>JGI24021J15306_10011597_pt1 | contig 10946 bp, 4 predicted proteins | sample Ectturendosymbi1_FD_15306 | JGI IMG/M metagenome (IMG submission 15306)
CTGGCTGCGCCTTTGAGCCTGCATGCAATGATGGACTTAGGGTTGGGGGACCCGAGGCAAGGATGAAAAGGGGACCCTCAGATGACATCACCATACTGAGCCCACCGTGATAGGCCTTTTGATCAAGTCTGTAGGAAGGGGATATGCGGGCCACGATGTTATGCACTTCACTTCTCTCTGTCGCATTAGGAGTTATGGTTAAAGCATGGGGATAGAGCTAGTTTTAGTGTTAAAGTTTATAGTGATTAGGCTTAGTGTTAGTTTTCCCGGCAAATTTGGCAGGAAATCTTTGGCGAGCTATTTTTAGTGTTTGTAAAAACTTGCTAATGTTCACTGACTAAAAAATGCCGTTTAAGCAAAGAATTCAAAAGGTCTATGTTTGAATACAACTAAGCTTTTGGGATTTCATATGCACTACACACGCTTTTAAAGCTGGGACTCCTTTTGCACAGTTGTCCACACTACCGTATGTTGCGAAAAGCTTCATTTTCTGACAGTGAAAAAATTATCATTTGACATAACTTTGTGCTCTTACTTGGTAGTGTCTTTGAAGAACTTTTTGGAACAAATTTTAACCCAGTCTTTTCAGAAGGTATTGAAGTTGGTTTGAAGCGTTTCCTTATTTACACATTAGAGATGCTGGTCAGGGCCTTGTGAAAGCAGAGTAAGCTACTTAAACAATACAGAGGCCATTGGGGACCCCTTTGAAAGCAGAGTACCTACAAATTGTAGTTGCTGTTGGGGGCCCTTTTGAAAGCAGAGTACTTATATATTGCACTTGCTGTTGGGCCACTTTGATAGCAAGGTACTTATATATTACAGTTGCTGTTGTGGGCCCCTTTGAAAGCAGATTACTTACACGTTGCAAGTGCTTTTGGGCGCCCTTTTGAAAGCAAGGTACCTGCACATTACAGTTGTTGTTGGGGGCCCCTTTGAAAGCAGAGTAGCCTGCTGACACATTGCAGTTGCTGTTGGGAACCCCTTTGAAGGCAGAGTACTTAGTTATGATGTGGTTCGGAAATATTATATGAGCGGATAGTAAGTTTTTCACCAAAATGAGGGATATTTACGCGCGAAACACCTTGAGGAGGCCCCTAAGATAGGGGGGCCCGAGGCAAGTGCCTCGCTCACACCACTGCCTGCATGGACGTATTCTAACAAGCCACGCAGTTTTTTACTGTGTGAAAAGAAGCCTGCAGAAGCGTAGTTTGATTAAGCTATTCATTCAGGCGCGTTGGTCACACTAACAGACTCACACTCAGGGTTTTTTAAGGTTCGGCTTGGTGACCGCTACGAAATTTGAAAGAGCGTAACTTATCGGAGAATAAAAATTTATGCTGCGACATTTTACCATTTTACCTGAAATGCCGCACAAGCTGTGATGTATTACCACGTGGTGGTGTCAATATAATATTGCATGCACGTTATTTCACTTACGCATCCTGTAGCAATTCACTGCACATTTGATGGTTCGTTTTGCATAGTTGTTCCTTCTGTGGCCTTTTCCTTCCAAGTGCGCAACTGGGTTATAATCTTTTCAATTAGATTCAGCGCTCCCTTTGATTCATCAAGATATGTTTTTTTTTCTATTCCACTTGGGTGTCTAGGTTTAATTATGAAAAATCCCGTTAATCTGTTTTTTTGTAGATTAAAATAAATTACAGCAACAAATAGCTCCAATAAACATAATGATATAAATACATCTTCTAGTTATTACGCTCATTCGCATGCATTCATACGGAGAAAAAATACCTATGCCGGATGAAACAAACCATTTTTAAGCGGTTTCATATGCTTAAACCAGTATTAATAGCAAATAGGTTACATGCGTCCGGTGCAGTCAGCCATGCAGCCAGTCCCGTCGCCACGGGGGGGGATTTTGGGGGCTTAACCTCCCCAAAAAAGCTCTAAGCCCCCCAAATTGAAATATGATGCACTATAAATCAGTTGAGTTTTTTTCTATTTTTAGAATGTCCCAAAGCCCCACCGCAGTAACGCAAAGACCCCCTATTGAAAACTTTCTGGCAACGGTTCTGCATGCAGCTACGTGCAGTTAGCCTCAGCCGCGCTTACAACAAACAGTTAACATAAGTAAATGACAAACAGTGACATAAACAACCCGATGATTTGCATATGGACGATTTATTAGTTTACTGTCTCAGACGCCAATTGAAGAAATTGATGAAACTAATTTTAAAACTGATTGCTTACATTTCTTTGGTACCCTACGCATGCAAATTAAAAAACGATTACCATTAGAACCAGGGCCGGATTTAAGACAAGCGGGGCCCCGGGAAAGTTTAACCATTGGGGCCCCTGTGATGCCATCATGTTCAGTCAACCGCGGTACGCCCTTTTTGTGAAAAACTCTAGCATTTATGATGACCCAGCAGGTTAACTCCCCCATATATGCGGATCTGAATCTATTTTCATATATCTATACCAGTGCTCTTCAACCTTTTGGTCATCGTGGAAACCCTGATATACTTTTGCGTTTGTCATGGAACCCCCATCAACAAAAATTTTAAAAATACGAATTCCTTGTAAGAAAATCAAAAATTTTCGTTATTAGACACTTCAACAAATATACAGTTCTTACAGAAGTTAAAAAACAAGAAATTTAATGACTCGGTTGTTCTTGCATCTCTAGAATGTATCTGCTACATTCAGAATTTGGCAAAAGGAATCCGTATCTCAAATATGTGTCGTCCCGTTTTCTAACTTTGGCAATTGAATTACATTTAGTCCGCTTCGGATTAGGTGCAATTGCTCATTACCGTCCACACCTTCGCTGTTGTTATTATTTCGCTTCACATAAGAAAATGTGCTATTTTGCTTCATCCGGCTTGACTACATAATAAATGTTGGGTTTCACACTGTTTTTACTTTTTTCCCACAAAGGGTGAACAGCAGGTCTAATCCGTTGTCTACTCTCCTAGTCCGATGTACAGTACGGCAACGTCGTATAACTATGATGCAACAAATTGCACAACAATGCAAAAGTGACGCAACAACTCCCGGTATTTTTTGTTCCGCTATCTGCACTCAACCTCCTGTACAAGTAACGGCCTACTTGGGGTCTGAATGCAGCACGGCGATCTTGAAATTTCATAATGACGCATCAATATACTGAAGCAAGGAATGATTTCCCTTAAAAAACGAGGAACCCTCACGGAACCCCACTACATGTTTTTGCGGAACCCTGGGGTTCCGCGGAAACCCGGTCGAAGAGCACTGGTCTAGTCACTGTAAGGTTAAAATTAAGAGCAGTTGGTTACTCTCAATCATGTGAATTAATTCTGGAACGAGAGCAAGTCAATGCTTAACGTTTCGCGAACTTGAGGTTCTACGCGCTCGCACTGTAGCAGTTGGACCAGGGCTTGGCAGTGGGGCTTGGAGTCGACACTTCTGGAATGGACACTTGAATAAAGAGAAAGCGTTTGCTGGTATCGTTTCGATTGATACCAAAAAATCTGTTTCGGTCAAAGACGGTAAACTCTAAATCGTCTATCCATACTACAAACTGGTTATGGTAAGGAGCATAGCACAAGGATTTTACACTTCATGGCAGCCTCGCGAGTTGCTAAGCACAGCGCAAATATTACTACTGCTAACGCGCCACTCATAAGCTATGTTTAAAATTTCACCTGTCAACACCAACAATTTGACAGCCCTGATATAGAAGGTGGAGTCAGAAAAGTCAATTAGCTGAAATTTGCCGACTCCGGAGTCGGAATCGGGGTCGTCAAAATTTTTTGCCGACTCCCAAGCCCTGAGTTAGACTGCCATATCAGTAAATCAGTGGATTCACAATTCGCAGTATTGTGGAACGAAGTATCACTTTGAGGCATTATTTTTGGCGGTGCGCCATGCCTCTCGAAGAGTGCATCACCAGAACGATTACAACGCAATTGCGCTCTCGCCAAAGAGCTTGTCATTTCTTGAATCATTGTCTTAAAACTGTGTTACGTCATAGCGGAAGATTATATTGCTGATAAGACCATCTACCCAGTCTCTCAATCGATATAAAAAAGAGATTCTGATTTCAGATCTACTCACACAGCATAGTTAAATCAACGCCAGGGCGCTTGCACAAGGCTTTCCGCACAAACAACGATTTCGTGCGCCAATTTGAAAACACACAATCCGCAAAGTAGCACCAAAAACCGGAAACCAATGATTAAAACTCGAAATATTGATTGAAATTCTGGCTTTTTCATCAAAAATGAACTTCTGATAAATACCTTTCGCTACATTAGGCCTGCATTGTGCCAGAACATGTTAAAGCTCATCTAATATAAGCCTACAAATTCATCTTTACTATTTCTTTTGTTTCACATCAATTAAATGCATCCTGTTGGGTGACGAAAATATGCTGACCGCACAGTTTAATAAAAAACTGGTAAAAAAATATTTACAGGCGGTTCTGCTCTGGTGATGCCAATTCCGAAAAGCAAAAAACGGTTCGACTATGGTTCACGAAAAATAAGCGTACGCTTTAATTTCTGTTACGATTCAATTTTACTCACTGGATTTTCCACCTACTGCAGCCTTTGCAATCCTGAGCTGTAAAATGCCAGCGACGGATTTTCGGATGTATAAAGGCGATGGGAGACTTTTTGCAGGTGCGACAGTCTAATCATAATGTATGTTATTTAGTCGGCCAACACTGAAAATAATGTAGGGGTAGGATCCCCTTTGTCGACAGGCCTGCGTACTTTACTCAAAACAATATGCATACCTGAACAATAAACATGACTGTTAAAGCAAAAGATCGTATGCGCTACAGTGCTCTGAATCTTTGCGCATGGAATTAGCTCGCCGTCACTACATTGCAGTATATGTACGTCGTTACTCGTCTGACACCTGAAGTAAATGCTTCAAATCTGTAGATCTTTTCCACTAACGCTGGCGCTGCAATTAAAACCAATTTTCAGGGATTTTTAACTTACTAATGGTCATTTTCCGCTGACAGCGTTGACCTGCTGCTTGTAGCTCACAGCGCAGCAGTATTCTGAATGTGGATTCAGTACCATCAATGTCAGAGTTCTGAAAATCTATTCATTGTCCGCGCTTAGTCATAGAAGTGCATATTCGCCTCTTGCTAGGAGTCTGATTGCGTTTTGATGAAAATGCATTTTATTTGCTGGTATTGGTGTGGCTGCACCTCGCACTAGGAATAACAAAGAAACGAGGAAAGTAACTTTTTGGATAGTGATATTGAGTTTATCCTAACTTTTACAAAACGCAGTTGCGTTTGGAAGGCATGACTAGAATAAATCTAAATATGGGCTAATCCTAACTATAACACATTGCATGGCGTAACAACAAACGGCTGCGTAAATCAATGCCCCTACGCTGTCGCACGTCAGGTGACACCGCTTTCACGCAAGATTGACTTTTTGCATAACGCGGCACTCTCACGAAACCGAGTCTAAAACCATTTCTGCGTATGTGGTTGAAACAACCTGAAAGTAGCTCAGAAGTGGTGAATATCACTAATGTTACGTGGTGGGGTAAAGCATGTAAAAATTCCCCAAAAGTTTTCTGGCTATCAGATGTTGCTGTAACTGAACAAAACATGACAATTTTAATTTCTTCCAAACCACACTTTGTATTAGCACATAACAAGCTGTGAAAAGTTACAACCCGCTCAAAATGTGGTGATTTTGTCAGGTTTCATCAGGGGCGTAACCAGGGGGTCGAATACCCCCCTAGAAAATTCTTCACCCCCCCTGGAAATATGTGTTGGATATGGTTGAAAACTATTGGACATACAGTAGTTCAAAACATTTGGGCCCCTCTCAGAAAACTCTTCGCCCCTCCTGGTGTCCCAAGCTGGTTACGGGCCTGGGTTTCATCGTAATTGAATAAAATGTTACTAAACATNTTGTGTCAGAAATAAACACTAAATGATAAGATAAAACATATTTGTAGCATTTAAAACATTTAGCGGTCGTAACTATAGACCTGAAAATAGCCTCGGCGAATCTCGCGTTCCAGTCTGAACACATTCTGAGAGCAGGCGCAAATGAGCTACCAACACAACAGACCTCAAGTTAAAGCGTTTTCATTGCAATTTTATGCTATGATAAGCACCACGTTATAACCGTATACGTTATAACCCTAACCACGTTATAACCGTATACGAAATACAATACTTGATTTATGGAGATTACAGACAAGTTGAACAACCAGGTTTAGGTACTGGCATTTGCAGAGCTTGTGCGACAAGGATGCAAGATATTTCAGCAGGATTTTAAATTTTTTTGTAAGGAATACGGGGTCCCGCTTGCCAGGGAGCCCCGGACTTAAGTCCCGCTAGTCCCATTGTAAATCCGGGCCTGATTAGAACAGTGGTTCCCAACCGGGGTGCCATTTACGATACTCGGGGGTGCCACGAGCTAATGCGCGTTTCAATATATCATTAAAAATACTATTTTCAAAAGGTCATCAAACCCTAAATCAAACTGCTATGGGTTCTCCACTGGGTGCCGCAAATTATATTTCCCTTCTGTAGGGTACCGCAAGGCTTAAAGCTTGGGAAACACTGCATTAAAACATGGGTCTCCAAACTACGACCCCCTAGCCGGAGCGAGCCAAATCCGGCTCAAGAAACCATTTCATCCAGTCGCAAAAACATTTTGTCAGTGATGAAAAAATAACATATTTGTGAAATATTTGTGGATTCGGTAGAATGTAACATATCCCGAAACATTCACATTGCATAAAATGTCCGGCTTTCGAAGTGTTGTGTAGCAGCGTATGTGTGGCCCCATGAAAAAAAAGTTTTAAGACCTTGCATTAGAGGAAGTGTTATTGCTAGTTTAAGGATTTTAGATCCCGCTGCAGCTCAAGATTTCACAAAATATCAAAAGTTTCTCCTTGTCCACTAAATTTATTTCTGATTATTCTGGTATTCTCTGTGTGATATCAAAGAAGGCTTAGATAACACGAAGTTTGGAATACTTTCTCACTCTATGAACAAACTTATGGATTTGCGACACTCTTCTGCATCAGCACAAAGAATATTTCACTTGTGAATCATGTCAAAACAAGAACAAGCTCGCTAAAACAGACAATGTTAAGATAAGCTTGTTGGCGAAACAAGCATTGTCGAGGATGCAGGAAAACCGTTATAAATGGGTAGGCTACTTAGAAACCTGAGTTACTAAGAGGTGTCATTAAAGGGGTATGTCACCAGCGTTACGAAAAACGTCTTGAGCAACAGAAAAGTGATCCAAATGTGCATGCTACAAAACAAAATTTGGAAGATTAACTGCTGTATATAATTAAATTAGTATTTTAATCATCTTTTCAACTCATGTAATTAGGCATGCATCAATTGTCTTTTTGTAAAGCAATATTCTGTTTTTTGTAAAAAAATAAGTGTTGTGTTTGTTTTATCTACTTACAGACGAATAACTCTTCAAGTGCTAATAATAAAGTTTTGTGTACTTGGTAAAGAAGCAAATGCCTAGTAATCATTGTCAAGTACTAGCACAGTACTATGCAACTGCCATGACACCATGGGCGTAGCCAGGGGGAACTTGGGCCATGGTCCCCAAAAAATATCATTTCCATAATTTGCCTCCCGTTTTACCAATTTTAGAAAAAGGGTGTAATACGGTTGAACGAACATGTTTGCGTCATCGAAACACAAATAACAATATTATATTTGTGTGATATGCACAATATCATGCATACATACATCTCAAACAAAGTTTATCCCCCTCGAAGTTTTCTAGCAAACTCGATCCCTGCTAACGAGGCTTAGGGTAGCCTAATGGCTAGTCAGTGGCTACTGTCTGGGTTTGCTACAGAACGTTCCTCTGGATTTTTTACTAGCGTAAGGTGTGGCGCAAAAGTTGAAACATGTTCAACTCGAAATCACACTTCGCCACACGCACTGAAGCAGGAAGTAACGTCCTGAAAACAGACCCACCAGATTGAAAAACTCCTTCGTAAACGCAGAGTCCGTCTGTATTAGGCTTCACTACTAATTTTCTGATGCAGTTGAACTCATGGGTGGCGGAACCTTTTTCAAAGTGGGGGGCAAGTGATCGTCAAAATCTATAGAAAATTTTTGTGGTTTGAATTGGCAACTGTGACGTCACAAGCTTTTAAATATGACGTCATTAACTTTTGTCAGCATGTTTAAACTATTTTATGCATTGTTTTATCATCCCCCAACGACCCCTATCTAAACTACACCCTATCGATCTGCGCTACACTGACTTGAGCACACCATTGTAACTCAGGGGTTCTCAAACGGGGGTAAATTTAATGATGCTGAAGTTATAAACACTAGCGTACGGAGGGGGGCACTGTGCCATGGCCACCCCTGAGACCCTAAAAACAAACAAATGTATAAACAGTATTCGGCAGTGGCGTAACTAAGGGGGGGCAAGGGCCTCGATTTATAATAAGCTGACTTTGTTTTCTGGTCTCTGATATATACAATACGCAATTTTTTTAATGACTACTGTACGTTTCCTCTGGTTGATTTTCATTTTACAATTCCATTCTTTCACTGACAAAATTGCTTCACACGTGGCTGTTAAGTAACTTAACACAGGTAACAATGAACACCAGAAAAAAGCTTCGGCTGACGTGAGATTTGAGCCCACAAGCTTCAATAAGCATCTTCGATAAGCGATGCATGTCTAAAACTTATAACATCCAATCACGTATATAGGTTTATTTCATGAGCCTCAGACAACAAAAGTTCAGTTTTCTGTCTCACCGGCTAATAAGTCTCGTAACAGCATTATACTAAAACTTGCTTCCAGAATGCACAAAAATGCGTATTTTTAGGTGTAATTTTGCAAAATTTTCCCGGGGGCATGCTCCCGGACCCCCTGAGAATGGTCGTGCTTTCGGCACTTCCCCTAAAGTTGATTTTTGACGTCACACGATTGTGACGAAACTTTGAAGCCCCTCGGAAATTTTCTGCGTACGCCACTGGTTACAATACTTTGTTTTTTTCTACAGCGCTAGTGTGTAAACACAAAACAGGGGGGAAATTTTATGTTAGGAAATTGGCAAGGGGTAAACGCGAGAAAAAAGGTTGAGAACCCCTGATGTAACTAGTTGTTCTTAGTGTTACTACCCAATATTCATTCACAAGTAAGTACACAAATACAACATGCACAACGCTAAAGGAGCGTCCCTGGGTAAGAGAGACTTTCAAAATGATGATGGGGTAACGAATATATATGAACAGTGACAAGGCCCAATGAAAAGATCCCGAGTTAACAACTTAATGAAGCGGGACCGTGGGTGGTGGCACAATATAAAAAGCAAGCAAACTCGCGTTCTCCAGTATAAATCGTAAACGAAGACTCGGTCCATGCCCGAGGAAGCCATGTGCCGCAGTCGGCACTGAGCTGTTAAAACACCAAGAACACAGCTTAAAAACAGGCAAAAATAACACAGTATTGATACCTGTCTTAAACACATTCAAAATCACAACTTTTCCGCATCTAGAACACAGAGGTAACATGACTGAATACTCATTCTAAAACTGCATTAGATACCGCAATGCAAAGACAAGACAAAGCATATGTAGCAAGTTGTCTGCAAGGATGCTAATTGTGTTGCCAATGCAAATATAAAATATAGCTATGTAGGAGTGATGGAGCCTCTTTGTCTCGAGAATCGTCTCGAGACCCATTTTTGTGAGTCTCGGTCTCGAAGTTTTCAGGTCTCGTCTCGGTCTCGATCACAAGCCTATTGTTGTGAGACTTTGAATATTGCAAGAGCATGGCTTAGTAAAACTGTAATTCAACAAGTTTTTTCTCTAACGTGTTGGCAGAAACAATGAAAACAGGTAGGAAAAATGCCAGAAATTCCACAAAAGCTTGACTTGGGAAGTGGTGACGACATTTTTTTGAAAAGCTTGGCAAAATCCACAAAATTTGAAGCCTCGAGTCTCGGTCTCGAATTTCAACTCTCGGTCTTGAAATTTTAACGAGGTCTCCGTCTCGATAGTGTTACCAATGTAAAAATAAACACAAAGTTGAAATTGATCTGTCAAATANTTCATTTCCGCATAAGATTCAGCAAATTTTCACTATATAGAATCATAGGCGTACACAAGAGGGGCCATGCCCCACTCAAATTTTTTAAATATCTAATCATTTTGTGCATTGAGAGGCGGTATCCCAAATAAAATACTGTTGCTAGCCTAAAATCAAAAATGTTGCCCCCCTACATTTTTTTGACCCCCCAAAATTTTAGGTTGGCTACACCACTGTTTAGAATGGTGTTAAAACGTTTGAAATTACACCAATCTTTCGATGGCGTGGCACGAAAATTTTCCTACAATCAAGAATGCAAATATACACCATCTGGCAACACTGTTCAACAACACCAATGCGGCAAGCGATCCCGAAGAAAGTGACCAGATTGGGCACGGTGTGTTCTGCCAAATATTTACGAAATCCTGCCAAATTACAAATATTATATTACTAATAACATTGCCAAAATTCTGCAAATTTTTTTCATTGAAAGATTTAGTTTAACGATGGTCCCAACACCAATTGTGTTACATAGGATTATTTAAGCAAATGTTGAAATTTCAAAGTGGGGGGGCAGCCCCCCAGAAAAAAGTGGGGAGCCTAGGCCCATGCGGCCCCCCCGGTTCCGCTACCTATGGTTGAACTACGAAGTTTCTGATGTAGTTGAACAACAAAGTTTCTGATGTATAAGTATGTTCTGAGAGACAGCTGGAAAATTTTAAAAGACCGCTTCGGTCGGTCTCTCAAAAGGGCTTAGAAAGCACTGCTGCCACTAACAACGGATTTTTCAAACTTGTGGAAGCGTTGCTACAGATTCACTCATGCTTCTTTTCACACAGTATAACTACGTGGCTTACCGCGATCAGCAGTCGCTGCCTCGCTGTTACCTGCGATTAGAGTCCTGCGCAGGTTGAAATTTCTTGT
>JGI24021J15306_10011598_pt1 | contig 10945 bp, 7 predicted proteins | sample Ectturendosymbi1_FD_15306 | JGI IMG/M metagenome (IMG submission 15306)
AAATTCCTGGAAACAGCTCAAAACATTGAATTATATATATCTTGAGTATTTAGGAAGCTGTAAAAAAAAGTTGCAAAAGTTGCAAAAACTTGCCCTATTAATTACTAATGCTAAAAATTAACATCCCATATTTTACAGCTTGTTTTGTGCTAAACACCTGCCACACCCACTCACGGGCATATACTTTTGAACCCACATCAGCAGTGAAACTCGTTTAAATTTTTCTTACATTAATAAATAACATGTTAAATTTCAGATTCTGCTTGTCAGCATTTAAAACCACGCTGATATTTTACCAAGTCTAATCAAATCGTGTTGCATTTGCACATTAATGTTATAAACATATATCTACACTTAAACAGATATTGAAAGCACTGCACGTTCGACTTCTAAGCTTCTAACAAAAAAACTTCATAGAGCTCTGGTGCAATTCCAGGGGTTCATTTATACTGTCTCTATTGTCATTAAAAACTTGCTCTTTACAGGTGGTTAAAATCATGCTTTCGTCTTCGAACTATATATATATATATGTAGAAGGCAGATACCATGTATATATAGAAAACTTTTATTCAGTACTAATCACAGAAAGATTCTGATTGTAGCCTTTTTTGCAAGAGTTATATTACCATTTGAATGTAGTAGATTCAAGATATTTGTCACAGATGAGTTTACAGGGAGATGTAGGTCATTCCCAATGAATGTACACATCTGAAACAAACCTTTCACAGCTAATTCTAATTTAAATTTACCAATCAGAGCATCTAGATCTCTGCGCTTCTTCATTTTCTTGAATTGAACAGGCCTTTTTGTTTGAGGTTCTCCATTGGCCTGCATGGAATATCCGGTCTCAGCAAAAGACAGTAAAATATACCAGCTTTCCTGCTATGCTAAAGTAAATTGTGACAAAAGTTAAAATTTAGCTTACAAATGTGCCAGATTTCATACAAATTCGCCAAAAAATTTAGCCAATGCCTGCAATATTCAAATTCAAAATGAAAACACAAACAGAAGGAAACTCATATGTTTTAAATTAAATAACTACAAAGTTAATTTTCTAAAAGAAAGTCAGCTTTTCTGCCTCATACAATGGTTTAAATTCACAAGAATTTAGGGATATATTTAAATAAGTTTGCAAAAGCAACAAATCTAAGTGTAGGCGTGTTAGAAATTTCAAACTAGTGCATTCTCTGTTTTCTTACCAAAGGAATATCATGCTTTGGCAGTGGCATAACTACAGGTTTGACCAGGGGGCGGCAAACTTAGCTGAAGCCCACTGCCACAATTTGGGCATGCAAGAATTAGTTCCCAAAAACAGATACACGTTATTCCACAAAAACCGAAAATAGTTGTAGGGTGATGTAATGAGCTTCAATTGGGTAAATGACTTTAAAGTAGAATTTCACATTTTCATGTAACAGATCCTATCCTAAATTGATACACATCAATAACTTGTGACTAGGTAAGGTAGACTTATGATTTGTTGTAAGACCCACCAAAGACCTGAATCTCAGCAATTAATTCCTAAATTAATTCCACTTTTCTTCTAAGCGCCAAATGCTTTATTTAATGATGGGGCATAGGGGTATATTCTCAGCATTGCTTGAGTAAACAACAAAACAAATGTAGTAAGTAGAGATGGCATGAGCTGCTAACAGTCCAGTCTTTGGGCGGTCCGCTGAAGGTTTTGAAACAGTCGGCTAACAATGTTTTTAGCTTTGATGTCTTTCCAGGTCGCTGCGGTCTGCTCGACAATTAGGCGAAAAATTCTGTTTTTGCAAAGTTTCAAAATCTAACAAGGAAATGTTTTGCTACTGTTCTCTCCTCTTTACCATTCTGCTAATGCTCAGTTTCACTTGTATCCACACAAACCAATGAACCACGTTATGAATCAAAGCAACAAACACTTTCATTTATAGTCTGTCGCTGTCGCCAAGGTTTAGGCAGAAATGTAGCCATAAAGTTTTCAATAGAGGGCTTTGCATTTGTGCTGGGCGGCTTGACATTCTACAAATTTACAAAAACTCCACTGATTTATAGTGTTTCATATTTCAATGGGGGGGGGGCTTAGAGATTTGTTTGGGGGACTAAGCCCACCAAAGTTCCCTGGTGGCGATGGGACTGGGTTTAGGACAGGTGTTACCTAACTTTCTCTGGCCATGTACCCCTTCAGCATTTCAACAGATGAGCATGTACCCCTAAAATTTCTTAGGACAAAAAGGCTCTGGAAAATAACAAGAATGTATTTACCAATCAGCACATAATGATTTTGACAATAAAATTCACTGATGTATGTATGAATATTTCGAAATGAATAATATGTAAACATATTTTTTCCCTTCTATTGCTAACCTCACATGTACCCCTTCAGATAGGCAAATGCACCCTATTAGCCTAGGGGTACATGTACTCCAGTTTGGAGCATCTAGATCTCTGCGCTTCTTCATTTTCTTGAATTGAACAGGCCTGTTTGTTTGAGGTTCTCCATTGGAGAACCTTTTTTGTTTGAGGTTCTCCATTAGTTTAGGATTAGGTGTGAGCTTTAGGTTCAGTATGTTACTAGCAAGTTTAGTGCAGCCTAGCACAGCGCTCTTCAACTGGTCTGCATGGTGCACCCTAGGGTGCACCACTACGAAAGGGTTCATAAGGATGCATTACAAACTTGTCACACTAAACAGATACTTTTTGCAAAAACTCTATTAGCAAAAATAAACCATTAACCAACCAACAACTTTCAGGATTTAACCTAGACTTTGCAACAATCTTAGAGACATGGGCGCAATTATGTGGTGGACATGGGGGAAGTGTCAGTAAGTAGGGTGCATGAATTCGTCAAAACATCTTCAGGGGTGCACCATAACAAAAAAGGTTGAAGAGCACAGGCCTAGCACACACTTGTCATGTGTTAGTGTCATGTTGTAAGCGGCGGACGAATAAGTTTTCAAAAATGGTCTGGCAGACCTATAGCTATTAAGACTACATGGTTTTATTGTCCAAAGGTCAATGAACTGAAAACTTTAAGTGTTGTTCCTGTGCTTTTGAGGTTCAGTATATTACGGGCCACGGGCACGTCCAGAAAATAAGTTGTGGTTTAGCAAAGATGGGCCAGGCCATTTCTAGTTAGCTCCAGGTGGGCTGGGCTACAAAGTGCTGGCCAGTGCCATCTTTAGTAGTAAGTCTCCAATGGAATTTTTGAGCAGTTTGTTGATCTTTACGCACCAGTGATAAACCACATTCATTTTTAGCAACTACTAAGCAAATAATGCAAAACAATTTTATCTAAATATGCAGCTGCACACCAAACAATTACAAATAGGTATAAACAGTATGAAGCAGCCTAACTCTGGCTCCCCCAAAACGCAGGGCTACTCAACTAGCAGACCGTAGTCATGCAACAAAACAAAAGAAATCACTGTATAGTGGCACAGTAACACATATGACAAATATTACATAACAATAACCATGAAAATATCATAAACAATGTGACATTATAGTAGTATCAAAATGGCTTGGAGTGAATCTTTTGGCATGCAAAAGCCTTTATGACATTATCTAAATCAAGAAAGCGCACACATGAAGCTTCGATTGATAACATGACTAATTAGGATAGTTTGCTATCTGTCATATAACACCTGTTGAAGGTTTTTTTAATCAGTTTCAGTTTGCTGAAACTCCTTTCAGTGCTAGCAATGATATCGGCTATCGGGGCACTTTAGCATAATCCGAAGTGCAATAAATATATTAGGATAAACTTCATCAAGACATGTCTTGAGAATAGAGCTTAACAAAAGGAATTGGGCCGTAATCATTGTCATTTATTTAATGACAATTATTTCAGAGATGTAACAAAATGCAAATGTTTACAAAAATTTGCAGGAAATCAGAATCTAGCCTATCGTTCAGTTATGAAAACACTGTTACCGAAGGAAAAACCTGAAGCCGATCAAAGCAATGCGCCATGATGAACATTTTCTTTCATTAGTTCTTGTACCGGGCGGATTCCCTGTGGCGATATCCACAGGTACCGGGTATTTTACCTTGCATGCCCGCAAGAGCCACTGTTTTGATAGAGCTTTGCAACACTATTACTCGCCAACCGATTGCGCTAGGGAGCTGTTCAAACACTCTTATGGATTCAGCAAGTCTTCTAGCACAAACGGAAAATTTGTTTTTCGTTTTGCATGTGGGATTTTCTTTGGGTGACGTCATAATGGGGACATGTTTTGACCCTTGTGGTCGAGTTTACCTGGCCCTGGATGCCAACCCAACAGTCCATTTTTTTGGCTCAAATTTTTTTCGGAATCTAGGCTGTCATCCAAGTCTTTAGAGCCATTGATTGGCTTGCTAACATATCTGGAGCCGAAAGTATGGGTGTAAAACCAAAAATGGTAAAATGTACCCTGCAAATGCTAACCTGGAGTGCGTTCCACCCCAGGCCATAACTTGCCAGCCAAATGAGCTACAGAGTTGTTCGAACCCTCTAAAGATGGGGAAAGTCTTGTAGTTTGCAATGAAAAAAAAATTGTTTTAGATTTGGATGTCAGTTTTTTTACTGATGTTTGCATAACAGAAGTATATTTATGCATATTTTGTTTATATTCAGACAACATCATTGGGCCCGTGACGCCAACGCCAAGAACCATTTTTTTGACTCGAGTTTTTATTAGAAACCAGGCTATAATACAAGTCTTTAAAGGGTTTGATGGACTTTCTAGCATTTCTGGTTCCAAAATTAAGGCCAAAATGCCACAGATTAATTAGGGAAATCCTTACCCCTACGGCATTCCTGAAATACTTGGAATTTTTAGCCATAACTTTGGACCCAGAAGTGCTAGAAAGTCGATCAAGGACTCTGAAGACTCGTATTAGAGCCTAACATCCAAAGAAGTTGAGTCAAAAATCAGCTCGTTGTTGAATCAACCGATGATGTCATCTGAATAAACGCAAAACCTACTCCCATCCTGATGTCATCAACCAAAATCACCAAGCCCAAAACTAAAAAATTTTTTTTATTCTTAACTACAAGACTTTCACAGTCTTTAGTTTACAGGGTTTGAACAGCTCTCTTGCTCAATCAGCTGGCAAGTTGTGGGTTTTAGCCAAAATGCCGATCAGGGGATCCAAAGCCTCAGATGATAGCCTAGTGTCAAAAAACGCGTGAGCTACAAAAATAGCACACTGTTTTGGCTCCCAGGGCCATAAAACCAGGATTTTTATTTAGAGAACATATATATATGTGGCCCGGTAACATCAGGTTAAACCTGTATATAATTTCTCCCACGTATATATACATGGGCCGGTACCCAAAGTGTTAAGTGAATTTTGCTTGAAAAGCATGAGCATCGTTGTGCTTTTAAACTGGCCAAAATATGCATGCATAAACCTTTCTGATGTCTTGACTTTTTAATCTCCTGGTCCATGGCACATGTTCAGGTTAATAACATTTTGTATCTATAATAGGCTATAAATCACTGTTTCTGCAACTTTGTTTGTTCATCGCCCCCTCTTCATTCTCAACACATCGTTGTCACCCCCAACCCTGATAAAGTGAACACAAGGTAGTATTTTAAAATAATTTTATCTTAAAAAATCGATATATACCATGGTCCCCAGTTTAGTGTGACGGATATGCTAACCAGCCTTCAAAAAGCTTCATAATATTCGGAGATATTTTAGGGAGGTACAGTTGTAGATCACCTCGCTGATGAATCAATATGCAGTTTCTTTGCTTTGAGGTCACAGCTGAAGTTAACTCAAATGATTGATCAGAGGTAGTGGTTAAGAGTTTTCGCCACCTTTGTGTGGTTTTACCCCACTATTTCTCTCTTCATTTTTTTATCCCCTTGCCCCTTAAAATCACCCCAAGGGGGCAACTCCACTTACTTTGAAAACCAAGTGTTGTCAAATATACACCAGTGGGGCCTACATGAACACAACATGGTTAACATTCATAATCCACTAACTGCACTATTCGGTTGGGATAATTATAGTGCAGTAATACATTTTGATAGTGTCTATTTTACCAGGGATTTCTGGCGGTAACAGGTCGGCTGGAGCTATTGTGCTGGCAGTCGAAGATTCGGTCTGGTGGCATGACGCAATTCAAAGAAAAATGTTACTTTGTCAGGAAAACACTGTCTTGCTCGTGGTGTAACGGTTAGGTGTTACGGCTGCTATGCCAATGCTTTTTGGTTCGACTCTCGCCTTGCTGACTTTCCTTTTGTTTTTTTTCTTTGCTTTTTTTCAGGCTCCACTGGCGCTTAGGTGTTACGTTTAGGGGTTAGTCTTGTTAGGTTAAGATAAGGGTTAGGTTAGAATTGGGATTAGTGTTAGCTTAGAGTTAGGTTAGCTTAGCATTAGGTTAGCTTAGTGTTAAGTTAGGGGTAGGTTAGGGCTACAGTTAGGGTTAAGGTTAGGTTGTAGGTTTATCATTAAAAGCCACAAAACCGAATCTTCGACTGCTGGCACAATAGCTCCAGCTGGTCTGTTGCCACCAGAATATCGCCGGTAAAATAGACACTATCTTAATTATTTGGAAGTGACTTGGGATACGCCTGTCCTGACGCAATTCAAATAAAAGCCAAAAAGGGTCAGTTTGTCAGTCAAACTGTGTGGATCGTACAGTCAGTGTAATGGTTATGCGCTACACCTTCTACGCCTATGGTTTTCGGTTCGAATCACACCTTGCCAACTTTCATTGTTTTTTTTTCTTTTGACTTTCGTTTTGTTTTTTTTTCTTTCCTTTTTTTTCAGCCTTACGTTTTACAGGTTAGTGTTACTGTTAGGTTAGGGATAGGATAGCGTTAGGTTAAGGTTAGGTTAGCTTAGCTTTGCTAAGCTCTTAGGGTTATTGTTAGGTTGGCGTTAGGGTTAGCTTAGCTCAGGGTTAGGTTAGCTTAGGGTTAGTTTTAAGTTAGCGTTAAGCTAGGGTTAGCTTAGCTTAGGGTTAAGTTGGAATTAGGGCTATGGTTAGTGTTAAGGTTAGGGTTTATCTTTTACATTTACTTTGTTTCTACCATGCCTACTGCACTCTCGTCATGCGTAACTGTTACGTCACAGGTGGCATATTAATAAGTTTTCCTATTTCAAGATTTACAGTCGTATCTATAGCCACTGCATGCCTAATTATTTCCATTGCAGTGTGTTCCTACTAAGAAATGAATGTCATGGCCAATTATTGCAGCAATTAATAAAAACAGTACGGAGGTGCAAACAATGAGAAACTCAAATCAAAAACACTTGGTTGGTTCGTTCTGTTGGTGCAAATCTTCATTCAAACATAAATTCACAAAATCAATTGTTTATTACGGATTGAAAAAGGCTGAAAATCTTTAAAACAGCGTTGAAAAGTAAAAACAAGATAATCAATTTTCTTTATATACATACTTTGAAAAAAATCACTAGATTGCAGTGAAAAATCACAAGGCTAGATCTAGTGAAAAATCACTAGGCGTGAGGTCAGGCGATGTTACCGGTAACAGCGGTGGATAACACTGAACAGAGGGCCGGGCTGGCTGGAGGGCTGTGCTTCCAATTACAAAACGTGAATTTTCAGCGTGACTGCCGTGGCTCCAAGTGTTTCTGTGGTGTAGTCACAGTAGCGAAGGGTAGTCCCATTCCCTACTGATTGAACATGCCAAGTTTGTCAGCATGATTCTGTTAGGCCGGATTTACCAAGATAGGCAGGGCCAGATTTACCAAGAGGCTATGTATGCTTAAGCCTAGGACCTCAAGATCCTAGGGGGCTTTCAGCAAACTGTGGTACACATGGAGTCCGTATGTGATCAGATCGATAAACATTCGTTAAAATTTTACTATTCATGAAAATTATTTTTATTCACATAATCAGATTTCGTGTTGATAATGCCAGAGTCTTTCGACGAGTTTCCATGAATCTCAGGCTCGTAACTAGGAGGGGTGCAGGAAAAAACTAATTGGACATACTTAAAAAAATTTGGGTTCCTCTCAGAAAACTCTTCGCCCCCTAATGCACCAAACTGGTTACGGACCTGGTGAATCTCAATATGATCGTTGGTCAAGCCGCATGCCGAGTATTGTATCGACATGCTCAAGGCACGTTGGCTGCGTCCATTTGTTGAATCGTACCGATAGTTACGTGTGAATCACGCGAATGAACTTGCGGCTGTTCATGTTTGAAATGCACCTTATTAAAACTTAAGGTTGTACCACAGTCGCAGATAAGAGCTATGTGTAGGGCAAGCAGCAGTGTCCTACAAAAAACACATAACTGCTTCTTCTGAGCAATACAGTAGTTTTGTTGGCGTTTCTATTACGTGAAGCTCGTTTAGAATCAAAATTTTCTAGATAACCTGAAGTCAGAAGCTTTATTCCGATTAATTGATTTAATTCTTACATTGACATTTTATTTTCCGGTATAACACTCACGCTCCACAACAGCCAGGTTCACTATTCTGATTTCATGCAGTCCGCAGTGATGTGTCCGAGTAATTTTTGTCGAGTCAGAGTCAACTAATATTTTTTCGAGTCGAGTCAGAGTCATGACTTGGTCGAGACGAGTCGGATTCGAGTCACAAGAACTGTTTAGTAGCTTCGAGGCATTGGTTGGTATGCTCGAGTCAACATCGAGTCACAGAAAATTTCACGTTTTTTCTACGACATGTTTTTGCTATGAAATGGCCCCCAACGTGCCATAAAATGGCGCCCGATAAGTTAGAAAATGGTGCCCAACATGCTGTGAAAAAAATCGCAATAATGAACTTCAGCAACATTTCTTACATGAATTTTTTTCCTACATGAAAAAAATTCCCAATTATGAAGTTTAACAAGATTTCACTTGTCCAGAACAAAATACTGTGTATTCTAGTATTCCGTAATTCTGTTCATTTTTGGCGTATATTTACTTCTTCGTATTTTTTCTTCTGTCTGCATATTCTATGCTTTTCGGCATGAAAGTACACTTTTTTGTTTTTTCTGTTTTGCTTTTGTTTTTCTTTTGTACCTCATTAATTAGTTTTGTAACTTTCTTACTTTTTTTATTATCATTTTTTAATTTTTTTGTATTGCTAAAAATATTCTAACCACACCAGGTTCCTTCACTGAAATTCGATCCACTCGTCTGTGTCCATAGGCATGCGCTTTCACCTGTACGTTTTCGCCACCATGTTCTGCGTTCGTTCGTTTTTTGTTTTGTTTTTCATTATGCCTATTTGATCTCCAAGTTTGTTTTTCAACACTTCAAAAAGTGATAAACAGGGTCGGTTGCAGAGATGATCACTATCCGGTTTGCCGGTTGGATATTCGCCGGGATAGTGAGTTTCCAACCGAATGCGATTATCCAAAAACTGCATTCAAATGGGAACCGGGCACAGATCCAAATATCCGAAACGCTTTTATCGATATTTCGCGGATTCAGACTTTCGGAAAAAGTTGCACATTGCACAACCATTCATTTATTATTTTCAGAAGCATCTTTTCAGCCTTCTGTGCCTTGACTCCGAGTCTGTCTGTGGTGTAATCTCTGTACCGTAGTGTAATCTCATTCCCCTATTAAATTGCTAATTGGACACGCCAAATTTGTTAGCATGAAAGCTAAAACTGTTCCTGGTGTGTCAAGACAGGGCTGTTTCAGTATAGATTAAGGGTGTTTTTTGCTGCATACCTGGACTAAGGCTAGTTAGTGTAGGCCTACTGTGGTCTAGTCTAGACTAGCTAGAGAACTATAACTCTTTTTTGATGTGATCTGTAGTCTACACCAGGCATTGCAGTCTTCACGCCTGTTCTACGTGAGCCTGCATTTACTGGTTGTTGGATGATTGATGCCACGCCAGATAGCTTTTTTCTTTCTTTGCAAAATTGATATGCAAAATCAATGATATGACATGTAAAATTGTTGTTTTGTGACATTGACTTGTTAGATTGAATTTTTAGTCAGTCTTTCCAATATAAATGACATATTTTAGGCCAGTGCACTGTTGTGTATTGTTTGCAGACTAGCATTGCTATACTAGTTACACACAGGTAGGTTTGGTTAAAGTGCAACAATGGATAGGATTAATGCAACAAAACAATTGGTGTTCTTTTTTGCCCAAAAAAAGTATGAACAACCTGCTACATCAAATATTTTTCTAAATGGTGTACGTGTACAATTTTTTGACCAAGTGAAATATCTTGGTGTGTGGATAAATGCATCATTGAAGGGTGATGATGATATTCAGAGACAAGTGAAATCACAATAATATGCAGCAAACAAACACGGAGGCACTTTTGATCAGTGCTCTCTTGCAGTAAAAAACACTCTATTTCGTGCCTATTGCATGCCAATGTATGCTTGCCAATTGTGAAGCAAATACACGCACACCAGTATGAAGCGCTTGTGTGCTGCATATAACAATGCTTATCGAATTATGCATTACATACCCAGAAATGTTAGTGTTCGCCCACACCAGATTAGCCATTGTGTCAGGACCTTTGATGCCGTGCTGAGTATCGATTTTTTACGATGCACATCTTCATCCAACTTTTTTATTCGATCACTCCAAATGTCTGATACTTTTTACAAACCTTCATATTTCCTCAATTATTCAACCCTCCTGTATGGTGGAGACCAAATGCAGTAGTTGTTCGTGAATTGTTTCGGAATTTGCGTCTCATCAGCTTTTGTGTAGTAAAAATATGTGGACATTGTGTACACACCAAGCATAAAAAAAGAAAGAAGTGCTGGGAAAGAGTTTTGCTCCTCTCAAGGTTGTACACGTACTAACACCGGTTGTGTGATGCGCTAGTCTATGGTTATCTATTTTCTGTGCTCTAGCGAATGAGGATACAGCTGTGGTGAGGATAAAGTGCTTTGCTCCTCTCAATGTTGGTTATGTGCAAACACCGTTTCTGTAATGTGCGCTGATGTATAGCTAACCACTTTTTGTGCTCTTGTGTCTGTGATATGGACCATGAGTCCGCAATAAAATAT
>JGI24021J15306_10011600_pt1 | contig 10942 bp, 9 predicted proteins | sample Ectturendosymbi1_FD_15306 | JGI IMG/M metagenome (IMG submission 15306)
TACAGCACTAACACGAGAATTGAGCACGTGTGCTAGCATTCGAGAGGAAATTCGCTAGTTCTGAAGAGAGCGTTCTTTGTTAACAGTGAAATTTATATGGCGTTTCTACTGAATTCTCAAGCGCAAGGTGTATCTGGCAAAATGAATAATCTACCCAAACACCATGACGCGGGGCCCAATGCTGCTGCATCGGCTTTAAGGCTGGCTCTGCTTACTCCTTTGTTCTTTGTTCAACAATGAGCGTTTTTGCTTGTACGGTACTTGAGAAGGCCAAGCGGGGTCTGGCAGTATCTGTAGTTTTTCCACCTGCTACGTTTTGAAAAGAAAAAAGATTGTGTGGGTTCAGTCTAACTGTCGACAGCATGGGAGTTGTTTCGCTCAGAAGACGTTCATTGTTGGTATCAATTCTATTTACGGTGACCTGTCAGGGGATGTTAGGTACCATGCGTCTGCAGTTGAGAACATAGCGCAGGAGGATTTTTGCCCGAGAAGTTTTTGTACGACTTCACCCTACACATTTTCTGACAAAGATCAAGAAGACCTTTTTTCACAGAAAATTTGCTATTGGGTGTGACCTCCAAAACAGGGTCTTTATGCGTTTTTTTTGGTTTTGGAGAAAAGAAGTGAAACGTTGGGCGCCATTTTTATCCGGGTTTTCGACAAATCTAAGTTCTTGGGGGTGTGCTTTCAGTTGCATTGCCGCCTCCTTCAACACTGGCTGACAAGATAGAAAAAATCGTTCCATACGTGAGGATCGTCAGTAGTTGCTGAGCCCATCAAGCAGAGCACAGTGCTGGGTAGCGCGAAGTTTACCACAAGTCGTGTGAACTGTGCGTAATATGACGACACAATTAAATCGGGCGTCCAGTTACGCCCCTCGCACGCCATCCACTCGATGCTATTATATGTTTTGGTCTTTATTGGTAAAACTTTTTACAACTGTCACACAGATTGCATGATAGTAGAAAGCAGTGGAATGCATGTAAGTAATAAGGCAGACAACGCTATTACACAGTTTACAGGAAAATGGGCGTGATGTGACTTATTGCATGCACACCGTAAAGCAGTGGGATGCAGGCAAAGAAAATTATGGAAAAGCACAACTTTAAAGATGTGTGTCACTAAATTGGTGGTATCTACCTTCGTTCACTGCTGTTGCTTTCGCGTTTACTGTTAGAAGGAAAAAACATTGTTTCAGCCGGTGGTACACCATCAAACATTGTTTCATCAGCGACAGGTTCCATATGTAACACCTTGCGTCATTGATAAGCAGAAATCCTAAGGAAGACAACAGCCAGTGGAAATGACGTGTAGCAAAACCAGGGCCTACGAGAGAGGGGTGAAAGAGGTACTCGTACCCGGGAACGGAAGGATGAAATTACGCACATTCAATTTTTCTGTCATCAAGCCCCAAATCGCTACTTTAAGCCAGTTGTCAGCACAACTATTAATCTATTTCTAAATCTTTGCATGGTAACTGTTACAAAGAAGCTATACTAGATTCGACAAGGACCCCAGAAGCTAGGGGCTCCGGTAAGGGTCTTCGTACCCCTGGTAAAAGTTCTCTCAGAGGCCGTGAGCAGAACTGCATTGTGCGGTCATAGTTACACATTGTAAACTTTTGAACGATTCACTCGCGAAAAGAACTATCGTTCAAAGCCGCTTCCCTTTATCGTTTTGTGAAGCTTCTTGTGACGAAGGCAGAAACCACACATTTGCAGTGATGACCGAATACAGGCAAAGATCACACGCGTCTTGAAAGTTTAAGCAAAGTTTATGACGAAGAGTAATATCAGGCAATGGTTGGGTTGCCAATGACATTTTCTGTCAATGCTCGTGGACAGTTTCTTACGAAGCAATACAGGTTAAAGCTCTTCTTTGAAGAGTATTCCAGTGATTTAAAGTGAACCGCTGAGCAATCTGTCACTCAAGCCAGCAACCTTCAGATGTCAACATCCTTTGTACATTAAACATGAAAAAACGTGTAAGAATGAAAATCCACAAACATTTATACCATGAAAGAATAGACGATCTGCAAATTGCTTGTACTGTAGTTTAAAATGGTGCACAACGATCGGAAGTAGCAAAATCAGAAAAAGTTACCAGAATTCCTACATGGGTCGGTTTAAAAATCATGCTATGCATATCAATCAAACACGAAGGCTGGAAAGTCAATTCATCGACATCGAAGCAGGAATGTCTTCACAAAAAACTTGCTACTCTGTGCTACGACGATATAAAAACACACACGCGGAATGTTTAAAAAGCACAAGAAACAGCATTATATATTTTATGTAACAGAAAGAAGCTAATGATAAATAGTGGCGCAAAATGACAGCTTGGCATGAGTACGAGGCTGTGCTGCCCTAAGAATGGCCAGAGTGAAGATTTGGGTAAAAGCAGTAGGTTGCCAGGTCCATACAGAACGCAATTCAGAACCAGCAGCACAGCGCACAACCAGCAAACGTCTTTTCTGATGAGCTTCGCTCTTCGTAACCTCGTCATCTCCAGAATGTTCGCCAAAATGTTTTCAAAAATGTACAAAGTAAAATTTCGCGTTGATCAACGCTTGCTGGAAGATTTCGACATTTTTTCCCGATTGAAGCCGTTCGCCGGGCTGCTTTCCCCTGAGCGACTAAACGTTCTCCAGAACACAGTGACTGCCACACTTTGAGCCTGAGTTGAATTGCACCACAGCAAAATCCATTTTAGTAGGCAAACCAACCAACACTGCTGTGAACCACAAGGTTAATTCGTCGGCAAAACCAAAAATACGTACGAAAAATCTCTTGAAGGTTTACGGAAATGGCGCAAAGTGGGGCAACATCGTTTCAAGGCCTTCTTGTTCAAAAGTACCGGGAGAGGAATCTCCTCACTTTTCGGCATCTGAGTACGAACGTGCACAGAGATGATAATCCTTCGACCAAAAAACTTTCCTACCTTTTTGAGCAACTGCAAAATCCCTTTGGGGCGAAGAAAAACAACAAATAGTAGGGTAAGGAGTAAAAGACAAAACTTTAATAAGCTAAACATGTCGGTTAAACACGTACAAATTGAAAACGTAACCGCAAAATCTTATTGCAACTACCACCAACTACGGTACCTACATCTAAAATTTACGTCGGTCCTGCAGTTCGCTGTGCATAGATAAAAACATTAAGAGAAGCACAGAATTTCCCCAACGTGGATATTTCCCTACACAAAAGAACTTTCTCACTCGTTCTATACTTTGAACATTGCTGGCTACTGTTGCCACGTCAGCATGAAATCGATGTGCTGCATTTCCAGAGGAACACAACAGACAAGGCCAGCAATATAATAAGTCTTGAATAAAATGCAGCGAGCTCATCAGAATCATCGTTGATTCCAAGGAGCATCAGCGTCATTGAAGTCGACAACACTTCCTTGTTCATCGTATCTTTCGAGCAGTTTTTCCCATGTGGTCGTGTCCTTGCTCAGAATCTTCTTGTTGCCTGACATAGCAGCACGCACGTTATCAAACGCGATGTTGCGTTGACACTTCAAGAAGTATTGGGAAAAATTGTTCACAAAAGTTTACGCCAAAGTTATCTTTCACAATTACTGTCGAACATTCACCTAAAGTCACTAGAAACGCCAGAAAAATAGTTACTTGGTCGTTTAAATTGCGTTTCTTACAATATGTGCGTTATATCGGAAGACTTTAGGAAAGTTAACAGTGGTTTCAAAACCGAAACAGCAAACGCGTGAAAAACTGTTACCAATCTAAAACGGTATCAAACTGCGAAATGTTCTGAACGCTTATTCTTTTAATTCTGTCCCCTTGCGTTCTTGTACTGATCGCCCATTGCAGGAGGCAGGTGTTACGCACCAACAATGCAGAGTCCTTTCCTGGCGCGTGTTATCGCGACGTTTATTTGATGAGGGTCAGTCACGAATCCCAAGTACTTCCTCTTCCAGTGCAGAGTGCTCGGCATCTCATCGTTCGGGTTGAACTTCCGCGAGCGAACCGTCGAAAGTATCACGTAGTCTCTCTCGCTCCCTGAGGAAGCACAAGCACATGTCGATTTTTTGTTGTTGGACTACTTGGACGCATAACGGCAATGCGATCGACTACTACCAAAGCAGCAAGTGAAATGCTGTCTCATCAGCAGACAAATTTACATTCTACGTATTGCTTATCTACTTCACTAAACTGTTTTGTCGTCGGATGCACCCTGCTATCACAGTTTTCACGTCTGCAAAATTGGTGCCAGACGAACCGCCACTGAACAGAACCGAACTCACAAACCATAACCCATATCAGCTAAAACGTTACCAGGTATCTTTGTCGAGCGACGAAACAACCTTAAAAGCACGCTCAACCAAGAACAATTGATGTTTGTGCCAAATTTTGGTAACCGACCAACGGTGAACGTAGCGATTGGGTTTGTTTTTTACTGACGAACACCAAGTTCACCTTGGCTGGTAACCACTGTGCCGACATGAACATCTGTGAGCTGAGATCGACTTTCTTGTATTTCCTTCTTTATGATTTCACACTGTGCAGAGTAGGGAGAAAGGATCATGATGTTGTGCAGTTCTACTTTCCAGAAGAAGTGCAACCACCTCAGTATGAAGATCTGATCAGAAACACATGAACACACAAGTTTACGTTAAAAAATTATGATGTTATTGGAAAATGCAAAAACGCTGCATTAAAGCAGTGCTTGCCAAACAGTGGGCCGCGAAGTTCTTTCAGGAGAGCCGCAAAGCGTGTCACATCATAGGCGTCGGAGGGGAGAAATCCGGCCATTGTTGCGTCAGCAATTATGCGCTGTGTCGCAATAGCAATGAAGGTGATGTCACACAAACTGTGATCTGCACGATTTTGTGACTGATCACTGTTGACAACGACAAGAATTCAGTCTTGAAACTGACACTCTGAATGCTACGTTGCGTGTGAGCTTGTCTCCTACCAAGCCTCGACCTGATCTCATATCTAATAAGCATTACCAGTAAATGTATGTGTTTTTAACATTTCATTTCCTTCTAATATCTCAATTTTTCGTTGTCGTTTTGCCGCAACATTTCATAGTGGGCCCAAAAAACTGTCAGTACAAGTGGGTCGCAAGCTGAAAAAATTATGGGTCACTGCAACATCAGTAGGAGAAAAAACTACGGCAGTTCTATGACTTTAACCCTATATTTGATTGTTTAAAGATTTACAGTAAAATACTCAAACGAATTTTGGGGTGTGTTACATTTGATTTAAAAATCACCGCGAAAATAGATTTGACTTTAGATTCTGTATATTTCCCAATTTCAATCTAAATTGCACAGGATCCAATAAAAATTGTTCCTGTAGATGCATTTCACAAAGTCTCATTAAAGGAGTTTCTTTAATAGGCATTTGGTGATACAGAACTTGAAGATGGCGTGAAGTAAGAGATTCATCCCAAAGTTTTTCGTCTGACACGCTTCAAGGGACATCGTCAGAATGGAGTGGAGGTACAACCGAACTGGTTTATATACAGGAAAGCAGAATTCTCATTGGTTGAAACAGTAGCCAATAAGAAAGGGTTTAGGAGATCAGAAAACAAGAGTTATCATTGGTTGAAACAATTAGCCAATGGAAAGAGTTCATGAGGTTTAGGAGATCTTCAAGGAGTAAACGAATTCTTTTTGTTTGCAGAGAAGGGGATTCAGAGATTTGATGAAGGTCGCTTCTAGGGCAGAGAGATGAAATGGAGTGCGAGCTCGAGCGAGAACTTGTCTTGATTGTAATGTAAGGCGCATTGGGCGTTGTCAAGAAGATTTTGAGCGATGGCGGATTGGTGAAATTGTGGGGGCTGGTGGCCTTAACGGGGCGGGGAAGGCTTTGACGGATGTGTGGAGTGGAAGGATTGGCAATCGACTTTGGAATGTGTTGTTTAATTCGCTCTTCTAAGCGCTGAGACGTGCGACCAACGTACCGACTGTCACAGTGGCACACAAATTGGTAAATTACGTTGCTTTGATGATGGGAAGGTAGCACGCCTTTATTTGTTGCTGGTAGGAGCTGTCGGGTCGTAAAAACAACACGTGGTTCGACGGAAAAGAAGCAGCGTTTCACGGCAGACGTGATCTGCTTTTCGAACTTCGTCGAAACGTTTCCGATCCATGGAACGTGTAGGTAGACTGGGTATTTTTTTCACTTTGTGGACCGGGTTTGAGTAGTTGTTGAAGTTTTCGTTTGAGAGTGGGGGTGATTGAATGTTCCGGGTAGCCATTTTTCAATAGGATTGAGCGGATTTTGTCAAGCTCTGGATCCAGTTTGCCTTTTGAACAGATTATAAAAGCTCTGTGAACCAAAGTACCAATTAAATTGATTTTCCGTTTGTGGGGGCTAAATGAATTCCAGCGTAGATACTGACCAGTGAAGGTAGGTTTCCTGTAGACTGATGTTGAAAATTCCGTTTATAAGCCAGTTCGGTTGTACCTCCACTCCATTCTGACGATGTCCCTTGAAGAGTGTCAGACGAAAAGCATTGGGACGAATCTCTTACTTCATGCCATCTTAAAGGAGTTTCATTTGTCAGTGAAACCTTTGATCTCAAAATTTACATCTTATCATGTACAACAAAGTTTTGAATTGCGCTCGCGATGGAACATCAGAGAACTTTTTTATTTCAGGGAAGTTCGTTGAGACGATACGCTTCAGTGCGTTTGCTGGCGTAAACTGTCACTTCAAAACCATTGCGAGTGCTTCGCAGCTGAAGTAATCAATTTTCGAAGTTCTGGAGACTGGAAACGGGGTTCAGCTTACCAGGAATTCGTTAAAAATTCAGAGATGACAAAAAATATTTGAATTATTGACAGAAGTATTGTGAAGCAAAATATTTACCGCGAAGAAGCCAAGCAATCTATTGATCACTCACCACAGCTTCTGCCTCAAGTTGATTGTAATATGAGTTTTCTCCTCCGTGGTCAAATCGGCTGCTGTCCTCTTCTCCTTCAATGTGAGCGAACACGGCTGAGTTTCTCGAGTCAATGGGATAGCGCAAAACGCCGCGCACATCTCGGACGGAGTCATCAGTGACAAGCTTGCCTTCGTAGAACTGCATTGATGGGAAGTCACAAATCGACTCGTTCTGTACAAAGTAAATGTCATGATTCATGAATGTTATATTCAGAAGCTTCCACGAAGAGAACTAAGGGTGCAGGAACGCCACAAGTGATTTAATCTGATCATCAAGAACAACGAGAACAATTTTTCAATTCCTTACGACAACATTTCTCAACCCTTAGTTTTTCTTGTTTACTTTTTGAAATGTTTAAATAATTAAATTTACTCCTAAAATTGACTTAATATTTTCAATGCTGTGGAAAATGGCCTCACCTGCTTGATCCATTTTAGTTGTACTAATTGTTATGAGCACAACACAACACAGCGGGTTTATTAACGTGGCTTAAAACAACTACTAAAAGGTCAGTTCCTTCAAAAAGAAAAAATGAGACACATTACACTGACATCCAAACTGCGACCGATCACTACACCAACCAATGCATAGTGCGGTACCAGCGGATAAGCAAGCATGCAAAGCACTGCGGCAACCAAGCCGACACCTGAAAACAAGAAACGGAATGATAATAACACGCACATAACACAACAAAAAAAGGTTTCGATGCATGGGTTTTTGCAGTATGGTCTTGAAAGCATTTATCATAGATACAAATAAATCCGAACAAAGCATTAAAGTTTGAAAACATGTACAAATGCAGCAACTATCAATCTTTCAGAAACGGCACCCTTCACGAGGTGAATTTACCCCCTGTTGGGAAACGTTACCATATGAGCTACAAAGTAAGAACCATTGCCATAAGGAAAAAAAATCGAACAGGAACAGTCTTCAAATGAAACTATCACTGTTAGGCATTTATCTACAGGACGCTAATTGAACTCTGTTGATTGAAAATGTCGCCGCGCACGGCGTAAGGATGTGTGACTCACTGATCTTTGGGTTTGTTGGAACACACAAGTTAACGTTAATGGTTCTTTGGAAGAAATGTCGGACTTTTTTCAAAAAACTCGGAAAAAGGATAGTATTTTTTTCGGATTTCAAAAGTAAAACTTACAATACTGAACTATCAGCAGAGTCTGCTTGAACACAAACGTAAGACACAACACAAGGGCATGGCGAATTTTATAAATTTCACGTTATGTCGTTAAGAAATTGCTCAAAACGGATACAGTCAAGGTGATTGCTGGCAAAATGCTTCGTTGACAGGACAGGATGAACAACATACTTTGAGGTCAATGACCCTCTTCTTGATTTGCACATATGCATGCGTGGTATGTTTGTGCAGTTGTGAAAGTAAATTAAAACATAAATGATTGTGTAATATCACCGGATGACGAGTGATTGGTGACTAAAATTATTTGTACAAAAGTGTTACAGCGTTACATGTAGCAACCCTTATAAGGTGGTACTTTTTTCCAAAACATATCAAGCACCTATATCAGTGGAGCGTTCCAAATTACGAAATCCTACTCTACAGTACAATTCATGATATGACTTACTTCAGACAAAGAACAGGGAGAAATACCGTGTAGAACTGTTCGAAGCGAATCAAGATTATAACCAGTGGCGATTCTAAGGGGAACCTGGGTGGGCCATGGTCCCCCAGATTTTTGGCTGGCCCTCTGCTTGGCCCCCCAGGTTTGTGCTTAATTTCACGTTCAAGTTCGCTTGATTGACATATACAGCAGATGACTTCCAGTCAGCAAAGTTTTAAGCGATTTGAAGACTTTCTGGCGACAGTTCTGACGATATTCACAAGCCTATGTTGGGTTTGATAGGGTTCATCATAGCAACTTAATCTTCAATACAATGAAATATCACCATGAAAGATAGACATTTATGTTGCTCCTCTTTACGTTTTCCTTGGCCCCGCAGTGGTCCCCAGTTTTTTCATTCTAGAATTGCCACTGATTATAACAACAGGCTGAAGATCTTGAACGTGTCAAAAACGTTTGTAGAGATATTACAAATTGGAAGATAAATGCACCAAAGGTGCATCCCCGAGGAACCAAATAATAACATCATCAGGGAGCGCTTACCATTCGATATTGCCTTTTGAGCATACCAGCGTGTTCGTGCAGTCTTTCAAATTTAGAGTACAGCAATCCCAATTCTTTCGCCTTCGGGCACTGAATAACTGGTTGCAGTTGCTTGTGGTCGCCGATGAGCACAATCTGGCGAAGCAAACACCTTGAAGATGATTTCTGTGACCCGTAACTGAAGTTGGTTGCAAACTGCATGGCTTTACCAACCCACCCATTTTTGCTATTGCCCGCTCAACGGTTTATGGGAGTTTAACGCTCATGTTTCGCAGCCAAGCCAAAATGCAGTTAATATTGTTAGCAACAATAATAGTCGGCATCAACTTATGTTTGCAACGGCTTAATCAGTATTACATAATATGCAGTGATGTTCCGTTCACATGAAGGAGACAAAACATTTTCATAATCTTATCCGCGACATGCTGTTTAAGCATTGGCTAGAAAAAATAACAACACTTTACAATTTCAAATGGAAATTATACTCACTGTCTTCACCACAAGACAATCAGCTTTAAAGTGTGACTGCAGCCAAAAGCCAAACGGAAGTCACCATCACAATGTACAGGTAAACAGAATTTTTAAACGAAAAAATTTCGAGTAATAAAATGTTTTCCACTAAAAGAGCGCTCGTTTACTTGGTTTGCACAAGAAGTTAGCACAGGGACCATTGTCTCCGGTTCACTGCACATTGCCGCTTCGTCGATTATGCAGTGAGAATAGTGCAGCTCACGAAGAAGATGTCCTGCACACAAGAATTTCTTTGAAGCACGCGCGTAACTACGGTATAAAAAATTAGAGATCGACCGATATGGCTTTTTTGGGGCCGACACCGATATATCGGCCATTCATGGACCGATAACGGTTATTTCCAAAATTTTTAATCTTGTTTTCTGCTTCATTATCAAAAATATAATGCATTCTATGCCTTACCTTTTTTAAAAAACTAAAATTCTGAGTAACATTCGAAGATATTTTGCTTGGTTAACGGAATTTGGTCTGTTCTCATGTTTATCGTGTACTGTAGTTATTATAAAGCAAGTGTTGGCTAGTGATGCATTACCCATGTGTTTAATGTTTGAACGGAGGCCTAAATCACAAGTGTCGTTTTTCCTGACCTGACGAAGAACTAAAAATATAAAGAGCTTGATTAAACACTATTTCTAAGAAAAGTGTCCAAAACAAAATAAGAGTCGAATCTAATACACCAGCTCAGTTTCATGATATTCGCTTTTGTGGTCACTTTTGAATGTCGCGAGTGGTCAGCGGCGCTGATCTCCCCTCACGTGCGATGTGGACTACGCGGCAACTTTCGAAGCCACTACCACGTTGGTGGCAAGTCCATGGCAGCATTGCGCGTGAACCTTTCCTTTCACCATTCCATTAACGCTGAGCACAAGGCTGGGCAGATCGCAAGTATCGTTTTTCATGTTTTGGGTATTGCCCGATCGGAATTCGAACCCATCCTACCAAATTCTGTGGCGCGTGCTCGGACTCACTGTACCAATCAGTTGTTGGTTGAATCTAATATATGAGGTTTAAATGGTTTTGGAGCCAGGCGTCAAAAACAAGAAAGCATGCTTCTAGCAATGTTGCTGAAGACAATGAGTGTTGAAACGAAGGCATCAGCGAGAACATTCCTTCAAAATGTGCAAGACGCGCAGCGGGGCGCTGCACCATTTACGAGCTTCAGCTTTATTTTTGTATGCGTGCTCTAGACGTGTTTCATTTTTAATGTGAAACTCAAGTGTTATACGCCACCAAAGCTCAATGAAAAAAAACAAAAAAAACTGAGAACTCTTTTCTAAGCGTGTTAAATAAAAGAAACAACAAAACTGCATCGAATCGCATTGCTTTGATTTGTTCTGCCAAAGGTTTTGC
>JGI24021J15306_10011601_pt1 | contig 10942 bp, 3 predicted proteins | sample Ectturendosymbi1_FD_15306 | JGI IMG/M metagenome (IMG submission 15306)
CTCCAAGTAGTTTACACCCCATATCCGGGCAGATGGTGAAATGACATCTGCCTTGAACAGCCGCCACCCCTCTTCTACGCCCCTTGTGCTCAGTTCTACCATGTTGCTTTTTTCAGATGAAAGATGCAGACAACCACGTGGCAATCCAGTGACATTTCTGCACCCCTTTTGACACAAACATCCAACACTGATGAAACAGGTTAGCTGCAAAGAAACAGAAGTCAATCAGCAACCGCTGGCCGAACGAATCTCTGCATCAAGTGCACCTTTACAAATATCGGTGTCGCAAGCATAAAGTACCTGCTTTTGTTTAAAGATTCCTGCTTCGGAGACTGCGAAAATTTTGAAAACTTCAAATCTGACTCTTGTTTACACTGCAAAATATTTCAAGAAATTCATACTAAACATGCATATTTAGGTGCCATGGATCCTGAAAATGCAGTTATAAAAAGTTTTTGCACGTCCTGCAATAGAATATGCATTGCTAATCAAGCATTAGTTGAGAGCAATTTGCTCTATATCTGAAAAGCTCAGAACAATAAAAATCTATGTATTCTTTTAACACAAATATCTAATTTTACAATGTGCATGTCACCAGGCTCATACATATTCTAACTGGCGAAGATTGGTTAGAAAACACGTTTCAATCAAGTTCATTCTGTTTTATCACAGCAATCGTTACTACAGAAATTTTAATAGTCCCATTAAAAGTTTAGACTGGCTCCACGACAGACCTCAGCGTTCACTCCGGGTTGGGCTCCAGCAGCGGGTAGAAAGTAAAACTTTGACTCTGGCTCATGTTCCGTCGAAAATTAAAACTTCCACAGGAGTCCACGCCGAAACTCCTGCTCAGTGATCATCTTTGGTTGGCCGGAAGCAAGTACTTATGATGCACAGTGCGTTGTTGCAAATATGTTGAAACGGGGTTCTTGATGGCTCAAGTCAATGCAACAGAACAGCGTTTCTGAATCGCTGGGCCGCAAAACATGCGCAGAACATGATACTGCCGTGTCCTGGATGCGAGCTGAAGTTCTCTATTACCAGTAAAATGAAAAGTATTACTTATACTTCATTTTCTTCTCACAAATTTTTTAAAATTTTTGTTGTAATTTTTCGCAAAATCTTACAGATGGCCAAGCAAACACGACTTGAAAAAGGTTAAGAAACCCTGCAAAAGAACCAGTGACGGCCAAGTTATTAATAAAAAAAGGCTTTAGAGTTTCGTGTTCTAACAAAAAAATCTCAAAACTTTTAATAACAATGCTCAGCGATTCTCCGGTCATTTTACTAATGCGGAGTCAGCACCTTTTCAGACCACTAGGCCACTTCAGTGATCAAGAAAGCACAGTAGGCCAGAGGAAACAAGTTTTGTAAGGAAAGGTTGCTTTAGTTTATTGTATAAGTCAGACATGAAGTTCATAGAAGACATGCACGGTGAAGGCACACCAGCAGCGGAACGGAGTTTGTCAAAAAGACAGATACAGAACATTGTTTTAGAGACAATTCGAGGTAAGCGCACAGGAATACGGAATAACGTTGAATTCACAAACGTTTTTTCTTGATGGCACTTGTAACGCTTTATTGAACACTTGCACACGTATTAGTTCACTTCAATTACAACTCGTATACGAGTCACACCCATGCCAAAGATGCGATGCAATATACGTTTAAACTTACGTTTAAATACAAACATTACGAGTCCCGCATTTCAGTAGCAAAATAAAATGCTATTGTAATGGGCAAGGAAACGAGTTGAATACAATCAGACACCATAAAAGGTCCTAGCCGTACATTACTGTAGGTGACTTTAGCAAAGAATTAAGTAGTTCAGTGAGAAAACTGCTGTTGCATCTTTTTGAAGTTAGATGCAATTGCAGGTAAAGTGATGAGGATTTCACCAATAGAATGTCATTAAGGAGAGCCCGAAACCGGGGGGGAAAATGGGAAATTGCCCCTCCCCCGTTACCACCAAAATCTGTTTTAGTTGTTTGGTCAATGAACAATTTGCAATCATTTTGACATCCCTCGAAAATACCAGCTGGTTGCAGTCTTCTTCCGTGAGCTGATAGCGCAGCTTGCACTTGCTAAGGCTGATCTTGAAAATAGATACGAGCCAGAATATTTTGAATTTTGGCAAACCCCCAGTGTAAGGTGGCAGAATACCAACACCCCTCATGACTACGCAACATAAGCCTTCCTGCGATCGCCCAAGCGCAAAATCCTTATACATCTTTTTGTGTCACTCTAATATTGACAAATGGAGTCACTGGGACGTAAAGTAACACTTTTGAGTTTAGAAAAAGAACAGAAGCTCGAGATTGTATGGACCCAGAACTACAGCTGCAACACAACAAACACAAAAGGAAAATAACAGAATGACAAAGGAGGCGTGGGTCTCGCGCGGTAGCAAGTACAATCAGCCCGGATGCATATAAATAACAGGAGTGCGTCGGACCGGAATGGAACACTACTCAGGCCGCATCCCACCAAAAGGTCGGAGGTTGCCAACTCTTGTCACTTATGCACAGCCAAGTGTCTTTTACATAAGCTAGGCAAACTTCCAACTGCATACGCTGATAATGTCACAACTGCTTTTCATGACACAGAGAGATATAATCAAAGATAAATTGAACAGTTATTCGTCAACTACAGAATAAATTGCATTATTGCATCACAAAATGCTCTGAATCGTTATGATAATAGCATTACTTCAGGTTTTTACGAAAAACTTAATCGGGTGGTCAATATTAATATTAAAAACGTCACGTGCCACTTCCTTAATATCATCATCACTTTTATATTTTTTGCTGAACAATATTTTGTCGGTCAAGGGATCGACGCATTTTTTTATGACATAACTATCACCAAATGACAACCTGACGCCTTTCAATTCAAACACATGAACCACGATATTAGTCATCATGGTGTTGCCGTTTTCGGGATTGTGAAAATAATCCACAGCGTCTTGAAAGTGCTGCAATAACAGCATTCGCTTCAAGGAAAATTCAAACAATGGGACCCAGTGACTTGACTCTTCTTTGCAGCACTCTTCATCACATCGACCGCTTACGACTCCTGGAGGAGCAGGTCCTTGCTTCAGAATATTTCCTTTGGATTACATTGAAACAAAGTTTATTCTTGTCGTGTGACGTGTTTTCAGCGTAATTTAAGAAACATAATATCCCATAGGGTTTGGAGATATGCATGATAAAATGAGGCTCCTTCAATCGCATGAAGGTAGTGGAGATTATAGGGAGATTACGTTAAAGTTATGGCCAAAAAATAAAATTTTGATGAAAAATTAAATTTTTCTTTTTGCCAAATTTGCTTTTTTGGCAAAAATCAATTTAATTTGTTTGGCCATAACGTTAGAACTAGAAACGCTAGATTGCCAACTAAAGCCTCTAAAGACTCCTATTAGAGCCTATTTTCCACTAAAAAAGTGAGTCACAAAATTGGCCCTTGGCGTTAGCGCCCAGAGCCCGGTGACTTCGGCCAAAAAGGCCTAAACCTGCTTATGACGTCACCCACAAAAAAACAAAATCCAAAGCCTTCCACTTTATTTTAAACTCAACTAGAAGACTTCCCGCGTTTTTAGAGTGTTTGAACAGCTCTCTAGCTCAATCGGTTGGCAAGGTGGAGTTGCAAAGTTACGCTAGAAACGTGGGATGCAAAGGGAAATCGACCGGTGACGATGGTGCAAAGATTTACTTCTAAGAAACTTTTGAACTGTGTTGATGGATGCAACATTTGTAGAATTCCTTTTGGCGTTGAGTTCATTCATTGGTTTTGATACGGTAATGCAACTGAAGAAAAACAAGTGCATGTGTTAGTCTGTAATACAACTTGTTTCAACACTCAAGACAAACGGTGCATGATATTTCATTGCAAGACAGTTTATGAGTGGCTGCTTTCCTTAGAGTTGAGCTGCCTGTACTTGCTGCCACCAGCTCTACCACTGTTTACAGCCAAAAATTGCTGTAGCAATTAGTGAACTCGATGTTCATAGGGTATGCCGTTTAAATATGTCAAGTGCTGTGTTCCATCGCATGGCTACATTTCCCGTCTATTTTCCCCAGAGATTTAATGGTCGTGGGCAGTTGGTGAGCGCCATATGAAGTATTTTACAAACTCTACAAATATTTCCAACCCTTAGATGTGTGAATCGCATCTTCAGAAACGATTCAGACCAGCTCATCATCTCATCTCAGCAATTTAAACTGCGACGCCACAGACTGTGTCAAACTGTATCCTATTCGCCACGTGGCTAGATCGCAATGCTTGTTTCTCTTTACTGACTTGAATTTTAACCGAGTATTTGCGAATACTGCTAGCATCTAGTAATAGCGATTATTATCCAGTAACAGCGGTTACAGTATTGCCGGCAGTGATACCAACGGTTGTTCAGCTTGCCTGCGCCGTTTGATTTGATGCTTGACTTTATTTTTTCTTTTGAGAGCAGTGAAAAATCACAAGTCTCTGCTAGGAAAAGTAAATGGGACCGAAAGAAAAATAGTGTTTTTTAAACGAAAAAGAAAATGTAACAAAGGCAGATTTATTAACACCTAGACAAGGTAATCTTCTGATTTTTCAGTGTCCAGTCACACGTTTCATTTTGTTTAGCAATGTTCTTGTGCATGCAAAACATTTCGACTAGCGGATAAACTTGAATACAATACAATAAGAACAGACGTTTCTCTAGCGGAATGCTGCAACAGCAATTCTGGGCGCTGGATAAATCAGGTAATGAAGAAAACTACTTACAGTAGCCTGCTTATGCCGTTCATTAAGCAATCTCAAAATGCTATTGTGCCAAATTTTTAACCGCTTACCCTTTTCATTCAGAACAGTCTTTCTATGCCGCTCCAGATAGAACCACGTCTCATCTTTACCTGGTACCCTCCTTACGCGATGGATATTATAAGGCTCGATGTGTACAGCCATGTGACTCACTTCTATCGGGCCGACTAAATAAAACCCAGGATCCACTATATGTCGTTTTCCATTTAAATGAATCTGAAACAAAAACAAGACAATATTGTGAAACCACCAAATTTTGCCTATTAAAAACAATCAAATTTTCCAAAATGCTTCAGATTTACGATTAGACACATTAAACCATTATTTCTGCATTTTCTAGAAAGCATAGCTGTTTTGATTGCGGGTACGTGATGCTTACCACTGAATATCAAACCTTGCACGCAAATCACTTTTCTAAGTAACAAGTCAACCAAACCAATTCTAACATAAGCAAGATACGGAAAAACTCCAAATGCAAATTCGTTAGATCAAATCGTGTTACGAATGACCGTAATCAATCTGCAGAAATGCATAGTAGGTGAAAGTTTCTCATTGCTTATATTGTCTTGTGATGCTTTGCAGTAAAAGATACAAGTTTATCTATTTTGATACTGTTTATTTAAAAGCAAAACATGCATCAAGGAACGTTTAGCAAAATTAGAGTTATTCTACATATTAAATTCAGCAATGCTATTCCTGTGAAAAGTTCGTTGTCAAACTCTCCTTTCAACCAACAATGCTAACTTATAAGGTAAACGCAATGGTGGGGATAACACAAAGCCTGCACTGCACCTNTTTTAAATAGCAAAGGTTACTTCGCAGAAGCTTCAGCCACATCAACACACCAAAGAACATCGTGGATTTGTCTTGCAGTCTTACAAAAAAACGGTTATAAAAAATCGTGACTGATATCGAGATGATGACAGATAGGCTACTTCAGTTTTACTGTTTTTGTTCCTATGTTTACTGATATTGCGCTTTACGTCAGAAAAGCTTTAGTGTGTGGAAATCAATTGCAAGGCTTTTGCGCTTATTTTCGATTAGCAATAATTAAAACAACTCTCTTATTGCTAAGCCCGAACATAACAAAATGACCATGGGTTGCACAGTTTTTGTTCACACTTTTAGAACTACTATGATTTTTTTTGAAAAAAGAAGCACGCTGTATCGATTTTCGTTTTTCAGTTTGTTCGATTTTTTTTTAAATTGAGTTGAAAATAAATTATTGTAGGCAGCACTCACAGTTTTTAAACTCTTTGTTGCCTATTGGAATTTCAATTATCAGAGTGTTTGGTGGGGAAAGATCTAGAAAAGACCAAATATTACTTAAACAAGAGCCGCCTCTACATTGGTAGTGTTTACTGCGAGCTTGCCAGAATACTATTGTGCATCATTGGGCAGCGCGTGTTGGAGAAGGAGTGGGTAAAACCTGATGAAAGAGATCCGATCGAAAAGCAAATGACAATCTCAACGCCACAGTACAAGCCATTTACTAGCAACAACACATTGCAACAACCGTATATTTTAGGGTTGTGGGGTGCCGTTCGTAAAAAAATCATATCGGACACATTTAGCACAAAAAGTTTCTAAAATGGGCAGATTTAGTTAAATCGGAACAGGTTTAGCTAAATAGGGACAAATTTAGCTACGTCGGACAGATTTAGTTCCAGTTCATTCAACTTTAGAACGAGCAGTCATACATGGATAGTGCTGAAGCATGTCGATGCTAACCACTAATTGCTTACTTTAGCAGGATACATGTGAACACGTTTCTGTCAGCAAGGCATGCTGCTTAATCTCCAACTTAAAAAAACGTTACGATGAGATTTTTGTCTAGCACAGTCTTCACCAGTTTCCGGGGACCCAATTACGGTAACTCGCAACTGATAAGTAAAAATATAAGCCAATAGAGATGTGTTTCTACACGCAATTAAAAGTTACAAACATGAAAAAGATAAATATTTTAAAAGTGTTTCACCCTGAAAAACAAAAATGAACCAGTATTTACGTAATTTTTAGATAAATCGTCGACATTTTTAGCTAAATCGTCAATTAGTGTAAATATTTCTTATTTGAAAAGTCATTTTTATTGGCAATTTTATGAGACAATAATTTCGTAGTAAAAGTTTTTGGATTATTTCAGAATCGAAGAGATTGCGCAAATGTTTGTCTTACTTGTTTGGTTTACATTCCACCGAACCTTCTAGAGATGTTCCAAAAATACGGCAATGGGCGCTTCCTGTATCCGGCATGAAACACATTTGAACTTTTCAAACACTTGTTCGTGCCAACAGTAAGGAAGCAAATCATAACAAATAGTCTTGCGCTGCGATCACCTTACGGAGCTTTGATTTATCTATCATTGATCAGACGCTTGAAGCTATATGCACACGGCATGGGTCCTCTGCGTTTTTTGGGCGCATGCGTCTGATTTCGTGAAGTCACGTCCTTTTCTGATGCGTCTGGTATGGTCTGCGTTCGAGTAGAACCTGTTTCTAGGTGCACCAGACGCACTGCCCAGGGTTCGGGAAAGAGCGGTGATGTGATGTACTCGTAGACATTGTTCAAGTGTTTTGTACTGAGGTAAAGAAAAGGATGCAGAACGACCACAGAACAATTGCTAATAGTTTATGGATAGCTGAAACACACTGGATTTACAAAAGATCAATCTAGTCTTCAGTAGGCCCAGTGGGGTAGGCTACTAAACTTCTGTACTGTTTACGGCGACATGACCCGGCCTACCTGATCAGGTACTGTTGGTTGAAGTTTTTGTCCCAAGCAAGTCGTGATTTGTGCGACATAATCTACCATCTACTGTAGGCCATTTTAGATGCTGGGCAAGGTCATGCTAAATGAGTGTATTTTTTGCAGTAGGTTAGCCTACTTGAAACTGTAATTGAAAGTAAGTTGTGTACCTTTCAATGAACAGTTGATGAATCTTGTTCAGGCAAAACCACTGTCACATAAATTATCAGTTATGGAGTACAAGAATGATAAAATAAAGGATAACATTTCGCAAACATTACACATTTTGTAAAGTGATGATGTTTTGCTGTCTTACAAAAGCCAATTACTGGCTATTGTTGTTTATACCCCTGCTAGTGATTTTGTTATGGGATTGTGTGTGATATTAATTGTACCTATTGTCCATGCTGCTTTAATTTTTTGGTACTTAGCCCCCCTAGAAATGAAACAATTGGTTTTTAAAGCAAAGCCGTCATGACTATGGAGGTAGGCCTACACAAACCTCATTCAATCCATGTAGCAACAAATCATGCAAATTTTATGTAATGCAATAGCCTACTTTGTTCGCCTGAGATGTGGACAGCACTACTTTTTTAATAATTTGTGAGGCATTGTACAAAGTGAAATTTGGCAATTTGCGTTTATGTTGAATGCATGTAAGTAGTCATTTCAAGGTTTTGTGCAGTGTACCGCCACAAGTCTTGTGTAACTTTGTTCAACAGTATGGTGTACAAAATTAGTACCACCCTGAAAATATGTCACTTGTGATGTCAGAACTTACCGGTAAGCAAAAGACAGTCTTGCACTGCAGCACACCAACGTCATCGCCGAATTTCGGATCTCAATCATCGTTCATCCCAGGCCGTATGCAACGAACGCACCGCTTCATGCGCATACGTGTGCATGCAACGGCGCATTGAACTCACCGCACCAGTCGCAGACACAAGAGCCGCACCGCACTAGAAGCATCCCGTGTGCATATAGCTTGAATCCATTGCACAAACATCCTGAAGTTGATTTTTTAACAGAGTAATTTACTCTTTATAAGAGCTGTTTTACATTAGTAATCTTCAGAAAAGTTTTTTGGGGGGCATCCAAATGTTCTGAAATTTGTTTTTCGGTTGTTTTCACGATTCATGTGTATGTGTTTCTGCTTGCCTGGTTATTTGTGCCTAATACTTACGGTTGTGCGCCACACAAGAAAGGTGAAATGAAGTACTTTTGATACGTATACGACGTCAAATTTGACAGGTCTGTGACCGTCTTTCACCACCATCATCAATCGGTGACGTCATAACTTTTGAAGGCATGGATGACGAATTGTACACTAGACAAGACTTTTTAACAGGACATCTGACTGTGTGTGGTGACGTCAAGCGAAAATCAACTCCAGGAAAGCCAAGGTACTCTTGCCGTACAAAAACCTTTCTGTAGGAAGTGACATCTGCGAGTGACGGAAAACATGACTAGTTTGGCACTCCAACCAGAACGAGAAATGCTGAGACGAATGAGTTTTCAACTTTGATGGTTGTGGAAAAATTTCTGGAACACTGCGAACTTTTCAGTTAAGTCAATGATGGATTCGAATCACCGTTGCGATTCCGGATGATGATCGACATCTTTACAAAAATTACAGGAGGCTGAGATGGGACTTCATCGAAGAAGATACTGTCTGTCGCTAGGGCACATGGTGCTCAGCATCAGTGGCGGCTCGTGACTGTGATTTGTGAGGGTACTGCTCTTGCAACTTCTCAAACAACATCACGTTTTCCACAACGACATGAACTGTTATGACGTATGACACCTCTCCTTCTCCGAACCAGTGGTGACACTTACAGATTTATGTATATTGTTATGTTGCAGTGACACGCTTTAGGATGAATGCATGGTGAGGCATTGGCATCTTTAAGGTTAAGTGCACATGTTATCGCAACGCGAGTAACAACATTCAGCTCGTTGTTTGCTGATTCACTGTAGTCCGCCCTTACCTTTATAGTCATTCAGTTAATACGCACGTTTGTTTCGTACCATGCTGGTGGTCTTAAAATAATACCACAGTTTACCAACTGCAATTATCGTGGTCACATTGACTAAATATGTCGAGAACAGAAACAACCATTGCTGGTCATATCACACACGGATGTAGTGGGACGGAAACTTTTTGCATAGTGACCTTATTATTTTTACTCAGATTACCTGTATGTAGCTCCAGACGTCTCATCAATTGCAATCTATCTCTTGCGCAACACCCTAAAAAAATTGAATATTTTCGTTTGGAGTGCTATGAAAGTGGATACTTCAATACGTATTTATGAATTAGACTGAAGTGCATGCTGTTGAAGATGGCTACATTCCTTTGGTGCGTTCCAACACTTCTTTTTTGTGCACTTCACCCCTAGAGAGGGGTGCCTTATTTATCACTTCGGACAGACAAGTGTTACTCATGAAAATACTTTACGCAGTTATTTGATGTCACTCGCTAATAGAACCATGCTGCGATCGATTACCATTTGCGTGAAATAATTTTCAAATATTACGTGCAAATACCCATAGTTCAAGGTTTGCTGAAACATTGCATGTTGCTACATGCTTTAATCGCAGAGCAGTATTTAAATCAGGCTTGTCGACGATAAAGATATTTTCCAGAAGCCGACTTAAGATTGGAACTCAAGCACGAATTTGAGCCGGCTTTTAAAACCGGTTTCAATTCTGACGCAAGTCACAACAGCAGGTCTACTTCAAAATTATATTCGTCGGTTTCCCTGCTTTGAGGCTAAGAAGTCAAGCATGTGCGCAAGTCGCGTTCTGGAATACAGCCCATACACTTTTTACCAATCAAACCCGAAATCACGTTGCATTGCAAAGATAGACCAACTCCACATGCAACATCGTCTCAGAGAGAAATTTCGAACTCTTGTAGTAGCCAGTACACACAGTAAAAATCACCACTTACCAATAAGTTACAAAGTGACTATACTGACAACAGAAAATATCTTGTCCAGTCAGGCACGATGCCATGTATGTTTCACTCACATTTTTTCACTTTAACTTTCTGCTGTTCAGAATGAAAATACATACCAAATGTAATCAGTGCAAGTAACACTCACTACCCATTTAGCAGAATATTTTATATCACGGTGGTTTGTAAAGCTGTAGAGCTTACAATTTAAGCACGCTGTATCACGCCCACATTTTCCACTTTTTGGAGATGCAGTGTAATTAAATTGCAGACACCAGTACTAGGATGCAGACAGGGGCGGAGACAGACATTTTCATTTGGGGGACCACTGGAGGGGCCAGTTTTGCAACAAGGGGAGGTGTAGGACTTTCAGAAAGAGACCTACTCCGCCTTTAAAAGGATAACTTCACTTGATTGTACAGCGTTCAACGTCACATC
>JGI24021J15306_10011603_pt1 | contig 10942 bp, 6 predicted proteins | sample Ectturendosymbi1_FD_15306 | JGI IMG/M metagenome (IMG submission 15306)
CAGCGGGCATTTTGAGGGATCGCCTGCCTGGTTCTGCTCCCATCTCCTTGCAATGATTCAAGCTTGTACTTATCATTCAGCGATGTTTGTAAAGCCACATCAGTGACCCACACCAAGCAAATCTATCGCAATTTGTTGCGTAAGGAAACTAGTTTCATGTATTACACATCTTCAGTCCTTATTCAAATAGAATCAAATAGATTTTATTTGAATATTCAAATAGATGAGTAGACGTTTGCAAATAGATGAGTAGACATTTGCCCCCCATTTCACTACAAATTGCATCATAATACTCTTGGAATCTACGCATGTTTGAAGAGTCAAGAATCAGATTTAAGCCATTTCAGCAAAAATCAACTAAAGTGTATGTTCCATTCACAGAGCATCCCTTGTTATGCTGACGGATTATGACATCACTGATTTGACTTAGTCCGCAAAAAGTTACTTTTAACGACATTTTTCCTGTCATCAACCTGCCGGATCTGCCAATTCTGGCAGTGTGCTTCCGCTTAATATCCACAAAACATTCATAAAAGATAAGTGAGATGCATAGCATCCACATATCGCTGTTGAACAGGGTGCATCCGTAGAACAGTCACACCTTATAATTTCCAGCACCTCCGGTGGAGAAACACTAACATTTGGTTGCAATGTGACTGGGATCAAGCATCTACAGCGTTCGTCTCGTTCTTATTCGAATTCGACGGGATCCAGTGCTGGAGGTTTTGAGTTTTTGCGAGACCCGTTATTGCTTCTTCCTCCGAGCCCCAGTGGGGACTTACTCTGACAGAGNCGCCTCGTCTCTACTTTCACGACTCGACGATAAGAAGCAGGAGCGATGGTAAGAAACTGTCAATTCCATCGACTTCTCGCACTCCAGCCGCAAGGCGTGAAGCACCACCAACAAACTTTAAAAAACGACCTCTACCCGCATTGTAATATTCAAATGGACGCAATCGTCTGACGAGTATCTTGGCTTACCACCCTTTTCATCACGTTCTTCGTGAACCCGTTGACGAAATCTTCCTCAGTTCCTTGATTCAGCCAAAGGATAACACAGCCATCCAGTACTTAAACTTCTGATTTTTTAACCAAACGCCGGGACACAGTCACCTGCAGCTTCCTCTTCAACGTGGATTTCGTAGTTACGATTCTCATTTTGCCTTCATTGTCAAACATGGAGGTGGGCACAGGTGAATGGTCATGACTAAGAACAGTTTTAATAATAGTGTTTCTGGATTGATACAACCCTATAGCACCCGCACGCAGATGAGATTGATGTCATGTACATGATTGTTCTCATACTTTTCTACCTTTCTCTTCACTGCCATGGCCAATACTAACTTGTATAAAAGAGTAAATCCATCAGGCCAGCTCTTCTCAAATGACACAAGTTGCCCATTTCCAATCTCCACTGCGTCATGTACGTTCACCATTTCAGGTGCAATCCGACCAGCAACAACATTGACTAAATCAACGGGGTGACTATATGGATCCAGGGGAGCGATGCAAGTCAGACGTTTTCGTATCTTATCCCTATCTCTTGCGTCCGAAGTGATGTGTGATGGCTTCTCTTTGTCATGACTCGTCACCAGACCCGTAACCAAGGGGGGCGAAGTTCCCCTAGAAAAATTNTCGCCTCCCCCCTTGGAAAAATGTGTTGGATATAGCTTGAAACTATTGAANAAAGTTCAAAAAATTTGGGCCCCTCTCAGAAAACTCTTCGCCCTGGTGTCCCAAGCTGGTTACGGGCCTGCTCGTCACCTCCCTNTCTCCATTGTGATCGAACATGTTCGCGATATCTTGAACGATCCTGCTGCAGGTTTCCGCACTGCATGCCCATCGTTTAATGGTTTCGGGCTTCGGGGTTATGCTTATGATTTCGTTTGGGCCAATTCCGTAACGCATGAAGGTTGTCTCTATCCAGATGTCAGACTCTAAGAAAAACTAAGCAAAGAACATGACAACTGACATCCACCATCACCAACCTTTCGGCTGTTATACACTTGGAGACGGGATTTTTTCAATGTATTTTTATATTACTGCATATAGTAGGCCTATAAATTTTTCTCTGCTGAAAATTTTTTGCAGTTGTAAATGGCTTGCTAGCCTACAAGCTATAATAGGTGGATCGGGAGGGAACTTAAACTGATTCCTTCCCTGATAAATGTTTATTATGCTCTAAAAATGAGAATTACCTCTATTTTCGGCTAAAAGCCTATTCAATCAGACTTATCTGTATGCAGAAGCTTCTGCGTGTTGCTAACAATTACTTTTAAATCACATTCGATCGACTCATTCTCACTTTCAATGATAAAAATGCTTTTATTTCCTGAGAACAGCTTCATTGCATCAGCATTTTTCTCAAAACTTCTACTGCTTTGGCGATTCCCCTTTGCGAAGTTACCTGAAGAGTCGTTTTCGCCAGGCCGCCATTGCTGATCCTGTCAAAAACGACGGTCCTTGCTTCGATATTTTTGCAGTAAATATTGCTATTATCAATACTTCAGTGGTTTAATCTGCTTATTTACTCATTAAACACGTATAGACGCAACGATTATTATGATACAATGCGCAATAACTGAGATATGGACGAAAACGTGATTTTCTGTAATGACGGTCTTAACATGCGTATTCAGCAAACAATAAAGGTGGAGTCTTTACTGAAATGGCCTAATCTACTTCTTTACCCCTCAAAACATACGGATAAACACCAAAATTATTTTGATATCATGCATAGTGACTGAGATATTGACGAAAGAAGGATTTTCCGTAATGGCGACCTAAATTTGCATATTAGGGGGATTGCCTAAGGATGACAGTGTGGCATCATTCAGATTCTTAAAGAGCACACCTCGGAGGTATAGAAACAGCAAAAGAACTTTGTACGGACGGTATTGCACACTTATCGGTCCCTGCCACCGGACTATACTGGAGTCATTATAATTTTGGAAGTTCTCCGTTGGTTCTTTTTGGAATTGCTCCAATGCATTTATTTTCACAATGCCGGTTTCAGGCACAGATTTTCAAAGTACTGGCTTCTTACAGTCTCTGCTAAATCAACAGTAAAATACCGGCCAGGCCGGTGAAATACCGGCCATCTGTCAACCCTACTGACTGGCGTTATCATTGCTCTGTGACGTACGTTACTCAGCAATGGAGAAGCTATCATGAGAATTTCTCAGTTATTATTACGTAACTAACGTCTCAGAGCAACAATAATGCCAGCCAGAATGAAAGCAAATGGAAATTCCAGCGACGCAAGCGGCGAACGGTTTTATTCAGTAAGAATAAATAGTTATGATGAGCCCGAGTGACGCTGTTGACCTGGGTTCCCCCTGTAACAGCTTGTTTGCATTTCAGGTAGTTCTCCGATACGTTTTCATAGTGATGTAATTTTGTCTGTAATGGTGTAATTTAGACCTTCATATGGTGTATAGGTAATGACGTCATATTTCAATGCTTGTGACGTCACTGTTGCCAATTCAAACCACAAAAATTTTCTATAGTCTTTTTGACGTGCACTTGTGCTCCCCCCACTTTGAAAAAGGTTCCTCCGCCCATGTCTGGCAGAAATGAAGAACCTGTTCAAACACCATGGCGTGGGGCCCCCAGAGGCGCGCGGCCCAATGCAGTCGCATCGGCTTGAGTCGGCCGTGTCCCTATCATTTCCCATTCAATGCGGAAGGTAAAAAACAGCGTGTCAAAAAACTCCCACTATAATATCGTTTACAAGAAGTGGTACCAATTATAAAGTTGTGGTAGTTTTTCTTGACATTCTAGCTGTAGAAGTTACAGTTTTGTTTTCCGAATATCTGTCTACTCAGCCAGGTTTCATTCGAATGTGCGAAACGGCAAAAGTTCTCCCTGCATGCGCTTATTTTTCAATCCTTTCTCGAATTGCAACTGTTACAAAAGTTATTATGTTTCCATTTCGAACATTTGCATTTCTAACAGATCTCAATGAATGCGCTGCTGGCGATCCTTGTGATCACCTTCACAGCAACTATATATGCTCAAACACCCAAGGCTCCTTCCACTGTTCCTGCAATTACGGGTACGCGCCGGACTCGTCAGGTGAATGTACAGGTAAGCATATGGAACAAACAAGGCGATGCTAAGAGAACGCCCTAATGTTTAAAACTTGTTTCCACCCAGCGGCGTGCACAGGGGGGGCGAACGGGGCAACGGACCCGGGCATCAAAAGCAGGGGGGTATCCAAAGAGTGAAATAAAAAAAATTAAAATGCTGTAATTAGATTATTTTTGCTATTGTAAGGCTACTAACACTTGCTGCATGGATTTAATTTTTCGAAATTTGATATTTTTTCCAAAACTAGTTTCTACTTATTCAAATGCCAGTTATTCTCACATTCTTCAACACCAGGGATCATGGGCTTCGGAAGAGGAGGGCTTGGTCCCCCTGGATTTTGAACATTTCAGCAAAAAAAGGTTATTTTCTTGGTTTCCAGTGGGAAAAAAACAAATTTCAACACTTTTGTTCCCTCCTTAGAAAAATTTTGGAAAAATCCCTTGGTGTCCCCCCTGGAAAAAATCCCTCCACGCCCATGCCAAGGACCTATAGTCCAGGTGTGCGGAGCACATCCAATCAACATGATAGTGAAGTTACTTTTTCCAGATCGTGCGATTAAAGGAAAATCAGAAAAAAGGTATGAAACATAATTATGGACGTTAAATTTTCTGAGCCAAATTTGAAAACAGCCCAGTCCTATTTCAACTTGCTTGAATTAGCTGACTGTTTTATGCATCACTAGTTTCCCGTTTCGTTTTTCGATGTGGAAACCATATGTGCGTTAATACAGTGGTGTTGAACATGCTGCGGTCGCGATCCAACCGGATTCTGCAATTCAGAACCGGATCCAGATTGAACTGGATTTCGAAAAAACTCTACCGGATCAGATATGAATATCCAATCTGCGTTGATCACTGCAGTCAAATGTTTAATCACAGGTTCTTTCGGATATCAACTGGATTGGATCAAATACTTGTACAGTACTACCGGATTAGGATCGGACTGGATTACACAATTAAAATATTGGATTGGGATTGCAAAAATCTCCGATCTGTTCAACACTATAATACAGCCTCACATCCTGTGCTTGCAATATGTGCATCATTTCAAGCTTCGTCATCAATTGACATTTCAAGCGGATTGATCATAACGGCTCACACAAGCGCGTATCTGTTCTGCCCCAGCAGTAGTTACATATAATAGCCACATAATAAAAAACGAAACTTTTTTTGCATACTTTATGCGCATTCTCAATTCTTGTATAGTTTAGCAAGTTTTACAATATGAACTCTGGGTGCCCCTGTCCGCCATTCTAGTGATATACCTTCTGTGCTCGAATTCTATTCGACCAGACATTGGCGCAGCGTTAATTTTTTGCAGTTGTTAAGAGTTAACTGCCCCAAAGTAGCGCTGAGTGTGTTCTACTCCCCTGTTTCAACGCGTTGCCGGATATTTTTGCAGTTATGAACTTCTGTCTCAGCGTTGAGTGCTGTCTTTTACTTCGGACTCCTAACTTGGAGCTCTAATTAATTTATATTCANTACAGTGACACATAGTACAACGAGTATGGAAAGTGCATGCAAAATAATATGCATGTTATGTTAANAAACTTCGCCAAAACGTTGGTTTGCAAACGTNAATATTACGTCATATTGTGACGTCACAAACAGCGTATATACAGAAATAATTACCATACGCCACTGCTCAACACTAGAATTTGGTAGGGGGGCATAGAATTAAGCAGTCGCCCGGGCATCACCGGACCTCTGCACGCCACTGTTTCCAACCGTAAATGTAAGATGGTTGTTATGCAGATAATTTATCATCGGTGCACTCACTGGCACATGAAATTTACATTTTTCATCTGTTAGCAAAAGTATTAATACTTCTTGACATTTAAAATGTGCCTTACTGCCACTCCTGTGCATCAGGTATAACAAAATGAAAGCTGAGTCAAACGATATAGCTTACTACAAAGTTTTTACCGCACGTGAAAATAGGTGATCGAATTTGAAATTTTTTTTCTTTGTTTTTTTGCTTGTTAACTAACTCGAAAAGTGTAGTTAAAGTCCTTGGATCTGCGGATTTTTTTCAGTAGCTCTCATAAAGTTTTAAATTTGTCCTCGGGCTACTGAATTTTCTCTGAATTTTAAAATTATATAAAAAATGTGTTTCTTTTCGTTGGTTAGGAAACAACAACTACCTGAAATGCGAGTTTTCCCCATAAATGCAGTAGTTGCTGCATCAATCTTGTCTCCTTCCGCACTTTAAAGTACGGTTGGCTAGAAAACAGATGTGGAACAAGTTTTTCCTTTGTGAAAAATTAGAGCAGCTTAAGTGCTTGAGATTTAAAAATGAACCGCGATGCTTTTAGCTTTAAGATTCGCTAGTATTGCGCACTATAATGGTTTAGGCCAGCTATGTCCAACCCAAATGGCTTACTGAGCCAAAGTTTATGTCACTATCTTTATCAGGGCCGCACATTGAACGACATATTAATGAGGGTCGCACAATAAATGGTTGACTTGGATCTTAACAAATTAAATTTAGCTTAACCTAATGTACTGAAAACGTTCGAATTCTAACTGCAATGGCAGCTGACGTGATAACGTGGCACTGAGGGCCGCCTGCATCATAAATGTGAAATTCAAAAATATCAAAATAAGGACAGGTTGTCTGGACATAGGATACGTTTACTACAGCGAAAACCTAAACTGGGCCGCACAAAACCTTCGACTGGGCCGCGGGTTGGACATAGCTGTTTTAGGCAAACGAACTCAACAGATCTTTTGTTTGTGTTTAGAGTCTCCCGACTGCACAATTTTCGAAGAGTTGAAAAACACATACAGTGAAAAACTAGATGAGCTGCTTGATGGAACTTTGTCTGTGTCTGATTTTGAGGCAAGTTTGTTTTATACCAGATCTAAAATTTCTCTTGAGAATTTGAACTTGCTCAGTGTACAGCAACGCCCGGTGTATGCTACATCCTGCTTATGAACTAGAGTTTTGCGCCGGGCGGGTTAATCCGCGCGGGTTTCGGTTGCCTGCATTTGCGGGGCGAGTGCAGGAACTCGCAGAGTTATGCGTGCGGGTGCGGGGCAGGCGCGGGACAAAAATTCTTTGTGCGGGTTACTGAATGTTGGCTCAATGCATATGAAAGTGACATGAGCAACAAAATTAGTGTTACACAGAACTTGTGGTACAAAGGTGTAGAGCAGGGCAGCTGTGCCAACCGAAATACCTTACTGGGCCAAAAATTATGTCAGTATCTTCGTGAGGGGCGCACATTAAATGACATACTTTCATCTTAGCAAACTGAAATTTAGTTTAAAACTACTGAGAGGATTTGAATACTAACTGCAGTGGCAACGGCTGCAGCTGTATGGTACTTTTAACCACTCCCAAAATGTGATGCCATTGGCAAGTTTAATACCACTGCTAATGGAAGAACAAGGTTAGTTAGAAATCAGTTTAGTGCAGAGGAACATTTGAATAAAAATCAGCAAACCAGAAATCAGTTTTGCACTGAGATATCATTGGAAACGTGGAAATCTACCAGTGCGTGGAACATGATAAACAGGCACTAAATACTATTGCATCGAAAACGTCAAATTTGAGATTATAAAAATAAAGTCAGTCTGTCGTTGTATTGTACACATGGGTGGCGGAGCTATTTTGAATGTGGGGGGTCCAAAAAACTGGAAAATTTTTGTGGTTTGAATCGACAACTGTGACGTCACAAGCATTGAAAATGACGTCATTGAATTTTGTCAGCATGCAATTTTATGCAATGTTTTATAAGGCCTCAACTACCCTGTACTATCTGTACTACACCTACGCTACACTGGCTTGAGCACATAAATGTAACTAGTTGTTCTTAGTCTTATACAAAATTCAATCACAAGTATGCACACAAACACAACACATGCACAAAGCTAAGGGAGCGTCCACATCAGTGTTTCCTCTGAGAAAATTTTACACTGAGGAAATTTTTGTTTTAGTGCGCATGCAGATGCGCAACCATATACAGTACACACAACTAGTGAAACGTTTTAAGCCGTGCGATATATACACAATATCAAATTTTGAATGTTGCAAGTGTGCGAGAATGAGATTTCACTGCGTAGATGGTCTGGTGGTACTGCGCAGTTGCNCACCTCAGAGGGAACATCGGTCCACATATTACATCANCAGATAGGGGTGAGAGGGGCTTTCAAAATGATGATGTGGNAAAAAATAAATATCTAAATTCTGATGACGGCATATGTGACGCGCCTTAGTAACAACAGATGTTACTGTGCTACAGTACAAAATTTATTTCCAAAAAAGTTAAATTCTGCGATCATATTCTGCTATGAAGTTTTGCAATATTGCTATGAGATCAACCTGATCTATTAACTCTTTTTGGATGTGCAAAAACATCCTGTGGTTCAAGTGTTCTTGGTCTAGTTTGTTTGTCAAGTGGTTCTTCAACCGTTGAAGGCACGAAAATAACCGCTCTGCTGTAACATTGACATTGGTACTGTCAAGTCAGGTCCGTCGCCAGGATTTCGCAGCAGTTCGGGATAACAACCACAAGGGGGGCCACACTTTTAAAATACAATATTGGCTGTATGCAGCAAACGGAGGTCCAAACATGAAATGGGGGGCACAAATTTAAAATGGGTGCCTGGCACCCCTGGCCCCCCGCTGGCGACGTGCCTGTGTCAAGTACAGCCATAACAGTCATACAGTACTCCTGTAAATTTCCCTAGAGCGTGGGCGTCGGAAGGGGGAGCAGACGGCCTTGCCCCTGGATTTTGAAATTTGATATTTTTCTATTACATTTTTGGCAAAAAAGGTCGTTTTCTTAATTTCTGGAAGGAAAAATGAAATTTCATCACTTTGGCCCCCTGGAAAAATTTTTATGGTTACCTGTAGAAAATCCGCTTATGCCACCCCCTAGAAAAAAATCCTTCCGATGCCCATGCCTCAGAGCAGGTGTAAGAGCTTTGCTGACATCACGTGCAGGGTAAGAGCTTAGAGCAGGGGTAAGAGCTTTGCTGACATCACAGTTTCGATGGTATCAGGTACAAAAGACATTGAAATGTTCTTCAATGGTTTTGGTTCAGTTACGAAGGCATCGCCATCTGTGTCGTCATGCACTTTTAGATACCAGAATACAAAGACAAGACAGAGCATATGTAGCAAGTTGTCTATAAAGATGCTGTGTTGCGAATGCAAAAATAAAATATAGCTATTCAGTGTTGCCAGTTGAAAATAAAAACACAATAGAAATTGATCTGTCAAATACATGATTTTGCGTATGAGATTCAGCGAAATTTCACTGTTTAGAATGGTGTTAAATTGCACTTGAAATTACATCAAACTGCACCAATTTCTCAGTGGTATGGCACAAAATTTTTTCTACACACGTGGTTGAAAAATTACATCATTTTACAAAAATGGTGTCGTATTACACAAACTGGCAACACTGTTCGACAACATGAATGCGGTAAGCAAGCCCGAGCAGAGTGACCAGATTGTGCACAGGGTTTTCTTTCAAACATTTACAAAATCCTGCCAAATTACAAATAGTATATTACAAATAATATTGCCGAAATACGGCCAAATATCTGCACATTATTTTCATTAAGCGATTTACCGAACATTGGACCCAATACTACAATTGTGTGACTGAAACGTATGTAGGCAAAATTCAAAATTTGAATGCCGCCAACATGGGCAAAATTCAAAAGTCAAGATTCAGANAAAAAGAGGGTGGGCTAGGCCCATGCTCCCCCCCCGGTTCCGCCACCTATAATTGTACATACACAATAATGAAAAGCTTATTGGGCTGCATGTTGGCCTCAGGTTAGACATACCTGGTGTAGAGACATTTTCCAGTGGTGGCGAGACCACGGATCTGAGTTTCCAGGTCTCAGTGGTCTTGCAGGAAATACTTTCTGCGTGATGGCAACCAGNGCTGCTAGTGAACGAACNTAGTATCGATGATCATGTCGTGAATAGCAGAAGAGTAAAGTTAAAAGCGCTCCTCAATGAACGACGTACTCTTTTTCAACACCTCTGAGAAAGAAGCGCTGAAGTTTGACTAGGTTTTACATTTTTACCTTACAGTGTTTTTGAAGACCTTCCGTTGGCTTTGAAATGAACCACTGAATAAATTGCCACTAGCGATGAAACGCATTCCGTGAGTTTTTAGTGGTTTTCAGACACACAAGGACAGGGGGAGGTTTGGAACGGACGCAATGCGGGGCGGAGTGTGTGCGAGCTGGAAGTCTGCGGGTGCGGGGCGGGAGCGTGCAAGATTTCTTTAATTCTTGCTGGTGCGGGCGGGTTAAAAATTTGCGGGTGTGGGGCGGGAGTGGAAAAAAATTTCATCCCGCGCTGGAGTCTACATGTGAACGACACACGATTTGTGGATCAACAGAACCATGGCAACTTTCGCGAGAGGCTTAAAACTCTAGTTTGACTCTACAGGTACAAATACCTGTTCGGTTTTAAATCATTCCAAATGGCTTCAGCCTGAATAAGAGTTCAACTTGCTGCAAAACCTCAGTTTAAAATTTCTGTGGTGCTGATAACGTATGGCTTGATAAAGACTGCGTTTTAGGATTCTCAAGCAGAAACTGCAATAACTAAGTATTGAGATGTTCTAGCAAACTTTTTGCGCTTGCGATCTCACACTTAACCGGTTAACTGGCACGGTTGGTTGAGGACGCGGTACCAAAGCTGGTATAGGTTGGTTTCGATTCCACGTCGGATCATGCAGGAAACTTGAAAAACGCTACTTTTAGCTTTATACCATGCATCTCGTGCTCGGCGTTGATGGGTGTGTGCAAGGAAATGGTTTACACGTGGTGCTGCCACTCACCCGCCGCCAATACAGAGCATTCGCTATGAAAGCAGC
>JGI24021J15306_10011608_pt1 | contig 10941 bp, 10 predicted proteins | sample Ectturendosymbi1_FD_15306 | JGI IMG/M metagenome (IMG submission 15306)
CAGCGAAACACTTTGGCCTAGTAGTTGGGCCCTAGGCCAGGCAACATGAGCCAAAATGACCCTAAAACTACTTCACTTATGATGTCAGTCACAAAAAGTCCGCATCCCCCAACCAAAAAATTATTTTCAAGTGTAATCTACTAGGCTGGTCGATCCGGTTGAGCCCTTGAACAGCTCTCCAGCGCAATCGACAGAGGAGCTAGGGCGTTGGTAAGGCAACCGAAAACTGCTGTTTTAGGCTGAAATCAAAGTACGAATATATCGTACCCCGGCTCTCAAAGTGTTAACCAAACCCAATGTAATCAGAAAAACTAGCATTGCTTTTTCTGAAGAATTGCTTTGCGAGCTATAATCTAAACAGACAAGTTATGTTTTTATAGTAGCTAGAATAGAAGAATTGTAGGAAGAATGTGATTAACAATGTTTGGTTCGTTGAAACTAAAAACAAACAAATTTGATCTTTTGTTTACAACTTTTTATCTCTGAACAGTTGTGAGAGGTAATTTAATAGTTGTCATTTTGTGGGAGTTGTACTGGAAGCTTTGTTACTAAAAAGTAGAATGATGTTAGAATGTTACCAGAAGACGTATAGACCTGGTTGGTATTTAAAGTGTTTACTATAGGGCGCTGTTCGTAAAAAATTAAACCAATTACATTTAACACAAAAAACTGCTAAATCAGACAGATTTAGCTAAATAGGAACAGATGTAGCTATATCGGAACATGTTTAGTTGTATTAAAATACATTTAGCTATATCAGACAGATTCCACTTCAGTTCTTCAACAATGCCAGTCGAGTATGTCAGCCCTGGCAACCATTTTGTTTACTGTGCGAGCAATACCAACAACAGCTAGGCTAGTCGTTGAAACAGGGTATTTCCAGGTCTTAATAAATACTTCTTTTGTTATAATATTCATTTGTGTTTCCAACCTTCCAGTCCCACCTGCAGCAGCAATTGTGATAAACATTTGGATTGAATTTTCAGAAACCAAGATTCTTGCAATATTTACTACACTGAAGCATATTTTGAATGCAGCCTATGTCTATTTTGTGTTCTTACCTATGTGTATATCTCCTTCAGGCCCACACATCAAATTTTTTTGAAAAGTCCACGTGGGGCACAAGCAACATACATTAGACCAGCAACAATTGAGGACACTAAACCAGTATGCATGACCAGTAACTGTATTTGGCAAAAGCAATGGCAAATCTGACATGTGGCATAAAAATTTGCATCTAAACCACCACCACAACTTTGTTGCCATCCATCATCTACACAAACCAATATTATAACAAAAAAACTAATGAAGACCTGAAAATCCCCTGCTTTCAACAACTAGCCTTGCTGTTGTCAGAATTGCTCGCACAGTGAACAGAATGGTTTGTAGGGCCAACACGCTTGACTGCCGTATTTGAAGAACTGCAGCCAAATCTGTCTGATACAGCTAAATGTGTTTCAATTTAGCTAAATCTTTTCTGATTCAGCTAAATCTGTTCTAGTTTTGTTAAATATGTTCCGATTTAGCCTAATCTGACTGATTTAGCAGTTTTTTGTGTTAAATGTCACAGATCTAATTTTTTATGAAGAATGCCCCATTGTTTACAGCCTGAGGACCCATTTTTTGCCCTTTGATGAAAGGCAGTTATTGTAAGTCATGCTTTATCTTGATTTGCATGAGTGGTGAGAATTATGTTTCATCAGTAATTTGGTTAGCTCCTAATAAGGATTTAGTTAAACCTTGCTCTTAAATTCTAAAAACTAGCCGTTGTTTTGAATGTTTCCATTAATTTTGCTGTAGTGTGCAGGTGAATGGCTGTTCATTCAATGTTGGTCATAAGCTGTTTGCAAATCATTGTTCTACATGGAATGTTTACCCACTTTCCTCATTGTTTTCCAATAAACAATTGGTATACTTGTATATGTTGGTTCAGCAACAAAACACATCTCTATTTTGTGTTTTTGATAGCAGAAGTTTGGCACCCTAAAATAGGCGTGATGTTCCAACTGTCTGATAAGCTGTAATTTCAATACTTATGTGTTCTTTTGATAGAGACTTGATAAGGAAAATAAACTGTATCAATGCTTATTTTAGAAATTGCAATTGCCTCAACTCCATTTTGTGGTCAGCAACACCCACATTCTCTTGTTGAGGACCTTACATCATCATTCTGTGTTCCTTGTGATCTGAAGGATGATGGTATGCAGATTGAATATTTTCTTCCAGGTTGCCATATTTTTTTATATTGTCTGAAGGAAAAGTTTGATTAATAGTTTTTGCAGAGTTCCAGGAACAGTCGGAGAAAACCACTGGAATTTGTGGAAGTTTAAACAACATCACTTACAATGTAATTCCATCATCTGGCATCACTTACTCTGACACTGGTGCTGAGATGTTGGATCCTCCAGTAAATTCAACATTTAGTGTCCTACCTCGGGTCAGTGATGAAGTATTGGAAAAGGTTCCTGCTATAGATGAAACTTTCGATGTTAGGACCATGCAGGTTGAAGGAAATCCACCACCTGATGAAGCCAGTTTTCATGGTAAGTATGTGAGTGTTTTAACCAGTTTGGTTGGAACTGGCATTACATAAACCTGCGTACAAAACATAAACTTTGAATTTTTTCATGAGCACGTCAAGACAGGTTCACATACAATATATGTACAAACACTGGTTTGCACGAATTGTGTGGTCACCAAGAGCAGCGTGATTTACCTAAAAGCATTGGGAAGTTTGTTAAAGAACAGCTGTAAATAAGCCCTTGGAAGCATCTTATTCTATGGGTGTGATCCGAATCCATCAAGGCGCTTCACTACTTCCAGTTTGCCTTTCTAGGTTGAACTGTGATATTTCCTCATTCTAAACTCCTGTGGTGGTAATTTTATGGTCAAATTGTAACGCTGTTGAAACGTTTTATCAATGTTAAGGCCTGGGTTGATTTAATAGAAAACATTCTTTGCGGATGAGGTATTGTTGTGAGTTCCTGATGCTGAGTTTCAGAAAAACAACCATCCAATGCTTGAGTGGACACGCTGGTCACCCACCTCATTATGCTGAAATGAGGTGTTGTGAAAGAGCTTAAATATCATCATCATCCTGACATTTGTCCAGCTGGTGCTGCATCCGCTTGGTTGGAGTATGATCGCCATAGTTGTCTGTTGTTAGCATCGGTTTGTTATAATCCAGTTATCCTGAGTTCAATATTTATTGTGTCCTGCCATCTTTGTTTTAGTCTTCGTTGTGGCTGGCGTCCATCCATGTACATGTTATAGGTCAAGCTGGCAACTGTGGATGGGTTCGTGTGCAGTACGTGTCCGTACCAGTGTAGTCTGTGTTCCTGCATCTTCTCTGTAATGGCTGTAATTCCCAGTTGTTGTCTCGATGTATTCCTGATTCGGTCCAAGCGTGCAAAACCAAGGGTCCATCACATCATTCTTATTTCCATCACATGTAGTTTTTTCTGTGGTTTTAGTTGTTGGCCAACATTCAACGCCATATAGGGCTGCTGGTCGCAGGATAGTCTTGTAAATTAGGGACTTTAGGCCAAGGGTCGGCAACCTACAGCTCGCGGGCCAAATCCCAACCGCCAAGCAAAATCAAACTGGCTCGCAGCCCCTTCACAAATTGTAGAAACTGCATGGCCAGCCTAGTGGTATTATATTTCATGAATCTTCCCTCTTTGCAACTTCTTGTAAAGATTTAATTCAACTGCTGACTGCTGAGGGCATCGACTCGATAACCTTGCAGTTCCTTCAATGCCTTGGGGTCAGTGGCATGCAGAGGGGGAGTGAACGGGGTGCCGGCCCCGGGCATCCAAGGCAGGGGAGCATCCAAAGAGTGGATTTACAAAAATTTAAAAGCTGTAACTACATGATTTTTCCTGTTATAAGTCTACTAATGCATGATCTATGGATTTAATTTTTCAAAACTTGTTTTTTTGTCAACACTAATTTTTACTCGTTCAAATGCTAGTAATTCTCAACTTCTTCATTACCAGGGACATACACTCTAGGTATGCGGCGCACACCCAATCAAACTGATAGTGACGCAACTTGTTCCAGATCGTGAGATCAAGGGAAAATTACAAAAANGGATTGAAAGATAATCAGGTTTGAGAAAAACCCATTTTTTTAACCCAACCCACCTGTTTTTCAAATGTGTTTTCTTAGNTTTTTTTTTAAAGAAACAGGTTTTTGTTCCTTTTTTAAAAAAACACAAAAACACCATTCTTAATTGTTTTTATTACATCATGCAATATTAGGCATTCAAATTTGAGAGTAAAGAATTGTTCCCCATCTTTGTTTTTGCAATATGTTGTTGGTGAATTCACTCTAAAGTGACTTGGCAAGAAGGCGCACAGCAAACAGAGAAAAGCCACTCCCACACAAACTCTGCAGTTCACGTCAAGTTTACGTACATGCCCTGCTAGTTCAGCATCTATATAGGCCTAGTGTATTTTTTCAACATATGGTTTGGTATGGTCCAACATCAGAAACAGCTTGGATGCACAGAAGGCAGAAAAATTGATTAAAATATACCGATTGTACAGAGCTGAAGATAGTAAGCAGTAGAATTTACTCAAACTGTTCGATTTATTCTTCTCTTTTTTCAAGTCCTTCAAATTTGTTGCTGTTTGTTTTGTTTGATCAAAGAAAAATTTTATGGTTAGCTGTACAAGTGTGCTGCTTATTTTACTTTTTACTTCATAGTACATTTTTTAATGGAAGAGTAAAGAGTGTGTTTTTGGTGGCTTTTATATGTTTTTTTAAGTGAGCTTTTATAAACAAACGGGTGTTTTTTCTTGGTTGGGTCCAATTACATCAAAACTGAAGATAGTTATGGATGTTTAATTGATTTTCTGAGCCAAATTTCAAAATTGTACTATTTCAACGCGCTTAATTTAGCTGATTTTATAATGCATCATTAGTTTCCTGTTTCATTTTTTGTGCTAATACAGTCGCACTCCTGTGGTTGAAATTTGTGTATCGTTTCCAGCTTCGGCAATAATTGGCAGCTCAGGCAGATTAATCATAACGGCTCAGACAAGCCGATATCTGTTCTGTCCTCCCACGATTTGCACATGTAACAGCCACATAATAAAAACGAAAGTTTTCTTGCGTACTTCATGCGCATTCTTAATTCTTGTGTAGCTTAGCAAGTTTCAAACTGTCAACCCTGGGTGTCCGCCATCCCCGCCGCATACCTCCTGATCGACTGCTATTCGACGAGACATTCGCGCAGACTTGTATTTTTGCAGTTGTGAACTGCGCTGACGTAGCATAGAATGTGTTCTACTCCCCTGTTTTAACGCGTTGCCAGATGTTTTTGCAGGTATGAATTGCTCTGACTTAGCTGATTTATGTTCATTACAGTGGCATATTGTAGCCTACGAGTAAAGAGAGTGTAGAACAATATGCATAGGGACACCAGAGAATGGAAGCATGGCGGGGGCATTACCCCTTCCGCCCTTTCAAAAGGGGGCAATGGAGGCAGAGGTGCCTTTTCATCATAGGTGTAGGAGCAGGCAAATTTTTGGGAGTGCGAAGGATTTTTCTCAAATATCCCCAAACTCGCCCAAAAAGCTTCTGTGCAATTTTTGCCCACAAATTTTCTCCTACAAAGATCATGAAAATGTTTTCTGGTGTGACCTCCAAAAAAAGTCTTAATGTGTTTTTCTGTAAACCTTTGGTGCCATTTTTTGAAGTCAAAGAACGTTGGTTGCTATTTTTACCAGGATTTTCAGGGATTTTGCCCAGATTTTCAGCAAATCAAAACTATTGGCGGTGTGCTTGTCCCCACCTCCAACACCACTGCTTTTCATAACAGTATCATAGGCAATTTCATGGTTTATCAAGATCAACTTGAAACAAATTTCTTGCAGCTATTCGGGCACCCAGAAAATGCAGAATGATTTTCTATAATTTCTGTTGTTATTTTTGAGGTCAACATTGTTGATGAACAGAAACAAACGTAATTGGTAACGATTTTTTTGTTTTTTTATAAGTTTCCATTGCCCTCACTCTTTTACTGCTCCCCTTGCCCTACCGCTACCCCACTGCCCTATCGCTGCTCCGACGTCCCTGGATATGCAAGTTGTGTCAACAAACTTCGCCAAAACGTTGGTTTGCAAACATGAATATGACATCATATTGTGACGTCACAAACAGCGTATATCCAGTAACAATGACCACTACACACCACTGCTCAATACTAGAATTTGGTAGGGGTGCATCCAATCAAGCAGTCGCCCCGGGCATCACCAGTCCACTGCTTGTGGTCCTTGCACTGATTTGTTTTTCTTGCTGGAATACTAATTATCACCAAATAAAATCAACTCAACTTGTATTATATATTTTTTGTAATTATGAGGAACTACAGATAACAAATCATAAATGTACATAAATGCATAAATGTACATATAAATCATAAATGCTATAAATGTACTGTTATGTCGTATTTGGGCTTTCGTTATGAACTGTGCAGATCAGGAGTTAATCTGATTAAAACTCCATAAATCCCCAAGATACGACAGCAAAGGGAACGGAATTGTTGGTGGAACATCAGTACGGCCCGCCATACCTTGTTGAGTTTGTTTTTGGCCCACGACTAGGGCTGGTTGCCGACCCCTGCTTTAGGCGAATCGGCATCCTTTTATCGCAGAGGACGCCAGTTAGTTCCTTCCATCTCCAGACTGCCTTTATTCTTGCTCTTATTTCGTTTTCCATTCCACCATCACTGCTTAGGCGTGATGTTGAAGTTTTTTTTAATTCTGATAAACTAATACAGACCAGGCCTGCAACCTGGCAATTGCCACCCTCCTGAAATTTTCCAAATCATGTTTAGTTGTTAGGTACAACAAGTTACAACCATTTCTTCTCGAAAATATCAGCTGGTTGTGGCCCTGATGCAGACTGAGCACATGCTTCCATATCGTCAGGCAACGACCAGGCAAGGCTAAGAAATGTAGGAGGACAGCTGATTTTTTGTAGAATGATGAGTAGCCTTTCTCTTCTGACCATAACAAATGCATCGGTCAAGTCAATAAAGGTGGTGTGCAGTGGGAACCGTTGTTCATAGCACTTCTTGATTTGGCGCAGTCGAATGATTGTGTCCGTAGTAAATGCGTTGCTGGGGAAAACAGACTGTGATTCAGGGTGGAGCGTCTCTGTAGTAGTTTGGATGCAAGATGGACTTTGGAAAAAAATTGCTAGTGACACCAAAAGAGAGATTTTTTCTGCAGTTTGTGAAAAACACTCGAGATGGAAAAGGAAACTTGTACAAAAGATTAAAACCGCAAGTATTTGCAAATATAGCATCAGTGTGAATGTCAACCAAAATGTTGCCTTACTTGCGCAACAGCAGAGAGACACTCCTGTGCGCTTATGCATGTTTCTATCGCTTGTGCAGTGCTCATGATGTCATTGCATAGACGATTGAAGCATTTGTAAGTTCGCATACTTTCAACAATTCTGTAGCAGACAGTAGCCCTGCACATGGCCTCTATTCTTTTATTCGAGAGATACGTTGCTCGCCCGCCGCGTCTCTGGCCGAGGCCGTAAATGGACGGAAGGGTCAGGTGTCAAGTGAATGTTGAAATGATTTCAATGATACTTCGATGCGTCGCGACTGGGTTGCGGTTAGAGGGACGCCCAGGCCAGGGTGTGGCGGTTGTTTGGAAATTTTTTTCGATTTTGGGCGAAAGCTTTGTACGTAGTTTCAAGTTAGTGGCCGATGCTCATACAAAGCATGTTGGTCGTATTTACGGGTTCAGCCAATTTATCACACACATTCACTCTCTAGTAGTACACCCTGTGATGAAGCAATAATTAATTCCTGCCTCTGCTGTCCGTTCAACATGTTCGTCCGCAGATAATTTTCCAGGAATAACAATATACGTGGTTGCACCTGTGTTTTTGTAATGGTTGCCAAACTTTGTGCTAAATGGGTCAGGCAAGTGTGCGATGATCTACAGTTGGTAGAAAACCACTTAAGAAAGTTTTTCTCACGCTACTTATGCAGGGTTTTCTTTAAGGTGTTTTAAGGACCCGATTTGGGTTCCTAGAATTGGAAATCGGGTCCCTAGAATCAGAGAAAATTATCATCGGGTTCCTAGAATCAGAGGAAATCGGGTCCCTACAGGTCCATACCGGTTACCTGATATTTTCCTTAAGAATAACCTGTACTTATGTTACGCCACTTGTGCGCTACTTACGCTACTTATGCAATTAGCACCCAGTACTCCTATTAAACAATTTAGAAACTGGCAGATAACGCTTACGCTTCAAACTCCAAACGCCTGCTACAATTTGTAAATTGCACAGCACTTATGCAAGCTAACTTGAAGTTTACTGCAGTGTAATGCTGGTAATGCTGCCACAAGCTTCGCTGCAAAAATCACTAGATTTCCAATTTTCGCTTCGAAATTCGTAGTTTTGCTTGAAATGATTTAGTTATTTAGCTCATTGCCTAAAATCGTTTACATCATTTGCAAGTTTGTTGAAATAGAACATGCTGAAGCCTGGAAAATCTCATATCAACATTCCTTGGGAGTGTTTGTGCAAAAATGAAAACAACTTCGTGGCCAATAAACAGCACGGAAGTGAAAACAGTGAGAAACTCAAATTAGAAACACTTGTTCGTTCTGCTGGCGCAAATCGTCAAACAACAGATCACATAATCAATTTTTTACGGATTAAAAAAAGCTGAAAATCTTAAAAAAGTGCTGAAAAGTAAGAAAAAAAACAACCGATCTTCTTCAAAACATCCTCTGCAAAAACCACTAGATTGCGGTGAAAAATCACTGGGCGTGGCACCAGTGGTGCATTGTACAATATCAGGATGCTGGTGCGTAACTTCCAATGGAAAAAGCAGCTGTGACGTGACAATTGTCATTGTCCACGTTTACTTGTCCGTGTTTTTTTATAAAAATCGAAGAGCCTAGGTCCTATGTAAATCACTTATTTTACACATAGCAAGAGAACTGAAAATTTTGTAGTTGAGCTTCTGATCAAAGCGGAAAGCTTGGTTTGTTTCGGTTTCCAAAGCCTATCCCGATACAATTCTCAATTACAGAAAATGCTTTTTGTGTAATTACATTTTGCATAAATTTATATGCACAAAATTGTTAAATTACTAAATATTCCTAGGAAAGATCGCGGGCCGGATTTTGGGGACCGCTGATTTAAATCAATATGCTTTGGATAAAAGGTCGAAACTTTGCATTTTTTTCTGCATTTGAGCGATTTTTGAGTGAAGATATTGCTGAGACTTGGCAAGTGAGTAAAGGTAACTCCTGGAAAGGCTTCTCAGCTGTGACGCATCTGATCGACGAAAGGATCCATGTGACGTGAGAGCATGAGCAGTCGATCCCAAGCAAGCCAGTAGCTGCAGACAGTGGTCGTGCATACATAATTAAAGCAAGAGGTGCAAGGAGACGTGCACTGATGGGCATCCTGACAGATTTATTTGGAGCTCAACATCTAACGAAAAATTACTTTAAAAATCAGTCTAAAAATTCCAATTATTGCTCAATAGCAGTTTTATTATTTTCTTGGAAAAACGGATCGACAGCATTTGTAATGTCTGTACTATTTCTGATCTCAGGTACTAGGTTTAGGTCACAGTGCTACCCGGGGCTCCTGCCAAGTTGTATAAGAAGCAGCAACGCAACAAGCACTGATTAATCATATTTCGATAAACAACTGGCTCCAGTAAATGGAGNCTGTGCCGATGATGTAAACAATTGTTTCTTGAAACGTTATGATTTCATCAAAATCATTGAGTGATGCTCAGCNGTTTTTATACGACTTTGCAAAATTTCCAGACGCGTTGCATGTTGTAGTTGCCTTTGCTTTCTATGTAGTTGATAATACTAATATGTAGTTGATAATACTAAGGGGACAAAACCATCATTTTTTCAACTCACGAGCAGCTTAAGAGATTGTAATCATATTAAAGTGTCAAAAATTATTCCCGGCCTTGTGTGGAATCCTCTGCCGCCGTTCGCCTCGTGTCACCTGGACATACCGGTTAGAGTCCTGCGCGGGGCGGGTTCACCCGCGGGTTACGGGTACCTGCAGAGGTATGGCTGTGGGGCGGGCGGGGGTAAAAATGTATTTGTGGGGGTTACTGAATGTTGACGCAATGCATGTGAAAGTGACATGAACAGAAAAGGTTTCGTTTTCTTATTTTATAGATTTTTTTAAAGACTTCCATTGGTTTTGAAATGAATCACTGAATAAATTGCCACCAGCGATGAAACACGTTGCACGAGTTTTAGTGATTTCCAGGCACACAGTGACAGGTGCAGATGTGGGACGGAAACAGTGTGGGGCGGGTGCGAGTTGGGAGGGTCTGCGGGGTGGGAGCGGCGGATTTTCGGCGATATAATGCACAGTCAATGATTACTGAGGCGCAAACATAATTTGCAGTTGCTGCATTAAATGTTCAACAGCAAGCGAATTTGTAAACGTTGTTACGCAAGCCCAAGTAACGATTTTATTTCAATCCTGAGTGAAGGCCGTGTATCCCAAACTTTATTGTTACAATTCTGAAGCGAGCGGTGGAGGGCGTTGGAAAGGTCGGGTCATCTCCGTTTAAGGTTTCTGTGTGTGCGGAAAAATGCAAAAATGATCGAAGGCAGTAATTGCTGAATTATTTCATTACGATTAGTTTCCTTTTCAAAATCTTTTTGATTTTCCTGGGCAGAAAAAAGTGATCAAACCGTGCATAACGCCCATGAAATCAACACCACCGTCGTGCACACAAACTAATTTGTTGTTAATAGAGATAGATCGATAAATCGGCCACGACCGATCGGCCGATGTTTGGGTTCTACCGACATCGGTATCGGCCAAAACGTAGGCGTTGACAAAACGCTGTTCTATTCCTCACGCATGCAGACAACTTGCTCAAGAAAGCACAACAAACCAAGTCAAGAC
>JGI24021J15306_10011610_pt1 | contig 10941 bp, 11 predicted proteins | sample Ectturendosymbi1_FD_15306 | JGI IMG/M metagenome (IMG submission 15306)
AGTACGTGTCCAGCCTTGAGACGAGCAAGACCTATCCCAGCGCTTCTTACTTTTTTATGCTTGGTGTGTACACAGTGTCCACATATTTACCACACAAAAGCTATATGCTGTGCCCTACTGAATTATGCCTGGAAGCATGTGACGATGGTCAGTGATCTAAGAGGTAGGCTTACCTAGCCATAGGCAGTTACCTGGGCGAACTTTTCGATGAGGGATAGATTATACTGTCAGTTCCTAGCGAAGGGCCAGCTTCTGCAAATTAAACATTTTAGTAAAATATATGTTTTAATATATTTATGTTTTTCATATTCAAATTTTGTTTATTTTGCCAAGAGAATAGTTTTTTTTGTTTCATATTTCTTGTGTTTTGTTACATTGTATTACCGTATTTTTTAATTAAATGCAGGTTTCTTTTAAGGAAAATGTTAGGCAGCCTAGCCGGTATGGATCTGTAGGGACCCGATTTCTTTGATTCTAGGGGCCTGATTTTCTCAGATTTTAGGGACCCAATGATAATTTTCTCTGAATCTAAGAACCCGAAGTGGGTCCCTAAAATGCCTTAAAAAAATAATCTGATTAAGTGTTATGTATATCAGAGCCACAGGTTGTAGATTCAGATTGCCCAACCTGACCAAACCAATGCTTTTGTTATTGTGCATACTGTGTTCTAACTAAAAATTCCTAATGAAACTATAATGCATCAGGTTTAGTGATTTTCATATCATCACATAAAGAAAAATTGTATGCTTGTTCTGCACTGTATAAAATTCAGGATGTTCATGAATCATTTTCTCAGATATACTTGTTCTTTTTCATCTGGAAATAATGCTGGAAAAGCAATCAGTGTGAGAAATTTAAGTTTATTTGCTTGGAATTGCTCCCCAAAGGAAGAAGACTCTACAATATCAAAATCTAAGAAAAAGCCCTTTACACCCACGGGCAAGCTCAATTCAGACAAAGAGTGTTCATACTATGGATCTAATGTGATGAAAGGTTAGAATGCCTTTTGTTTGAATCTAATACTGTGCATTGGTATAAGGGTTAAACCAATGTGTTAACAAAGTGACACTGTAATCATCCTGTCAAAAAGATGTCATTCACAGCTAAGTTACCAATTGGTCCCAGTTTCAAGCAAACAACCTACTGTGCATATATGATAAAACTGACTTCTCAGAGCATGCAAATAATTGTTAATATTTTTGTATATCTATGTGTAATTGCCTGCATATTGGAATCCTGTGTTAGTTGCGTGTTTTGTCCATTCATGTCATGTAATAGTACAGCTTGCTTTATTTTATACCTGCAAAAGACAGAAATAAACATGTGCTTTCCCTGCTGTACTGTGAAAATTGGAAGTGCTAGCTTGCACTAAATACCAAACACCAATAGCTTGTTCTAAATACTTATGAGTTAACTGTAGCTCTTGAGAATTCCACCCTGTGGCATTAGAAATAAGCAGAAGAAAGCCATCAGTAGCTATTGGGGTCTAAAAATTTTGTCCTACAGAGATAAACAGTTTTTTTTAATTTTTGGTAAGCTGTTTGTTTTCACCCTAGGTTTTTTTCAGTCGTAGACTGAAATTTTGTTTAAATGAATGAAAAAAAGTCAATTTGGTCAAAAATATAGACTGATGAATAGTGTTATGGCAAGTTTCAATACAATACTACTGTGTTACAAATGACTGAAATGTTTCAATGGTAAAAATGTCTCTGTAAAAAAAAATAAATTCTACCATACATACCAGTACTTCATTCATTCAAGTGATGGCTGTATTACTTTTCAATAACTTCCATAACAAGTTAATTATCTTAAATGCTATTGAAAAGCTATTGCTGTAAATCTTGATGTGGCCAATTCACATTGCAACCTTCCTTTACAAAACAACAAAGCGAGTGATTTTTAATGCATTTGAGATTGAACTCAGACTTTTTTATGTAACTTACGGAGTGCAGAGGAAAATTATTAATGGTTTTGACTCTGAAAGTGCCCTTTTGTAGTTTTATATGACTCAACTAATAAATGGAAACTACAAAGAGTCATCTTGCAAAAAGTAACCAATTGTCAGTGGAAATGAGAATAAATGAAAACAATAGAAAAAGAACTGATCAGTATAAACAAGCTATGTCACATGAACAAAAATTGCCATGAAAAAACGCAGTTATTGTTAAGTCAAGCAAGCTTTCCTTGAATTTCAATTGTTTGGTAAAAATTTCTCAAATGTTTGCTCAATTGTGAGTTAATGACATTTTGACTTGTTTGAAGATTTCCATAGAAGTTGTATGAAGTGTTGTGCTTGTTGACTATTCCATATAACATTTTGGGGGCAAACATCGAAACACATGGGAAAATTCATTCCTTTCGGAATGATTTCACCACCCTAACATCTTTCATACCATGAACTATTACAAAACTAAAAGCCTAGCTTTTCAAAAACTCCTGCACAACATGCACTATGTTTATGGAAAGTTTCTTCACCATCACGATAGTAACACAATGCTTTCTTGCATTGCAAGAAGGTCATTGCGACTATGGAATAAGAAGTAGGGATGCATATAATGGAATATCAAATCCTATGGATCCACATTCAAAAACAAGAGTTTTTTTTTAAATTTAGATTCGAAGTGAATTTGGATTAAATAAACGTTAAAAATAACAGTCTCCAAACAAAGGGCTTCAAAAAGTTTTGCAGTCGCAATAAACTTTGCAGTGGCACTCTTTGTGCGCTTGAATAAGAGAAAGAAACACTCAACAAGCTCACGGCATTGCGTACTAATTCAACAAGCTAATTGACAGGCCGTGTGATCGCTGATGGGCATTCTAAACCTCTGCGCGATCAGCTATTTTGCTCCTAACAAGTTGTTCCGGAATAGGATTCGATATTCTGGATTCAAAATAAATATTCCAGAACCACTAAATGTTCCATAATGCACATCCCTAATAAGAAGTTCGTTGTCAGCAACAGCGTTGCAACAAATATGTCTGCATGATTTGCAGATTCGGCCCACAAACATCTTAACCTGTTGGCATTACAGTACACCTGCAGGGAATGCAGCTTGGGTAGCCATATCTGTAGTGCCTGCAAATCACATTATTTTACTGCACGTAAGTAAGAAGAAAGCCACCCCGCAAAAGAAACTGAGCTCTCTATCTGGCTAGCATGAGATGGTTCTCACAGTCACTATACATCAAGGAGTTTGCCAAATGCAGCTGACAATAACTGCCATAACTAGCAACACCTTGACATGTTGGAACCACTATACAGTATACACCAATTTATTTGCTTCATTCCAAATGACAGCATGTGAAACTCTACCTAATAGTGCAATATTCAGTCATCAAGACTGGATGGAATGTGCCTGTGAAAACATGTGCTTCCAGAAATGATTTTGAGCCTCAAAGTGGCCACTTGCGTTTCCCTGTAAGAAAGCTAAATGTTCAAGCATGCATTAACAGATTGAAGCAATGTAAAGGAACTGCACAGCAGAGATGAACTTGGGTTGGGATTTAAATCTGATCGATTTTAAACTTTATGATGGATTTGGATTTTATAAATGATGCTTAACCAGATTTGGATTGGATTTGATAATCTTGTTCTGAATTTCTTTGCAACAGCCAGTTCTATTTCAGAACTGCAGATTACTGCAGTTAGTCTGTAATTTTGCTTGAGTGGTGTTTCTCATTCATCGAAATTGTACATCATATTTGTATTTGGAGCATTAGCATACTTTCCAGTACTGCAAGGCACAAGCCTCAAAGCCTGCTCTGTTATGTATCATGTCATCAAAGTTTAGGAATTTGAGTGACTTTTATTGCTTTTGTCCCTTTTGACATATGATCATTATAGTACAGTGCTTTATATATCTATAGCCTAGTGCTAATGATTCGCTTGTGCTGCATACTGTACCTGCTAAATTGTCTGATTTGATATCTTACACTTCATAACTGAGCTTCTTCATTGCATTTGATGCTAATAGTGCTTATCTTGAAGTCTTTCACACTTTGCATGCGTGTGGGAGAGAATGCGTGTTGCGATGCGTATGTAATCAGCGTGCGTTAGGTTGCGACCTCATGTGTCACGATCTGCATGTCGCGCATGTCATCGGCCAACATATGGTCATTATTTATTGGCGTAGAACACACTTTAAAATTGTGACCATAAGTGTTTATTGACTGCTTGAATTGATCATGCAGATGGTTCGTGACTGGTCTGAGGAACTTGCCAAGCTTTTTTCGTGGCCAATAGGGTTTGCACACCTTGGAGAATAAAGAGATAACCTGAGCAGAAGTTTGCAGCATTGCCTGCTGTTTACCACATTTTCATGCTCTTTTGCCTGCATTTCACATTGGTTTCAATGTGTTGTTAGGTTTATGATAAAACTTCTTTATTTGAGGTGAAAAGAGTTGTTTGCTGGGTTGCAAAATTAATAGGATGAGTGCTGAACATCATCCATAATTGACAAATGAAACCATTAGAGGTGGTATGAAATATCCTCCTTTATCAACATTGAAGGCTGTAAAAATGTTAACAAAAATAATATCATTGGCTATGGTATGAAATAACCTTTCTCACTATATCCCAGACTTTTAGGTAGCTCCTCTGGTTTGTACTATATAATCAAAAGATAAAACCAAAGGCACATAGCAGTTTCAGGTGAGACACCACTTCGCACGCTACATAACTAATTTCAGCCAGATATGTCACTTCCTCATGACACCGTTTCGCATATTAAAAGACAAGACCAGGAGCGCTGCATGGAATATGTTAAAGTGTCCACTATTATAGTGTTCTGAGCCAAAGATAGAGCAGATGTTAACTTGAGTTTGATTTCAAGGTATTATTGGAAGTGTCTATATTGCCTCATGAGGCAAACACTGTGCTTGGGTTATTTTGCCTTTAGCAGAACACGATTGATAAAATTTTGGATTTAAACAAGATTTGGATTTGAATTGGATTTTGAAATGACATTGTTGGATTGGACATGGATTTGAAAAACCTAAATCCGTTCATCTTCGCTGCATAGGGCAGACACTTTCAACTGCCCTGTACGACTACTTTCCAAAACGTTCTGGCAAAATATCAAAAAGACATGTCATGCTGGCATCTACAGTGAAGGGTGCAACTAGAAACAAACAGACACAGTGATGTGGAAATTAAAGCATTACTGAATTCATCCAAATAACAGCTGTATAGACCTTTCTTTTATCAAAACTTAAACAACCATGAAAAGTTACGAGTTTTTTATCTTATGTACAACAATGAACTTGTACTCAAACTTCTGAAATGTTCTTCTGATGAAGATGAAAATTTTGCTGAAAACATCATGTATGTTGATCAGACATGGGTTAATCATATTCGTCGATCCTAATTGATTACAGTTTTTTGAGTAATCTTAATTGATTGAACTGACTAAAAATGACATGTAATCATTATCGATTACCTTACCAATTTATTCATAATTGACAATCATTATCGCAAGTAAACCTGGAATTCTTCACACTATATCACTTTAGTTAAAAACGTGCAGACACTTCGGCAGTAGAAGAGCTAGAGTTGCATTCTGAGGAGAGGTGTTGCATTTATTTATATACAATCAGAGTAAACCTATATATATATAAGTGCTGCAGTAGGCTATGTATAACTAGTAAAGTGGTTAATATAAATTAACTTTTTTCAGAGGTATAAGGTAATTTATTCCATGTCGAAAGCACCTTCACGCAATGCTGATAACTAGCATGTCCACAGAAATCATCCACCAAAACAAGATACTGGTAAAAAAGCTCAATGAAACCAGCATTACAACCTCTCTGCTGGCATTGCAGTGAATGCGCGGTTCACCGTGAACGGAATGTGCGAGAAGAACAACACCATATATATGTGGCGCGAAGAAGCAACAACAGGGTGAACTCTTGTTGCTTGCTGCCACAGTGCAAAGCTTTGCACACATGCTGCTCGGGCTTTTTAATCGCAACACCAGTAAGGTTTTGTTGACCATTGACTTTTGGTCCAATAGACTGATACACAGCTATATTGACCAGTATTGCTGGTCATTTCAATTCAAATGAAAACATACACAATGGTATGCTGGCTTGCAGACAATCCAAAGGCCATCACACAACCAGTAGCATAACTGACAGGGAGGCAGAGGGGCACCCTGACAAGCTAAATATAAAAGCTGGGATTCCACTAAAACTGGAATTTTGGTACACTATTAGTATTCTTTTGGTTTTCAGTTTGTTGCTGTTTTTTTTCTGTTTTTCAGAGTATTTTCTGGCAATTTAGGGTATTAGCACAGCCATCCACCACATCTCGATTTACCATCATTTCTCAAGTTTTCTTCTGAGTGTTGGCTAGTGGGCCCCTTTCACCTAAGTTTTGCCCTATGGCTCAAACCTCTTAGTTATACCACTGCACACAACTGAAAACATTGTAGCCCGGTTTGAAGAAATAGTCAGCAATTTTGAAAATTACAGTATTAGAAAACAACTTTTCAACATTGCTGTACAAGTGTTCAAGCCTGATGATGTTGTTCGACTGATCAAAGATTTGAAACAGTTATGTTTATCAACTGTAACAAACATTTTAAACATTGATAATTTTTGTTCAATCAATATTTAAAGTGTTTGTTGACATGTCAACAAACAATGTGATTTTTCTTCCTCTTCGGTGCTTACTCGTTAGCAATTCGTAATTCGTTCATATCGTTCATTGTCCAAAAATCTAACTACATCAAGCCATGCAAATTAATTTTGTTTTCCTTCTGAGGATGTTTCAAGACAAATGTAATCATGATTGCTTTCAGTGTAATCATAATTGATTACATTGTGGTTTTGTTTATTTGTAATCGAGTATGTGGCATAATCGATTACATTTGTGATGTAATGTCTGTTTGATCCTGGTGCATGTCTATACTTCAAAGAAGTCTTATTTTCATTGCAATTAATGCATGAATAAGCTCCACATGAGTGCATGAACACTGTTCTTGTACCTAGAATGGTGGTGAATGTTTACAGACTGAAGGTGATGCTGGAAATTTTTTATACCTGTTTTTCTTCCAATGGTTTTCCTATCAAATTGAACATTGCATTTTGCAGTAGCTGCTGATGCATAGTTCCAGTGTTTGTTCCACTCCAGTATTGCCTGCATGTGTTACCTTGCACTTACCCTGTGATGTGCTATGAATCAGCAGTTGCCCCAAGATCTAATGTGGCCTGGCAGTGAATTGAAAGAACTGCTCATACGGTGAAGAAGATTCAATATTTCCTATGCCCTTTGACTCGCTGATTTAATTTTGAGCTAAACCATAAATCAAATAAAAATTACAGACAAATCAGTGACACTTCTTTCACAGACATTTGGTATTTTTAAACACCTATACAAGAGTGCAGGATTATGGCTCTGAAATTGCCAAGATAGTTTCCAACAGTTTGTTCTAAATAAATATTAACAGACTAAATTAGTGCATTGAGTAAGCTGCCCATGAAAAATAAGGAGGACGACATTCTACTATGATTTTACAGTTTACATCGTAATGGAGTTATGTTGTAAGTTCTAGTTTAAAAAAAGTTTGTGTTGAAAGTACTGTACTTCCAAATGGTGAAGCAGCAGCAAGTAGAATTATTCTGATGTTTATCAAACTTATCTTGCAAATGTTTCGATTGTTACATTGTTATCTGAGTCAAAGCATACAGTAGTCATATGTCCTTTTACAGCAATGCACGACTTCACAAAAGTAACATATCATTTGTAAGAAATAACCATTATTATTTAAGTGCTAAGCACTGCAATACTGTGTCAAACTAGCTATTGCTCATGATATGCATGTATTCAACTGTTTCAAAGCACTTTTGAAAAAATTACTCTGGCATGTAGCTGTTTTGTATTTTAAAAATCTTACGGATGTTACCAATCTTACATTGAAACTGCTTCATGGGATCTAACTCCATACGGTTTGGAGTCATTGCGTGGTGCCTCACAAGACAAGATATTGTGATAATGTCGCAATTTTCTAGACAACCAGTTAATGGCTTCATGGAAGCTTTAGGTAGACATTTTAACTGGCAGTTAGCATTCGCTGAATAAATGGTTGAAATTGTAGCAATCAAACCACAATATTTCTTGTATGCACACATTGCAGTTTGAAAGTAATTGATCTTGTGTTTGCATGCCACAAATAAATACATTGTAAATGTGGGCAGCATTCGTAGGATTCAATGGCAATGACAGTTTGCTGGGTGAGGGATACTTTTGTCAGGGTAAAACCGTTCAGATCTTGTCAATCAGTTGTGCAATTATGTATTTCAAAGTATATATTACGAGTTCTGTGTGTTGCTTGAATTTCAGCATTTCCCAACGATGTGAACCCTGAAACTGGTGAGAAAGGAGGTCCACGAGGTCTAGAGCCTACAAGGTACGGTGACTGGGAAAGAAAAGGACGTGTTACAGATTTCTGACACTTACGGTCGCTTATGGACAATGCGAAAGTATTGGGCTTGGAGATTTGCCCAGTGATCCATCTATCCACCTGTTTAAGCATTGTGTTTGACGTTGTTTGTATCCAGATTGATATTTGCAACTGTAGTTGTTCGTTGCCTGTGTTGTTAGTTCACCGGTTTGTATGTCAAGTGCTTTTCCTGCGCTCTTCTCTTACTGTAGCTAAATAATTTTTTGCCCGCCATAATTGGTACTTGCAAACAAGCCTAGTAAACCAAACCGGCATGAAAGTTCGGTGAGTAGCAGCACGGGGTTTACCCCGTGCAGTGCTACCACAGGCTTTTTTGCAAAAGTCACTAGAATCACAAAAAAATTCACTAGATCTGAAAGAAATCATTAGGTTTATAATTTCTATGCTGAAATTAACAGTTGTGTTTGAAATCATTTATTTGTGTTCATCTACAAGTTTTTGTTAGTATTGTCACTTTAAGCTTCTGAAAGAAATTGAAGATCTCCGACCTAAAGTTTCCATGCTTCAGCTTGATCTATTTTAACAAACTTGCAAATTGTGTAATTGTTTTTGGGCGATAAAGAAACTTGTAGATGGATCAACCTAATATTTAATCAGTGTATTTCTATTGTACTGATCCTGCCAAGAAATGGAGATAAGGACGTAGGCAACATTTTAGGAAATAACAGTACAGAAGTGAAAACAGTAGGAAACTAAAATTAGAAAAACTTGTTTTTTGCTGTGGGTGCACATCCTCACACAGCTATACAGGATTCACGTAATCGATTGTTTTTCTGAAAAAAACGGACTGAACAGTTAGACACAAGACATCCGATCTTGTTTAAACACGCGTTGCAAGAAAGCACTAGGGTACAGTAAAAAATCACTAGGCGTGGCACCAGTGACACCGTGCACAACAATAGTTTGTTCTTATGATTCTTTATAAATCTTTCCATTTTTTTCAGGAGCCATTTCTATAAAAACTTTAAACAAAACATCACACTGAGTTTGTTTTGCTTTACAACTATTGTTTGTGCTGTTTCAGTCTTAGCACCTAATGCCTCTTCTGCGGGACAAATTTTGATGCCTATTTGTGTAACAGCGTGAAAAACTATAGATAAAATCGCCACGGCATTATTTTGCTTTCGTTGCAAAGTAACGGCCAAAAATCTACCTATCCACCTTTCGGACAGCAACATGAAACTCTAATTGCTCTCACTCCAAGCGTGCAATCGCGTATCCAGGTGGAGCACTTTGAGGTAACTTCTCCCTCAAACGCTTGTGTCGCTCCTTTGATATGAATGCGCCCTTTTTGGTGCCTATCGAAGTAGAACCAGAGATGAAAAAATAGTCTAAACGAAGAAATGCTTTATACTTCATTGAACTTCAGGATCTTCATACCGGACTTTGACCCATCCTCTATCGAATAGCATCAAAAAGGCTATTCTTTGACCCATCCTCAATGGAATAGTATCAAAAAGGCTATTCTTTCGTAATTACTGTTCCCGTATTTCTCGTGTGAGAACTGCCCAGTCTTACTCAAGTTAGCATATCACAACCCAGTCGCTTTCGTCAGCATATTTCTCGTCTTGCCGCTGACCTGTGCAATATTAACCTGTTCTGGTTACAATCTTGAAAGGAAAGGCAGTAGTGAAAACAGGAATGGAAAACTTGACTGACGCAAGATTCTAAAACCTCCAATGCTAGAAACCGGTTTCAGGGATGTTGCCAGTGCAGTTCGTGAGTCCGCAGTATGCAGAGGCGGATCAAAGGGTAGGGGGGCCCTATGACGTATTATCATTTTCGTTTGCAAAATTTATGTTTTCGCAGATTCGCAACCAGTGCCGGATTTCCTATAGACTTAAGCCTAGGGCCTCCAACAAACTGTGGTACGCATAGAGTCAATGGCCGGGATATGATCATTTAGATTAAACTTCGTCAAAAATTTGTCTCAATTATTACTCACGAAATTTGGTTTCATTCAACTTTGGTGGTGATAACGCCAGAGTCTTCCGACGAGTTTCTATGAATCTCGGTATGACAGTTGGTCAAGTTGCATGCCATCTATTGTGTCGATATACTCAAAGTACATCGGCTGCGTTTGCCGAATCGTACCGATTGTTACGTTTGATTCCATCAAAAGAGCTTGTGGATGTTTATGTTTGAAATGCACCTGATCATTGGCATAACTGACGGGTGGCAAGGGTGCGAACCGCACCGCCCCCTGCCAAACGAAATGTAAAAACTTGGTTCCTACCGAGCTTGTATTTTGGTATTTGCTATTCTTTTGATTTCAGTAGATTGTTGTTTTCTTACGTTTTTCGGAATGTTTTCCGGTGATTCCGGGTTTTTGTACAGCCGTTCAGTACCGGATTTGCTATTGTTTCTTCACTATTTTTTGAGTGTTAGCCAGTGAGTTCCCTTCAGCTAAGTATGCCCCTGGCTCAAACCTCTAGTTATGTCACTGCACCCGATCAAAGCAAGGTTGTACTGCAGATAA
>JGI24021J15306_10011611_pt1 | contig 10940 bp, 12 predicted proteins | sample Ectturendosymbi1_FD_15306 | JGI IMG/M metagenome (IMG submission 15306)
TTTGTTGTATGCACAGGTAAGAAACAACCAAAACACGTTGAAAAATGCCAGAAATTTGAAAATTTTCAAGTCAGAAGTGATGACGACATTTTTTTTAATTCAGCAAAACCACAAATATTGAAGTCTCGGCCTCGAACTTCAAGTCTCGAGTCTCGGAGTTTTGGTCTCGTCTAGAAATTTTAACAAGGTCTCGGTCTCAAAGGTTGCGGTCTCGACTCCATCACTGGGTGAGACAGAGGGGCAAACCGCCTCACCTGCCAAGTGACAAACTAAACGCAAAAACCGGGCAACCACTTAGCTCAATTACATTTTGTTTTTAGTGATCTTTTTGTTTTCAGTAGGTCGTTTTCTGGCGTTTTTCAGAGTGTTTTCCTGTGATTTAGGCTGTTAGTATAGCTATCCATAACCGTGTTCACAATCATTTCTCAAGTTTTTCTCAGTGTTGTCTGGTGGGACCCCTACAGGAGTCACTGGGCCCCTTTCTGTTAAAATTTCCCTCTTGCTCAAACCTCTAGTTACACCACTGAACACACGTGGTACTGGAGTTGCTCAAAGATCCCTGATAAAGGCATTTAGCGATAAGGGCTTTCGGGAAAGCAGATTTCGCGCGCCATTATGTTTTCCAGTGAAAAACTGTCATGGTGAATACCACTCGCCAAAATTTTCCATGCGTGTTCCAGCTAAATATCTGCACGTCACGCACGATATCTCGACGACAACTGCGAGTTTCCAGTCCGGCATGTACATTGTACAAGTACAGTACTGTAGGTCATGCACTGCAAACTTGTCATGTGTTTTGAACTTGTCATGGGATCACTTCAAATGATTTGCCTCTGTGCTTAGTCTTAGTGAGCGCGTTAGGCTTAACGACTACTGGTGGTGGTACATTCCTTAGAAAGCTGTAATGGCTGAAGCTATGGTCACTTTCTTTATCGCTGAGCAATCTATTCTATCTGAGCATTGATTATTGTTCTAGTTTTTATTCTGTACAAACACAGGCCACCATTTCTTTGAAAGAAATTCTCAAAAACTTTAGACTAATACAGAAAGGAGGTAAGGTGCACTTACATTGCATAAAATGTTGACAGAAAATAAATTTTGGGCCAAAAAGTGGTGTGGCCAAGACGAGTATTTTTTACACTTTCCAGTGATAACTGATGGTGAAGGTGCAAGATGAAAAATTGATATGTAACTTTGTAGGTGATTACCAATGTTGACAAAAAAACAGGGATTATGAACATACAACATAATTCCACATAGATCAGCAGGAAAGATGCATACACATACAAATCCAACTCATCCATGGCATGCAACATTAGCATATTACAGCAGAACTTGTCTATTTCGTCATCATTTAATTCGTCAATTCGTTCAATTCATTACTTATTTGTTGGTCCCAGCAGAATTCCTATCTTTTGTGTACGTTTCTGTTCATCTAATTTGTCAATTTGCATAATTTGTCACCTCTTTCTATCCTTTAGAAGTGTTTTGCTTGGCTAATATGTCATTTGGAGTTTCGCTATTGATGTCTAAGCAGCTAAGATCAGTTTGGATTTATCAGACTGTACAATTTATTGTGAGGATCCTATAAAACTGCTGTCCAGCAGCACAATTGCTACAAAACCGAATTTAAAAAATTTAAGATTTTCAAAGAAATTTGATTTATACTAATTCAGTTTGCCAAAGTTCATCTTATGTACAAGTATAATGGCAAAATAACGCTTTGCCTCATGAGGCAAAATAGACACAGTTGTTTTTTTTCCTTGTGGGGCAAAATAGACACTGCGTTGCCGTTTATTGGTGGGCTGGGTGGAGGCCAAAATTTAGGAGGGGTTACAGGTTTCTTGCGATTGGCATGGGTCGGTCCATAACGATCCTGTGACATCTCTAATGTACACAAGAGTACAGGACGTTTATGCACAGAGCACAGCAGAGATTCCACCACTCGACTGAGTAAAATGGAGATAGATTTTACCATCTCTCAGTAAAATCTATGTATATTACGTAAAAAATGCAATTAATTACACCGTTTTTCTACAGTGATAAGCTGTTGACTGCTATGAGGTAAAGTAAGAATGCTTGAAGTAAGCCATTTTATTCATGATTACTGGTATGTTTTGGGTAAAAAAACAAGAAAAATGCATCAAGTGAAATCGCTGACCTCTGCAAAATTGTGACCACTTCTTGTATGTCAGTTGATTTTCAGAGTGAAAGATTAAAGTGGCTATTAATTTTTTTCTAACCCTAAGCCTGTGGTACATGAAGGCCTTTAAAGTGGTATGCAAATAGGCCTAGTTTCTATTTGTCTTCAAGAAACATTTATTCACAGCTATAGTTTTTACTTGTAAGGTTCTGCTAATAAATTCCTGAATTTTGTGTAGCCTCCTTCCCTTTTGGTTTTTAAAAAAGGTCATTAATTTCTCACAGTCATTTTGTTCATGTTGCATTTGTGTCAATTCTGGTTATCCAAACTTTTGATCAAATGATATTTGCCATATTAAGTTTTACAAGGTGGTACGTGGTGACAGTATGGGACCCACAACGGTACACAATCAGAAAAAGTTTGGGAACAACTACCATAAGCCCTGAACCTAAACCAGTGTGCTTCAACCTTTTTTGTCATCATGGAACCCCTGATAGACTTCTGCATTTGTCATGGAACCCCCATTGACAACAATTTAAAAAACACAAATTACATGTAAGAAAGTCGAATATTTCGTTATTAGACACTTCAACAAATAAACAGTTATTACAGACCTTAAAAAGCAAGAAATTTAATGACTTGGTTATTCTTGCATTTTTGGAATGTTGCTGCTACATTCAGAATTTGGTCATCTGGCAAAAAGAACCCGTATCTCAAAAATGTGTCATCCCATTTTCTAACTGTGGCAGTTGCATTACATTTGGTTCGCTTCGGATTAGGTACCTCTTTTACATTTGAACTACATTGCTCATTGCCGTCCACACCTTTGCTGTTATTATTATTTCACTTCACATAAGAAAATATGCTATTTTGCTTCATATGGCTTGACTAAATAGTAAAAAGTTGGGTTTCATACTGTTTTTACTTAATTCCCACAAAGGTTGAACAGAAGCTCTAGTCTGTGACTCAGTCTACTCTACTGTGAACTGTACATCAGTTACATCATATAACTGTGATACAACAATAATGTTCTTATATGCACAACAAGTGACACAACAACTATCATATTTCTTGTTCAGCTATCTGCACTAAATCTCCTGTATAACTAACTGGCCTACTCGGAGTCTGAATGCGGCACGGTGATCTGAAAAATTTCATAATGACGCATCAACATACTGAAGCAAAAAGCATTTCACCTAAAGAACAAGGAACCTTCACGGAACCCCACTGCATGTTTTGTGGAACCCCTGTTGAAGAGCATTGACCTAAACCCAAACTGTAACCCTAAACCTCAAACTAAGCCCTAACCTTTAACAGGAACACTAAACCATAAATGTAAGTCTAAACCTGTGTCTGCTTTTCAAAAGTTTTTAACAATGTACAACAATAGCGGGTCCAAACCTTTCAACACACAATCTTGTGTGAGAACATCTAAAATGGGGTTCTCAACCTTTTTTCTCCCATTTACCAATTGCCAACTTCCTAACATAAAATTTACCCCTGTTTTCTGTTAACTCTTTAGCGCTGTAGAATAAACAAAGTATTGAAACTTCAGCATCATTAAATTTATCCCGAATTAAGAACCCCTGATCTAAAGTGTCTTGTGCACAATAAAAAAAACAATAAAACCAAGGCATGGCTCAAACTGGCAACCCCTTGCACAGAAGCACAAGTCACTTCCCATTTCGCTATGTTGCTGGTGATGCAAACATCTCCAAATCAGTTTTTATCTGTCACCAAACCAGGTGCAAGATATGGTTTTTCGTCTTTCCAAGGCAAAACCAGATATGGTCATTTAGACAGTACCAAATTGTAAACCTAAACGCAAAAGCTAAACCTGAAAGTTTTTGAAAAAGTTCATAAAAGGCACTCCCATCAAAGGTGTCTCTCTACTAGCAAAGCCAAAGCAATTGTTGAGAGCTGAACCAACCACCACTTGCACAGCAAGCATTGACATTAGCCTAACCACTCAACTATGTTCACCGTGCTGCTATTGTCACAACCCAATGTTATAGCTGGAAAAAACTGGTGCTGTTCAAAGGGCTAAATAGTCCCAACAGAGCTTTTGCTCTTGATGACAAAATAGACACTACCTTTCTTTTAAGTTCATACATTTACCTATGAAACCTATGAGAGAAGTAAGATATGAAATTGAAGCACATGTTTCAATTACAAGGTGTTTTATGAAACTGGCAAAAATATAGAAAACTGAAAATGGTCCAGTATCCACCTCATTTTCTGGTGCAAGGTGCATAGTACCTGGTACCAGATGTCTTAACCAGTAATACGTAGAGTGTTTTCAGTAGGTTTTTAACACTTTATGAGCCGGCGTACGATATATATGTACTTTGATTTCGGCCTAAAAAACAGCAGTTTTNGGTTGCCTTACCAACGCCCTAGCCCTTAGCTCCTCTGCCGCCCTAGCCGATTTCCTCCGCCGATTGCNCCAGAGAGTTGTTCAAGGGCTCAAACGGATCGGCCAGTCTTCCAGACTGCACTCGAAAAAAAATTTTTGGTTGGGGGTGCGGATTTTTTGTGATTGACGTCATAAGTGAAGCAGTTTTGGGGTCATTTTGGCTCATGTTGCCTGGCCTAGTGCCCAACTGCTAGGCCAAAGTGTTTTGCTGAAGTTTTCTTTGGAAACTAGGCTTGAGTCGAAGTCTTTTGAGTCTTTGATCAACTTTCTAGCGTATCTGGTTCAAAAGTTATGATCTAAAATAAACAAATTAATTGATTATCTAATTAGCTACTTAGTCAAATATTTTTACTAACTTATATCATAATTTTTTAACCTGAAACCCCAGCAGGTCACCCAAAGTATCGAAAGACTTGGATTGTAGCCTAGTTTCCAGTAAAAACTTCAGCGAAATACTATCATCTAACGGGTGGCGCCCAGGGCCAGGCAAAGTGGGCCAAGGTGGACTAAAAGTCTTCCACTTATGAAGTCACTCAACAAAAAACCGCACCCCCCCAAGCAAAAATTTTTTTCGAGTGCAGACTAGAAGACTTGCTGCATCTTTTGACGCTTCGACTAGGTCCGTTACCCAAACAGGAGCGGAGATATTCCCGCGCAAAGCCACGTGCGTTTAGGCGTTTCTTTTCGAAAATCCCCAAAAGCAGCCGGATGCCAAAGATGTAAGATCAGTGGAATATAGGTTATCTGGTTAATTCAGGTCAATTCTCTATTTTACTTGGAAGAAAAGATTTATCACACTTGCAAACATCAGTTAGATCAAGGTCTCCAAACTTTTTTGGCAGAGGGCCACATAAGTTATTACACAACAGTTCGAGGGCCAGACATCCTACATAATGTGATTGTTTCCAAATGTGTTACATTATGTAATTCTTCCAAATCAACAAATTTTTGGTAAATAAAATATTTTTTTTTAATATTGAGAAATGACTTTGTGGGCTGGATTTAGCCCGTAGGTCGTAGTTTGGAGACTCCCTTGGCCTAAGTTACATGAATTCAGTGTTCAAGCCTTAAAATTTTTAAAGTACTGAAGTAAATACCTGCAATGTTTTGTTGCTTTGTGATGAAAGGTGTAAAAACACAATTACTTTTAGAAAGCAGCAACCTCAATACATTGTTACGTTTTTTTCCAATAATTTGCCACTTCTAAAATTACAAAGGCCTTTCATTTAAGTTGCAAGCGTTTATGTAGTGACTGCCTAAAGTTGTACACAGCAGAAGCAAATCAATTATGCCATCAAATTTCAGAGTCTTCAGTAGTGGCGATTGATTCAATGTAATTGTTTAGCATGGCCTTGTTCTTGAAATCATGGCATGGCTGGTGTTTTTTAGGTAAGCACAAAATACGAATTAATTTATCATATTTTTTTGCAATTTGGTTGGACTGTGCAAGAAGTATACTCAAGAAGATAGAAAGCTCTGTATCCATAAACTTCCTAGTAATAGGCATGTTTAAGGACTTCTTCTTGCCATCAACTAGATATTAACAACAGGACTCTATTATTTTCAATAATTTTTTGAAGTTCAAGATCATGTAGCGGTCATTTGCTTGATTGTGAACATGGGCATATACAACAGTAAACAGGTTTATTGTACTCTTGGGTTAGACTGCACTAAATTTTATATTTCACCACTTGAGGTATTGCAACTCAAGACCTGGTTTTTGTTTCAGTCATGACCCAATTTTTTTTAAATTACCAAAAAAAATCAAGTCATTTCAGTCATGATGTCTGAAAAGATAGGCTAGTGAATACTATTACAGTGATTTTTAATACTATTGACTGAAATGTCTCAGCAACAAAAAGCAGCTCTGGTAATTTATTTGAAAGAAATTATGTGGAAGTAGAGGATGAACCACTGCTGCCATTATTTGCAGCTGCTATGTTGTGTTATATTGTAAGCTTTATGATGTAACTAAATACCATGGAAACAAACGTTTTTCCAAACATTAAGAAAATTTGGTGCAGTGTGAAAAGTAAAATAAGCTGATTTTGACATGTGAACCTTCGTGTTGGCCTAAAAGCTGTGATTTTGTTTGCAGTACATTTAAACTTGATTAGTGCTGTGTGAAAGAAATTCTGATTTGACTGGTAAGATTTGCAGTATGAGTTCCATTGCTCTGACTGCTGTTAACACATCAGAATCTAAACAAGAAGAAAGTGATGGTGTTGCTCCCAAGTCATACGGACCTTTTTTTCTGGAATATTCATTGATGGCAGAATACAATTTATTACAAAAACAGTCACTTTCTGGTGTGTATGTTGTGCCATCAGCAAAGACACCTTTGTTGTGGTTTGGTGTAATTTTTATTCGACATGGGTTATACCAATCCGGAATTTTCAAATTCTGTGTTACCATACCTCCTACTTACCCAGATGGTGGATGTCCTCAGATTTTGTTTGATTATGCACCCTTTCATCCTCTGATCCATCCCAAGACAGGAAAATTAGATGTTCAGCGAGCTTTTCCTGTCTGGAAAAGGAATGTAAATCATGTATGGAATGTTCTTCTGTACATGCGAAGAATCTTCCACAAGATTGACACACATGCACCTATTAATCCTGAAGCAGCTGTTTTGTATCAAAATAAACTTATGCGTTTTAAGGAAGGAGTCATGAAAAGTATTGCTACAAGCAAGGCTCATTTGTTTGATTCTCCTCATACTAATGATCCCCATGAACTGTTCTTTACATCAATGTCAGAATCGAATTTCGTGCAAGGAAGAACGGCCATGCTTGAGTCCTTGCGCAAGTCAAAGTCTGCCAGCTCTTCTGGAATGTCATGGGTAGAATCAGGTACAACCCTACCATTCAGCAAACCTCACTGTTGAAACAGAAGCTGACAGCATTATGGAATATGTTGCACTTTCATGAATAATTGGTGTTGGCTGAAACGCAGTGTTTCTCGAATGCTGCAAGGATGATCAGACTCTATGCACTTGTAAAGACTAGTGAGGCTACCCCTTTGTAGTTTTGGCTATAATCTTGCTCATTAATGTTTTCATTGTGTTGGTTCTTGATTGATAAGCATTTATGTGCTGTGCAAATGTCCTCTTTTATCATGTGTTTTTTTCTGCCCATGATAGATGGTGCACGATGAAACCGTGTCAAACTATAATTCCACATCATGTCTATGTCCTGGGTCGCACCTATCTTTGCAAAGAGTAGCAATAAAAATGTGCACTGTGAAATGATGCCGGCATGAAGTTCTGCAAAACTTCACTGGTTTAATCTTACTGAAACCGTTTTGTGACTTTTACCCATTCGATTGCTCTAAAACATAAGTTGATGTATGGTGGGTTGAATGTGCTTGCCAATTCGTATGTACTGTACATCCACAGCGTGGTGAACAGCAGATGTTGATTGTAAAAACGCTAAGCTGTAAAAAATGTCATGTCAATAAAGCAAAATATTTAAAAACGGTCTTATGACTGAGGGTAAGAGAGACATGCTTTTTCACTTCATAATTATGTAGAAATGTATGGGCTCAAACCTTAACAAATTTTGCCCTCACTTTTCAAACTTTCATCGAATGATTGATGCAAGATCCATTAACAAGTTGACGTAAACACAGTTTTTTTAAGGTGTTTTAGGGATCCGAATATTCGGGTCCCTAGATCAAGAGAAAATTCATGGCCTAACGATGGTGCTCAAAACATCTCTAATTATATGAAATTTAATCGGAAATTTTTTGGGTCCCTACAGGTCCACACTGGGTACCTAACATTTTCCATAAAAAACCTGCGTAAACATCTCTTGACCACCGCGTTACATAAAAATGCGCTTTTCAGATTGAAAAACGAAACAAAACGCTCTTTTCACCATCCAGTGACGGTCCAGGCAATGTTTCGCCTAAAATTTCAGCAGCCGAAATACATAAGTACTTTGCAAACAAAGCGGCATTGGTATTTTCGTCAAATCATCTTATACGTGCATTTCTGACGAAGTTTAAAAATGTCATTGTGTTCAGTAATGGCGACATTCACTAGGAACCTTGGCGTGCATGGAGTGTTAATACTTGTTTAGAGCGGCTTTTTATTGCTGTCATGCAGCGCAAATGTAGCGTGTGTGGGGATGTTCACAACACGCTTTGCATCATCGCCAAGCCAATCCTGATTTTACGGTCGTACCCCGCGAAACCTGGAAGTGCTGGGTATTGTGCAACGGTATGAGATGTTTGCGTTCTTTTTTCGCGGTGCTTGTCTGCATTTGCAGTTGTGCATTACAAGCGAAATGTACAGTTAAACTTCAAAATTGGCTCTTAACATATATTTCGTGGTAGCAACTGAAGTACGTAGGCGTGGACGGTAAAAGTGCTCCACAGAAGTTTGCGAGATCACAATGGGCCGCGCAGCTGAGGCATCTGCACTATCTGTGGTAACTAAAAGTCGCCTACAACGGCGCAAGGCCGCTTTGCAATGACGCCAGTCGCTTACTGTTGGGGTAACAACGCAGAACTGTCGCCAGAAAGTCTTCAATAGGGGGGTTTGACATTCCAAAAATTGACAAAAGTTTACTGATTGATAGTGTTTCAGTTTGGAGGGACTTGGAGCTTTGTTTGGTTGGGCTAAGCCCCCTTGTAACAACATAAACTACGCGCACTAGAATTCATCTGTAGCAGCGCTTGTGAATAACAGCAATCACATGTCACGCAAGATTCGCTTTGTTTGGTCACTCCTCGCCGATTTCCTCATGGCGCTCAAGAAACATAAGTATTGTTTATCGTAGATACAGGTTATAAGTAAGATACACATTTAGAAGATTAGAAATAAAGCATCCCGATCGATCTTTTTGTTTGCCTCGGTAAACATACCAAATTTGTAAGCAAATTATTCCAATATGTGTTTTGGCCGCCATAGTCAACATCACCATGAGGCCTTTATTATCAGTTACGGTCGGAACATTCACAAAAACTGGATGTTCTGAAAATGTTAAGACAAAAGTTGATTTTATGGTAAATGACAGGAGTAGCTTCATTGTTACAACGCTTTGTTTATATGTCACAGCTTGTAGTTTCTCAAACTTCTGCCATGCTTGTGTACAGGGCAGCGGAGTCGCAACGAGTTGCAGGTCTTTGTTTGGAATGGGATTTTTTTATCCGACTCCGGAAATACAATTGAATCATTTTTAACATCGCACTCCATAGTTAGGAATCCTAACTCGTGCCTATTGAAATCGTACTATTTCTTTTTCAACTTACTGAAACAGATTACTTGCTGTGTACCACGATTTCCACTGATTGCTAGTTGCTACAAAATTGTTGACAGCCAAACTTCATTCGTGTTATACGGAGGGGTCGGAAATTTTCAGCAGAGTGGTGGACCGTTTGTGCCATGAACATATTTTTTTGTATTCAAAAAATTACTGTTAGAAAGAATTTGTGAATGGTTCTTTTCGCATCTTTTCAGAAAAAATTAACTTATTTTTTAGTGATTTTCTTAAACATAACAAACTTTAAGTGGTGCAAACGAGCATACATACAGCGGTGATGCACTCGAGACCGATATCCAGTTAGCAAACTTAGTCATAAAAGCCAAGACCTGAAGGGTTTGATACACTTGAACATTCCTCTGCTGGTAACTGGAAGTTGATGATGCATCTGGCAATTTGTCAAGATTTATGTGAAATTAATGTGAAAGACTAAACCAGAAAATGTTCATCGACACTTTTCTAGCTACTAGGAAATCGCAAGCTCAAGATTGTCCACTTTATTGTATTCGGTGCGAAAATGCATGAACATTGAATAAGTTTGTCGCGTTTAGATGTTCCGCACAGATTTCAGCTGAAAAACGACAGCAAACCACTTTGAACTTTACAGGTGCTTTCCATGCTGCAATATGAGTGAGAAGAATTGGTAAATTTCGTGTTCATAAAAAAACGTTACCAATCCTGAGTAAGGACAGGAAGCAATGCCCTCCCGTGTTCCGGGATACCTAGTTTCGAAGTATGCAATTTGAGAACGCGAAAAGTGTTGCACGCTTTTACTTAAGCTAATCTAGGTCAACGTAAGGGAGTGTTTTTAGCACAGCAATGTCGTAAAATTGGCTAAAATGGTGGTCCCTATAGCAAACGCTGCTTTCAAACCTACCATTTGCGGCCCAGGTATTTCTTAGTTTAGGGATCCTGTTGATGAAGTAGGTTCTATCATTTACAGCTGGCATGTTTCATCTCAGTTTTTTCAACATTTGATTGTCTAAGCCAGCGCTCTTCAACCGGTGTGCACAGTGCACCAAAATATGCGTAGGGTGCACCACTAAGAAAGGGTTCACAAAGGTGCATCACAAACTTGTCACACTAAACAGATAATTTTTACAAAAACTTTCTG
>JGI24021J15306_10011614_pt1 | contig 10939 bp, 6 predicted proteins | sample Ectturendosymbi1_FD_15306 | JGI IMG/M metagenome (IMG submission 15306)
TTTCTAGCATATCTGGATGAAAAATTATGCCACAAAAACCAAAAAGTAGTCAAAAATCCTACCCCTAAAAAAGGTAACCAGGTTGGAATAACACCCCTTTTGGATATGGCCATAACTCGCCGTTAGAATAAGCTAGAGAGCTGTTCAAACCCTCTAAAGATTCGTGAAGACTAGTAGTTTAGACTGGAAAAAAACATTTTCAGCTTGAGATCACATTTTTTTGGTAATGTTTGCATATTCAGAGGTTGTTTATGCATATTTCTGTACATTTGGATAATGACGTCACTTCCGGGGAGTCGAACCATCCATCAGATTTGGTGACTCGACGTTTTTTTGGATTCTCGGCTTCAATACGAGTCTTTAGAGGGTTTGATGGACTTTCTAGCATTTCTGGTTCAAAAGTTATGCCCAAACTTCCGGATTTTAATTAGAGAGATCCCCTGAAATTACTCAGCCATGTCCTCAACGATTTGGTGTCTTTTGGCCCTAACTTGGGCACCAGAAACGCAAGGAAGTCGATCTTGGCCTCTAAAGCTTCATATTAAGCTTCATATTCCAGCCTAGAATGCAACCAAACTTTGAGCCAACATTTTGGCCCTTTGTGGAGGTGATGACGTCATAATGAAACAACCAAAAAAGCTAAATCTACCCTTTTTCTAACCCCATCCACCGAAACCCCCGTCTCCAAAGCTAAAATGTTTTTTTTCAGTGCAAAGTTTCCAAAAAAAGTTTGAGCCAAAATTTTGACCCATTGGATTGGCGTCCAGGGCCCGTCAAAGTTGGTTAAAAAACCAAAAACACCCCCACTTTGCGAGCCTCCCCCAGGCGAACCCCACACCCAAATCATAAAATTTTTGAAGAGAAATGTACACAAAAGATAGGGATTCTGGCGGGACCGACGAAAAAGTGACGAATTAAGCGAATTTGCGAATTAAACGATGACGAATTAAACGAGTTCAAGTGTACCAAATTTATATGCGTCACAAGAACTTTCAATCTACTGTTATTTTTTCAATGCCTTTTTATTGTTTCACAACTTTGTGAATCATCTTCAGATTTTAACAGTTGCAGTGTGTTGTGCGATTATCGAGATGCTGCCACCGACCCACCACCTCACGCTCAATTTCTACTTTCTTAACTTTAGTAGTGACAGATTTGTTAAGCACTAGAAAATTCATCATTCCAACAAGGTGCATTTTTTCATTTCTTTTATGGTCCAGAATACTCTTATGCTCTATAATAGCTGGCAATTATCTTTTTGTACAGTTATCAGGTGTACACAACACCAGCTGAATACTTCTTTGCAAGCCACTCCAGCTCTATCAGGCACTCTTTGACAAATCTTCTGCCACTCTCGTACGCAGCTTTCCCACATTTGGATACATTTTCGTCTGACTAAAATTTTTAGCCAGAGTAAAAGCGCATACCTAGAGCTCAGTTCATTTTTTTCAGAACATCTCAGCTTTCTTCCAATTTCGCTTTCCGCTTACACAAAGTGCATGCTTACTTCCATGTTAAGCAAAATCATTAAACTTTTTTATATAGCTTCAACACCACTGTCGGCTTCTCTGTGTTCGCTTTGTGATGAACCAAATAAACTGGTTTAAATTCTCAACTGAACCTTCTGACCAAAATATACCAAATATATACCAACTTTTCATATATACCACATCAAAAATTTATATACCAAGCACTTTGAAAATATACCAAATTTTTCCAATTTGGTATGTACATATATCAGTCCCGTCGCCATGGGGGGTCTTTGGTGGGCTTAGACCCCCCAAACAAAGGTCCAAGCCCCCCAAATTGAAATATGAAAAACTATAAATTAGTGGAATTTTGGTCAAATTTGAATGCCAAGCGCCCCTGCATGAACGTAAAGCCCCCCTATTGACGACTTTCTGGCGACGGTTCTGACATTTAAACCAGTTGGCAACACTGGTAGTGGGCAATACTCATACCACTCCACAATTGTCCCCATAAACCGCTCTATGACGTAACACTTACTCACAGGTTTTTGCGTGCGCGGCAAGCAGATGATTGCCTGCGAACAAATCAGGGCAACTACCGTATTTTTCGAAACCCTAAAGCGCACTTAAATGAAGCAAAACTTAGATAAATCAAACTGTATTCAACTCCTTCCCAATAACTCGCGAGTGCCGAGTCGTCACTGGGAGTTTAATCTGTCATTACATACGAGGGAGATTAATCTGTCACACATGCCTAATCTGCCAGACATGAATAGAATAAAATAAAAGTTGTGCGCGTGTTTGATTCGGCGTGCGTCAATGTAGTCAAGAGCCTCGTCGAATTACACTATCTGTGATATGTGCTAGCTACTCTTGTGTGCTGATCATTGCAATTGTTGTTGGTTTATTACGTCTGTTTACAAAAAAATTGTAACTAGCAATTAAAATAAATGATACCGTTCACCACACAAAAATGGTTCTAGATGAGAAAGCACAACCAGATTGATACATTAGGCACACCGCATTATAAGGCGCACTTTCGATATTTGAGAAAACTAAAAGGCTTTTAAGCACCTTATAATCCGGTGCGCTTTATGTATGAAAAAAGAATAGCTAGCATTCAATGTTTGATACTGCGCCTTATGGTCCCGCAAATACGGTAACTACAGTCAGATCTCGTTTATCCGAACTACTTTGTTTCGTCAAATAATGTCGGTTTAGTGAGGTATCCGGAAATCGGAATCAGGCCTGTAGACACGGAGGTATTCGGGGGCAATCATAGGCGGATCCAGGGGGAGGCTAAAGGGGCTGAAGCCCCCCTAAATTTTTTCAGATACGTTTCTTAATCGATGGTTCCCGACACAGAAACTTCCATTGGGATGATTTTTTGTAAAGCCTACCCTGGAATACTTGCCTGACTTTTTTGTTACGTTAATTCCTACGTTGGGTGTGCATCACCCGGTTACCAAAAATAAAAAAATACACTTTCCTTCAACTGCAGTTTATCACAAAAATTACACTGAAAATATAAGTCTCACTGAGCAATTTGAGCACTTACAAAGTTACTTTACTCTAATATCATACGATTTTTGATGAAAAGTAAGTAGACCATATATAGCGAAGGTGTCAGACATGCCTAAAATTCAATTGCTCATAAAACACAAACTATGGGCGTAAACAACTTTTCCTTTTTTGTACTCCCAGCACGAACATAAAAGCATGACGTGAGTGAGTTCCAGCTTTTTTCAAAGCTCTGCACCCATAAACCATATCGTCGGGTCATTTCGACCCACCACCTCACACTAATACTATCGTCGGGTCAGCGTGACCCGAACTCGTGACGAACTCGCTCCCTTGCAAAATCTAGAAGAGCGTGGATGACCGCAATCGCACCTATTGCTAGTCACACAAAAAAATGAAGTTACTGAAGAGTTCAAAGCGCGCCGACTTCCGCTTCCGTAGTTTCACTCGAATGACTTCATTTGACTCGGGTGATCGTCACCCACGTAAGTATTCCAGGGTTAAATAAACCATTTCTTGGACAGGGATAAGGACGAAAGTATTAAGTGCTCAAAGCGCATTTGGCTGAATTTTAGTAGTCCGAATGGGTTTACTTCACTATAAATGAAACTTCTAATAAACAAGTTTTTATATAAAAAATATGGTCCCAATGTTATAAAAATACGTAATTGTTTACATAAAGTATTCACATTAGATATACTTTGTATAAACCACACGTACATAGGCGTAGCCAAGGGGGTCTAGGGCTGGATGGACCCTACAAATGTTTAGAATATCTAGTCATTTTGTGCTTCAAACTGCTGCTCGCCTAAAATCAAACATTTTAACCCACTCAAAATTTTGGGCTGGCCATGCCACTGCGCACGTAAGTATATAAACTCTTGTTTCATTTGGGTAAGATTGGGCTTCATGTAGACAAAAGATGAATAAGCAGCAGACTCAGAATAGTCGCTAGAAAGTTTTCCATAGGGCGGCTTTGCATTTGTGCAGGGGGTTTGATATTCTAAAAATTGACAAAAAATTAAAACCTGGCAACGGGACTGATTCTGTCAAATTTGTGTCTGCAATTAAAGGTATTCTGTTTTCAAGGCCATTCGGCCTCGAGATGTAGCATAACGTCGAAAACTTTTTTATAAATCACGATTAGGGGGCCCCTGTAAGCATTTGGGGGGGGGCAGAGTTGGGCTGATACTGCACTGCCCGCAACCACGGCGAGCTTCCCACAAAATTTTTCGCACTCCTCGAAAAATGTGTTTGACATAGTTTAAAACTATTGGGCATAGTTTAAAATATTTGGTCCCCTCTCAGAAAACTATTCGCTCCCTCCTGGTGTTCCAAGGTGGTTACGGGCCTGGAACCGACACCTCTATTTTCAGCAATACAACCCTGCCTGCCAGCAACAATTTTTGCACAAAAGTTCAGCTCAGCACGAAATCAGATGTTTTTTTATCGACCAATCTTCTGCTTGTCTTTAATAACATTTTTCCAGCCTACCGTACAGTATATCTAAATTGCGTTACTGCGATATAGTTGCTTTTCGTACAAAAATTGAATGGATGAAAACTTGGTCATTGACTCACTGCAAACTTCATGTTTCCCGCTGTGACGTAAAAAATATTGTCTGATATAATTTTCAATGCCCTTGTGATGCAATAAACACCTTCCAGGGCAAAGTGCCAGCGTAATTTTGCTTTCGAGTTTTTGGAATGTTTGTCTCTACGCACCACAACTGTTTTTATGGGCGGAGAGAAAGTTGTGCTTATTTTCGAAATAGAGTAATAAACCTTTTTTTCGACCTTCAAGTCATTTTCGATGGTCAAATGACTTCGATAATCAAGACTATTTTGTTCTAATTAGTTTGTGATTGATAGTTTGCCACTGATGGGCAGGTATTTTTGTAAACAAATTTCGTCATTTTAGCTAGACAGTCGCGATGTGCAGGAGCGTAACGAGGTTAGATGGCGCACGGGGCAAGAAACAAGTTTGGTTCCCCCATGTTCGAATTTGAGGTCTTTCGGAGGCAAATGTACTGCTTTGAAAAAATGCTTATGACACTGCTGTGACTTTATGGCTCCACGCAGTGATTCGGTGTCCGGGTATTTGTTCCCTCTTGTCCTCCGCGTTACGTCTCTGCTGTTATGCAATAAAAATCGGAAAAATTTCCGAAAATAAACAAATTTTCAAGTCCGAGCGTCATGAACTTCTATTCCATGAACATCTGCAATTTTCGAACGCAATACGGCATGGGTCTTGTACAGACTGCCAACAAAGGTTACTGACGGCATTTCAGGCTTCTTCGTGTAGTTTTTGTGTCATTTCTATGCCTACCCCACACTTTTTTTCGGCGTGGATTTGTGTTTGTTTTGCTGATAATAAAACTTTTCCGACATTTAATAAGTTACTTTTTTAAGGTTAGGTAAGTTCGAGAATAATTTCTGAATTGTTTTGAAAGCCGGTTCTGTTCCGAAAATGTCCCAGTAAACCTGGGTAATGGTGAGAATGGGATTTAGCCAAAATGTGTATGGTTGTTAACCGTGTTTGTTAAGAAAAGTTACCTGAGCATTTGGGTCTTCACTGGTATGCAGTCAGTGCACATCCGGATGAACTCATCCTTGACCCCCCCCCTAAAAAAATCCTGGATCCGCCTGTGGCAGTGGTTCCCAAACTGTGGTACGCATACCACTAGTGGTACGCGAAGGCCTTCAAGGTGGTACGCGAGATCCTTCTGATCTTCTACACAAAAAAAATACATTTTGTTTTCACTGATGGGGCTCTGTTAATAAATTCCTGCATTTTTGTGTACTTCCCTTATTAGATTCGAAAAAGAGCCATTATAATTTCTCACAGCCATGTTGTTCATGCCGAATTTGTGTCAAGTCTGGTTTGCCAAACTTTTGATCGAATGATATTGTGTAGATTGTGTTTTCATGGAACAAGGTGTTTTCAAGGTGGTACGCGGTGAAACTACAGGTCCACAAATGGTACGCGATCAGAAAAATTTTGGGAAACACTGCCCTATGGCAATCCTCCCTAAATTTTTTTGTGCTCCAAATTATGTTTTGCCAAGAAAATTTTTTATTAAAAATATAATGATAACAGAAGTCTTGACATCCTAAAGATGTTTTGTGCCCCCCAAACCTTTAGACCTATACTACAGGTCTGGCCTAAGCGAACGTTCAAAGGGGAAACAGAACCAAACTGTATTCTCAGACGAACTGTCAACTTAAGCAAATATGTAGATTGCATGTGAAACATGACCAAATGAAACTCTCATAGTTGTTTTTGTTTATTAGCAGATCCGTATACAGGAGCAACTATGCATTCGGAATGAGATTTACACGCGAGACCCTATAACTGCGTCCTGTAGGGTCTTCCACTGTTACATTCATTGTGCGTAGAAAATAAACATTCTCCCTTCCATTGTGATTTAATAAACAACTAAGTAACAGTTGGCGTAATCCGGCTTAGCGTTTTTGTTGTATGGATATGACATACCCGTTCCTAAATTTCCGAGTCGGTGTCGGACAGCGAGGTTTCCGGATTAAAGGGGTGAAATGCGTTGGGGGAAATCTGTTCTTAGCAATATGTTTCGGATAGCAGGGATTCCGGTTGATCGGAGTTCGGACAAACAGGTCTGACTGTATTTGGAATAGATAGTGGTATTGATCTCATTGTCAAAACATATAAGAAAAAAATTCCTAATTATCATTGTTTTCGGGAACAGTGTATTTACTACATCACAATCGCTGTTTGTTCGTACAAATATGGCGCTGAAAAGATACTTAGCTTGTCGAACATTCTGCAAATGTCAATCCAAACGTACATACACTTACATATACACGTACATATACAGCGCTGTCTGTCAAGATGGCGGTGTTAAAATCTACTTGCAAAATCACTGCGGAGAAGAACGATTGGATTGCAATTGTTCTGATTACTTTGCATCGTAATGTGAAAGTGAATTAATCGAAATCAATATTGGACTTCTTGCGCAGAAAACAACGTCGTCAACCGCTCAATTCTAAAAAGGCTATTTTCGAATTGCGACGCTTGACTGATATTTTGTTCAAATGATGTGACCACGATTTTCGAGGCTAGCTGTCGCGACTTTCAATATGAGAAGTTGCTTATAAATATATAGTTTCAGTGGAAATGAACTCACGTCACTTGGCGTGACGTTGAGGAAAGCCTAAACTTACTTAATTTTGTCATGACCTAGTAGGTGTAAACAGCAGATAAAATTAGCCCGAAACTTTAAAACGAAACGAAACTATCGTGATTGGCGACTGTCCTCTCGCCATGGAGCGAAATTTTACAAAACAGCTCCTGCGAGTGCATGGCAGTGTATGAGATTCTGACATCATTAGAGCCGGCACTGCCAGAGGAGGAAATTCAGAAACACGCGCGTTCGACGCAATATCAATTTCGAGTGTTCAAAAACGTGGATTGTTTCTTGTCACTGCACAGGCACTATTTAGACAAGGCAGGAACGTTGTTGTTTCGTAATAGTCACTATGCAACGTTAGAAGGGAAATGTAGACTGTTGCCTGTTCCAAACCACCCGCATTAGAGACCTGCAGGGACAGCGTTTGATATTTTATCGGCTTTTAATGCTGAGTACCTGTTGTGCAAAGGGGTTTGACATGACAGCAAAACAGACCCCCTAGATGCGCCCCTGTCTACGTGAAAGATCAATCAATAGATGCTGTCCAGGCTTAACTTTTGTGTAAACTCACAAACGCCTCATGCCAGCAAAAATAAACGCCATAAGCCATATTTCTTTACACACGTGGTCACGGTCGCAATAAGTTCTTTCAAAATTCTGACGGACGGGGAACTACATTGGCCATCAGGATGACAACAAAAACACCTATCTAGCAAACATCTTTTGTAGTCGAACCTTCAAAGTATTTTAAAAACATGCATTTTTTTCGCATAAAACATTTGCGACCACCATCGCCGAAACGTCCCGTCGCCGAAACGGCGGCGACTAACTGTCCTATACCGGGCAAGGGTGGCTGTTCGCAACGTTGTTGCTCCAGCACCCCAACCGGAGCCAGCAAGCCGCCTCAGGAGCGCGACGCGTGATGTCAGATCTTGCGAAGTGACTCAAGGTGTCGGCGATACGTCAGCGACCTGTCCAACGTTACTCCGAGGTATTAGGGTTCGGAGCAGAAGGGCAGGGTTTCGTTGTTGAAGTTGACTTTCAGTTTACGTTTAACTTCCTTGTTGTTAGGGTGGAAGGCTGCCGACACCGTTAAATTATTCTTTGATGCTACCGAACTCGAAAATGTCTGGTGTTCCACCATGCAAAGTTACCAGAAATTAAGCGGGATCCAAAAGCACTGTCTATTTTGCAACAACATATTTGTGCGAAAATGAACTTTCTCGTGTGTTTTTCATTTAAAAAAAGAAGTATCGGAACTGCTTGAACCCTTCGAACGATTTGCCCGCGTTTCTGAGTAACTGTGCGCCACGCCATGAGCGGACAATTTCAGAGAAGCACCACCAAAACAGTCACTACGTTTGTTTGTTATGAGGAGCTAGGTATGAAAGTGAAACAGTACTATTGAGTGTTTTCTGTTGTGTTGTCAGTAGGTCTGCGTATTGGGAGCAGTAACTGTAAAAATGAAAGTACTGCAAAATCAGACTGTTTTTGTGATTTCTACACTTTTTTCAAACTGAGGGGTGCAAACGCCACTTCATTTTTATGAAAGGCGTGCCAGCTTAAAGAAGGTTGGGAACCTATTGTTTAGAGGGTTACAAGGGCTATGCGATATACTGAACATGCGATATTAAATTTAGAATGTTGCAAGCGCGCAATATGAGATTTTACTGTGCAAATGGTCTGGTGGTATTGCGCATTTGCACACGTTAGAGGGAACACTGCTGATCAGTTACGCCAAATTCTAAACAAAAGCCTGCAAAACGGAAAGTAACTTTCACCTATTTTACCAGTGCACTCTATGAATCCGCAATAAACATGTAGGCTTATTCCACTTTTCAACATACAGTAAAGGTCGAGGATGAGCTTCTTTTCAAAGCAGTCAAATAGCATTGAACCTTAATGCAGCATGTAACATGCTATAGCAGCAATGACTGCAGAGTGTAGACCAGTGGTTCTCAACGTGGGGCGTGGCAAAATTTTGGTGGGGTGTGGAGGTTGAAGACATTATGAACCAATTTTGGTGGGAATGCAAAATGAAAATGCACTTGTTCACAATCAAACTGATTGGTAGGCCTAGATATAAAGCTGGTTCACTTGTTTACTCATATAGGACGACAATCCAAGCATGTTAATTGTGCATTGTGTTATCCAAAGGGAATATTTAGTTGCAAAAGATGTTGCTCCGAAACTGCGAGAAATACTATCTTCTGTGATCGAATGCATCAGTTCCACCATCAAAGCAAATGCTAAAGTAGAACGTCTGTTCCAGAGGTTTCGTGAGGCTAATCATCCAGATCATGGGCAGTGGCGTAACTAGAAGTTTGAGCCAGGGGGTAAATCTTAGCTGAAGAGTGCCCACCAGCAGGGGCGTATCGAGGGGGGCAAGGGGGGCACAATTCCCCGGGCGCAGAATCACTATAGGGGTGCCGAATCACTGCGGGAGCGCCGAGAAGTCCCAAAAATGTCACAAGTACTTCTTTCAGTACAGTAAATTTGCTTACGAAAGAGCTCAGGTTCGAATATGAAGGCGCCAAACTTGCTTCTTGCCCCGGGCGCCATCTAACCTCGTTACGCCCCTGCCTACCAGCTAACCCTCAGTAAAAAATTGAGAAATGATAGTGAATCTGGATGTGGAGGATGTCTATACTAAAACCCAAAATCAGCGGAAAATACTCCGAAAAACTTCCAAAAAAACATAAAACAACAATCTACTGAAAACCAAAAACATACTAAATACTGAAATATAAGCTAAGCGGGGGCCCATATTTTAGATTTATCTTGCAAGGAGGGGACTGTTCGCAGCCCTGCCCCTAGTCAGTAACGCCACTGATCATAGGAGATTGTTGCTCCCCACCGAAATAAGATGGATATCAAAGTTTAAATAGATTTGTGTAACTATTTGAACCATTCAGTGAGTTTTTGAAGGATAAATCTAAAATGATCCTCTTGATGACCGCAGATGGCAAAGTTTATATGAGCTACTTAGAAGATATTTTTGAGAAAATTTGTTCTTTAAACAGGCAGCTCCAAGAAGCCAATGCGACACTTTGCGATGCAAAAGCAAAGATATTTGGATTTGCGACTTTTCTCAGTTTGTGCAGAAGCAGCCTTTTTGTCAAAAAGCTATGTCCAATTTTCTTGGTTAAAAGAATGTGATAATGATAACACTAAATAGGCAAATACAGTTATCGCTGCACACGTGGAAATACTTCTTTAATTACTTCAATGAAATACTTCACATGTTGAAAGCAATGAAGCAATGGCGTTCTCTCTTTGGGTGACTCAGCCACTTTTGGATGACTCAGCCACTTTTAGTAGATTTATCTGCTATATCAGAGCAATGCCAACTGGAATTATGTGAGTTACAGCAAGATGAATTCGTGAAAACTCCTTGCATGATCAAAGGAACCACCATGTGGCTGTCGAGGAATGCAAAAAGAAATACCCTCGCCCCAGTACTTCGGCAAGGCAAAAACTGATAAGTTTTCCGTCATCTTGTTTGATCGAATGTGGGTCTAGCGTTGTTGCGGATTTGCTGCGTGTTAAAATAAATCAACTAGAAATCACCAAACGTTGTGATTTAAGACTGAAACTGACTAAAGTGGAACCTCGAATCGGACAAATATGTAACCAGCATCAAGCGCAGAGCTCCCATTAACAATGTTATGTGTAGCAGACACATTTTGGTCTGTACATATTAAATGTTGCTTTCATCAAAAGAAAACAAAGTCCAAACGTCCAACGACAAACATAAAATCTGCTGAACGACAACGCAAAGGCC
>JGI24021J15306_10011615_pt1 | contig 10939 bp, 9 predicted proteins | sample Ectturendosymbi1_FD_15306 | JGI IMG/M metagenome (IMG submission 15306)
CTGAGCGATCAACACCTCCTTATCGGCTGCATCTTCTGCAGCCGCCGACTTTTCGCGTCGCAANTGCCGCAGTTCTATGTCCTGATCGTCGATGGTTTTTCGCAGAGAACGGTTCTCGCTGTCGACGAAATCAACACGAAGAGGGTAAGTCATGGGTCATATTACGATGGCCAGCGAATTTTTACTCCTCAGCACGCCGACGTCAGATTAATGCTAAAATAGGTGACGTCCCTGCATCGTAAACCGCTGTAGGGCTTACAAGACATCAGCCATAACACGATTTGTACAACATCACACGAACTTTCATTGTTTTGACAAAATCACAAAGTTTCGCAACAAATTTTGACTTGTGCTTCGCCGCTAACAGCGACTTTTCACTTTAACATTGTCGCATATAACGACCTTTGACGTTTGCCTCCCATATACACTGTAAAGTAGCAAAGTATTGCAATCATATGCATTCTGGTTCGTATTTGGAAGATAGTGCAAACTCAAGCTGCGGGGAATGTCGGTAGGTTTGGAACAGGACCAGGCTGCGTACCAAAGTGGGTTGAATTTTTGCTGTTGCTAAGCAAAAGGTAGGAAACCAATTATTGTATCTCACACGCTGGGTTTATCCAAATTAACTGTTAGCACACGCAGCAGTCGAATTATTAATGTGCTGTTGTCAAATCTTGTCAGCAAGATCAAGCTTCCAGTGTTACGCACTTCACAAACACGTGCATTGCATGTTTTATGAAGCATGATGGTCAACCCAGGAAATACACATGAAGTAGCAAGACCACTATTCATCGGTAAGCGTAAGCATTTGCTTTGGAGTCAGCGAAACATTCAAATCTGAAAGTGAGAATATTGAATTTTGTTTGATCAGATACAACATCACAGGCCCTCAATGCCAAGCAGCATGCCACGGCCGCGGGAAAAGAAACAGGAAACAAACGTTTCCCCACGTGGAAGTGCACTGTCTGCGAAGAAGAAGGGGCAAGACAGATCCCGGCGATAAACAAATATCTACATGGAATTTAAATCACGCACTACTCAACAGCAAACACTTGTGAGGGTTATTGTGACTCACAGACTGATTATCACATCACACGGTCATCAGGTCAGAGATTCAAGAATATACATTCTATCCCGCAAGACGACCGACTATTTGCAGGCCCCTGCTCTACAGTGTCGAGAATTGCAAATGAAGACGGGCTGGGCACATAAAAGATCTGCCACACGACAATCTTCATTTGAAGCCGTTGGGCGGACAGCGAGTTGGATTGTAAGGTGTGGTTTGACCGAGTTGAAGTGAGTGCTGTACAATACTTCATGACGAGCAGATAACGGAACATCCGAAAGCAGTACAACTGCCTTGACCGTAAGCACTTCACAGGTTGATTAAACTGCTATACATTCAGTACAAGATGAACACAGCAGGCAAAGTCTCAAGCACATCCTTTCAACATGAAAGGTAGAATCAGGTACTTCCGGCAATGATCAAATAATGGATCACTTCGTGGCATGCTTGATAAAATCTCCCTCTCAAAGCGTACCCGGGAATACACTTCAACAGAATGAGGATTTAGAGACCTGCAGAACCGTGGTTGGAAGCAAGATCATACCCGAAAGTACATGGCGACACAATATAAGTAAATGCATACGGGCAGCAACGCATATTGCGAAAATCAGAGTCACCTACATTTCCTGGTCGTGGCGTCTCTTCTCTAGATCGCGGATAACTTCATCTTTTCTTTGAATGATCGTTTCTTTTTCACTGACTTCCTGCTGCAACTGATTTACGTTGCTTTGTTGCCGGTTTAGATCATGAGTCAATGCAGAGTTTCGGCCGCTTATCTTGTTCTTCTCGCCTTCCAGTGCCTGCCGGTCATGAAATATCAACTCAATTTCGCAAATCACGTAAAAGCAAGCCACATAAGTGAAAGCTGCAAAGAACTTAGCGACTCATAAAATTACATGAATGCTTATAATGCATAACTTGTACATTTGTGCTAAGCTGTTACAAACATGCTAGAACGATAGTTAACACAAGGCTGTCAGCTATCAGTATTTTGTCGTCATAACAGGATCTATTAGATGTACAAGCTGCTACATTACACACTGAAATGTTGTTGGGCAATCAGGTACGTTGGGACTAACTTCAAATGATGCCAGTAACGACATTTTTGAAAGATTCGTAACAAACAAGTTTGCAAAAGCAAGGGTCTGGTATCTATAATCACTAAGAAGCGTACAGTTTGAGGTAGGCAATCGACAAACGATAGCATTTCATTTTGAACTCATTAGTTTCTAGGCACAAGAATCAGCTGCAAGTGATTACCATCAGAAATTGGCATTGGCACGTCAGCATCTGTCACCAGCCAAGACATTACCTTTAATCGCATCAAAATATCATCAACCACATCTGCCTTCTTTTTTTCCTCAGCAAGAGCGTCTTTCAGATCTTCAACCTGTCCACGAAGATCCCATGGTTTCCTCTTCGTTTTCTTTGTTTGAGCTAAAAATGAATCTGATGTCATTTTTGAAGTTTGGAAGAACTGTGATGACAGGTCTGTCGACTCAATGGCAACAAACCATGCTATGCTGTATGTGCGAAAGGTTGTTACTCTTTACGAGAGAAGTTGGCGGCTGCCTTTTCAGCCGTGCATTTCAAATTTTACAGATAGTGGTTTACATCAGAGCTCGAACGATAAGACTTTTTTGGGTCAATATTACCGACGTTTTTCCTTTTTTCGCTGCCGAGAACCGATATTTTTGTGTTCCTCAAATCACAGTTAAAAAACAATGCAATGCATATTAAGCTAAGTAAGAACATAGCGGCGATAGCTGACAACTGAAGAAATGCAAAGAAACGTTCGGAATCAATTCAAAATGTACCAATTTATGGATATAATGGAGCTCTCAGTAGGATAGAGCTTACAAAGGATTGGAAACTGTGCTCAACATGATATGAAATTAAAACCTGATATTTATAAAGCAACATCGCGCTTTTTTTCCCCACTTCACACTGCTTGTTTTAAAACTGCAATGACATGTTGCATAAATTTTATAAAAAGCTGCAACAACTACTTAAAATACGGTGGAAATTTCAACGAATAACCAGGAACGGTCAGCTGTTGCGTTGTGGCTTCAAAAAAACTTTTGTTGCTTTACCAGGATTGTCACAATTACACGAGATTTTCAGCATACTGCTTATTCTGAGCAAATTGCTCATGTTTTTGTAAATTATCTTTTCAGCTTGCATGAGACACACGTGTCTAGCCTTTGAAAACACCAAACAGAGAAGCAAGTGAGGCTGCAGCATCATGAGCTTATACCAATATAGTCTTCACATGACGTAGGCATTTTCAGTCATCTGAATTCTTCTCGCAGCGTCAAGCAAAGGAGTAAAAGTAACAGCTTTGATATTTATAACACCTCTAGATATGGTTGAACAAAAATAGATGCGGAAATCTAAAGATGCTTACGTGCGCTCCCACCAGAGTTACGGGAACTGTCTGCTGAGGAGCTATTGTTTGATGAAGTGTTCTGTGCAAGTTTCACTGAAATGGAAAAATCATCAGTTAACATTTGAAGTCGAATAATAGGGTACTGAGCTGTGTCGCACGCACCTGAAGAATTGTGTCGTCCTGTGTTGACTTTCGACGTGACCTGACTCAGCGGTTTTCGCACTTTCGGTTGAGCTGTTCTTGCTGTTTGCACAAAAAACACAACTAATTTGTCTTCAGCTCCTTCACTTTGATCCTGGGTCTATTTTTTCGGTCATTTTCGGTCATAGACCGAAATTTTTATGAAATGACCGAAAAAAATGAAGTCAATTCGGTCAGAATGTTTGAAAAGATAGGCTAGTGATATGGGACAAACACCCAAAATGCCTCAGTGTAAAAAGAAACCCAGCTTTGACCTGATATTGCCACAAGGTATCAATTTAATTGCTTCACACCAATAACTACGCAGGTTTTTTTCAATACAGTAGCTTCATTATTTCATACTGAGTTTTCGCTCGACTGGTCACAGTGCGCCAATGACTACAAACAAAAGTATTATTACATCATAAAATACTCTAACGCACTTATACAGTGAGCACATTTATCACTTAAGAGCGATCACCTAAATACCAAATCACTTAAAAACACAAACAACGGAGCGGTCTTATAGGAGCATTCAAATAAACTATTGACAAAAATCCACCTGCACAAGATCCAGTTTTCTGAATGTTTTTTCCAGGAAGAGCCCTCGGTCCAGATGTTGAAACTGATGAAAATATATTTGTGCAACTTCTAACATAAATCCAACTCGACGTGTAATTTGTAACTTCACTAAATTCCTTGCAAACGCCAATTGATATTTTTGAACCTTTCTGGCAGTTATCAGCAGCAGGTCGCGACCAAGCCTCGTGTACCTCTTCCCAGGTCAGTCGAGGTGAATTCAGGGGTGATGTGGTCCGGTACAAACTCAATCTAAACCCAACTTGCCCATGAAACTCTGTGCACCGCTCAAGTTCAAACGACTTGCGCCACATACAGAATGCACGAGGCAGATCTTTTCTGTGCACAACTCGGTCTTCATGTTTAATTCTCTACCCTCTACAGGAGGGGTCCGCAAATACTTTTTGGAGCGACCCTAAAAAGTAGTTTTAAATTCTCGCGACCCAAACATTCGTAAGCATATAATTATGTGGAAAAAACTTCATAAATATCAATCTTTTTAAGACTATTGACAATGGCAATTTTCTCGCACAAAATTGTACGAAATTTAGCATATAAAACAGTAAATTATTGAATTTATTCTGTCTAATGAGAATCGCAAATTTAAAAAGTAAATTTAAATTATTTTGTGACCCAAAGCGGAAGGTCTCGCGACCCAAATGTGGAGACCCCTGCTCTACAGTGTCGAGAATTGCAAATGAAGATGAGCTGTGCACATAAAAGATTTGCCACACGACAATCTTCATTTGAATCCGTTGGGCGGACAGCGAGTTGGATTGTAAGGTGTGGTTTGACCGAGTTGAAGCGAGTACTGTACAATACTTCATGACGAGCAAAGAATTAAACCTTTTAGATTAAATTGGACACCGGGTGTTGTAAACACAATATTGGGCAACAACAAGCTCTCCATGTGCAATAAAAAAGCTTTTTGAACAAGCCTTGAAACCATCGACAAGCATGAAGATCTCAGAAAACCTTCGCAATACAGAGCACCATAAAGTCAAGAAATAACCGCAAGGTGCTCACCTGGATTTTGTGGTTTTCCAGCTGCAGCTTTTCGTGAAATCCTTAAAGCATTATTGACGCTTTTCCGAGCGGCCCTCCTGGTGTTTGTTGCGAGCGCTTTGACGATGGGATTTCCTGGCTTAACTCGTTTTGAGGCAGGAATGTCTTCATCTGCCTCACTAGTTGACTTACGCTTGCCCTGTCAAAGCGCAGAAGCTAAATAGTTATGCATACATCTATTAACATAACAGGAATAGCTCATGGGTAAAGACTACTTAATAAAAATACAAAACATTGGAACAGTACAGTTTTTATGAGCACTTTGAAAATACATCTTCATTCTTCGTAGACGTATGGTTGATAACTCAAAATAAGTGCATTTATGATTTTAGAGTACATACATTTACATTAGCTACTTAACTGGATCATTAACCAACATGCAATGTTGGCTACTGTACTGCAAATTGGAAAACGAAAATTAAACTGAACCAGCAATGAGCACAATGAGTAATAAATAATATGTAAGTAGATAAAGCGTTTTTACATTATCACGTTTAGTTTGCACTTTTGCTTGAAGTTGCTATTACTGCAGTTCAGGGCGCAAATAGCTGCAGGTTGTAACAAGTGCAGAAATAGTGAACTACACACAGATACTTTCAGACTGCATGCATTCATAACATGCACACATGCTTTGCATTCATCATAAAACAGCTCAGAAAGGACCAAATGAACAAACATTTTTATCTGTAGCGTAAACAGTTCACATACCCCACTAAATGTTACAGGAAAATCTTTAGATGGTGGAACGTTTTCCTGGTTGTTGAACTAAGAAAGAAAGGAATGCGTATTATTCAACACTTCTACAAAATTGGAGAGCTCAATAAGTTTGTCATGATCTATCTTAGCTGTCCCTTTGAGCAAAGATGTTGAATATATACTAAAACGGTTGAAATACGCAAACTATCTTAGTCTGGCCAGTCTATTTGCTGAAGGATTTGCTGCTAAGCTGGAGAATAATACCTTTAAACTTTGACCAAGTCACACTAACTAAGACCTCAAAAATACATACTGTAATTACTTGACTGTACCAAAAAGCAAGGTATTATAGCCTGGAGAAGTTTGATACGATTACTTTTGATGTCTTTTGGGAGTGCAACCAAATACAAACAACAATTTTTACAATTACGCTGTAAAAGCACACTGTTACTTGAACTAAACAAGAACATTTTGGAATTTTCTAGCTTGACAGATACTAAATGACCAAAACAGTTTGCTTAAGGCAAACACATGAGTATGTTTACGTGTTTTGGTTTTCATTATGCACGCTACTTTGACGCAATTCTGCCTAAATTTCCTAAATGCAATCAGAGTTCTTAATCGATGACAGAAATACACCATTGAACATAGTATGTTTTGGATCAAAAAGTTAAAATTACTTGAAACATATCTGCTTCTGATGCATTCAACTTCAATTTATATTATATGAAAGTCACAAAATGACAAATTGAAAAATACATTTTATTCTCAAGAATTTCAATTGTAAACTCAATATAAAAATCAACTTACTGTGACTACAACGTGTGAATCTAGAATTAGGTTTGAGTCTGTTGTCTGTTAAAATACATAAAACAACAATTAATAATCCATTAATCACTACAGAAAAGGTTTTGAAGCTAATCACATATATAGCATGGCAGCAGTGAGAACATGGTTTGACAAAAACTTGTTGAGTAGCCTTGCACTTGTGAAAAGCCATATAAGCTCATTACAAAACCATTATTTCAACAATATAATGAAAAACAAAGGTGAACCTTGGGCACTACTTGTCAACAAGAAATATGCACATCACCTACCGAGTTATTTCTTAAAGTGGGTAATCTTGATCTTGGAGGTACAATTTTCGAAGCCTGAGCTATGGGTCGAACACTAGCGCTTGGCAGCCTAGATCTATGATTATCAACATCTGGCAGCAGAACAGGTTTGAATACAGTGCTAGGATTCTCCATTTCTGCAAATGCCACAAAAATCTGTTTTGAGTGAAATGGCATCTACACAACCAGCAAACTTTTATTCATGTACAACCTGTTGATTGTGCACCAAACAACATAGAACTCTAGCAATGGCAGACATTGGACACACCAAGGCCTCTGACAACAAACAGCAATGTCAGTGCAATAGTTTTTCCTTCTATCCTTAAGCTAAAAGCTCATGGAGTGAAAGACAATGAGAATGACCTACACTAACACTGGAGCAGGAATAACTTCAGCAGAGATCAAACATGCGAACAGGTCAACAAAAACCAAAGGAAAAACACTGCAACTCTACACAGACCACATACACAAAAGCATGGCCTGTGAAAGCAGCCATGAATCATATATATAGAGCAGCCAGCTATTCCATAAATTTTGACTCATGTGAATCACCTGGTTTGAGTCAGTTCAAATTAAACACTTTAGATATCAGCCTACGTGGGATCAATGTTGTTTTTTATCATAATGCTAGATACCAATCTATATATTGTAAAAGTTTTCGTTTGGATACTAGTCATAATTTGCTTTCATTTCTATTTGAACTATTTGAATAAGGACTGAAGATGTGTAACACACGAAACTAATTTCCTCAATGCAATAAATTGCAATTAATTCGCTTGGTGTTGGTCACTGCTGTGACTTAACTATTATTTCTGAATGATGCAAGCTTGAATCATTGCAAGAAGATGGGAGCAGAACCAGGCAGGAGATTCCTCAAACAGCGTGCTGCAAAGTTAGAGCCTGTAATTGTTGTTTTTGATAAGAGAAGGCAAATCCCGCCATTGGTGCTTTCCACTAAGGTTGACATCAATTGAAAAAACTTTGAGACAAAAAAAGACTTACGAATTGTTGCTTGAAATCTTTGGCATAGAAAAACTGAAAAATCGTTTATTTGTGCCCTAACTATATTGTAAACTTTATAACCAAATTATTCCATTTTGCATTACCGCCGAAACTTGAGTTGTCTTCCTAGGCTTTTCCACTACCCATTACAGTCTGTTGTAAACCATGTGATCGCCTGAGACAAAACCACACGAAAAGTGGAGTGCTTTTTTGTCAATCAGTCTGCGGAATAGCCGTTGGCGATCAGGTTTAAGTTTTGTAGTTTTGCTTAATGGAGGGGTTTTAATTGGGCTCAATTTGTAATCTTGTGTTTTGTTCTCAGCAACAATACATAGTTTTTCTATTTTGTTTCACTGTCGACTTTCACTGGTAACATTTTTACTGCCTTGCGCAGGACTGAAGATGTGTAACACATGAAACTAGTTTCCTTACGCAAATAAATTGTGATTTGATTTGCTTGGTGTTGGTCACTGCTGTAACTATTATTGCTGAATGATGGGCGCAAGCTTGAATCATTGCAAGAAAATCGGAGCAGAACTAGACAGGAGATTCCTCAAAGAGCGTGCAGCAAACAGGATTGAGAAAAACCTGTTTAAAATAAACCCACCTGTTTTTGTTTTTTCCAAAAAAACGTTAAAAAACGAACGTTTTTTTGGTTTTATAAAAAGAAACAAGTTCTTTTTTTAAGGAAAACGGTAAAACCCCATTCTAAATTGTTTTTATTGCATCACACAATATCACCACTTTGAGAATTATACCACAATTACTTGTTATATCTATTATGGCATTCAAAATTGAAGGTAAAAATGTACCGCATCATTGTTTTCACAAAGTGTTGTTGGTCGGTTCACTCCTAAGTGGTAAGGCTTGGCAAGCATGCGCACAGAAAACAGAGAAAAAACATTCCCATATAAACTCTGCAGTTTCACATCAAGTTTCTGTGCATGTCCTGCTAGTTCAGCATCTACAGAGTGCATTTTATCAACATATGATTTGGTATGGTCCAAATCAGAATTAAAGTTTAGATGCAGATTGGGCAGAAAAATTGGTTAAAATATACCGTTTGTGCAGAGCTGAAGAAGATAACCATTAGAATTTACTCAAACTGTTCGTTTTATTCTTTTATTTTTTTTTAAGTCCTACAAATTTCGTTGCTGTTAATTTTGTTTGATTAAAAAAAATCTACAGTCAACTCCACAAGTGTCCTGCTAATTTTATTTCTAACTTCTTAGTAAATTTTTCAAAGGAAAGATAAAGAGTGGGTTTTTGGTAGTTTCTATGAGGTTTTTTATGTGTTTTGTTTTTAAACCCGGATGGTTTTTTTGGGTCGAGTTTTTTCACAACAATCCTGGCTGCAAAGCTAAAGCCTGTAATTGTTGCTTTCATTATCTTTTAAGTTTGTACATGTACATGCAATACATAGACATTGACGAAAAAATCATTGAGAAGGATTGATGGTTTGCTATCAAATAAAGATCGCTTTAACCATAGTGGCTCCTATATAAACAAACTGAATCAATTGAAGAACATTGGTTACACAACTTAAATGCATAAAATAACATGTAAAATATAATCCAATATTCTTTGGCCAGCGAAATGGAGAACATGGTTGCAGAGCCTGATGTTAAAATGTCTCACTCTTAGCTCCCAAAATTTTTTGACTCCAATCTTTCCAAAATTTCAGACTCTGACTCCTTAACATAAGGTGGATGAAGTTTGGTTGTCAACAATGGCAAAGGAGCAAGCTACTATAAAATTATTTTAGAAATAAGCATTTCGCTAATTGTTGCAAAATACTTAACACTTTGAGAGCCGGCGTACGATATATTCGTACCTAGATTTCGGCCTAAAACCAGCAGTTTTCGGTTGCCTTATCAACGCCATAGCTCCTCCGTCGATTGCGCTAGAGAGCTATTCAAAGGCTCAAACGGATCGGCCAGTCTTCTAGCCTGCACTCAAAAGAAAATTTTTGGTTGGGGGTTGCAGATTTTTTGTGAGTGACATCATAAGTCAAGTTGTTTTGGGGCTATTTTGGCTCATGTTACCTGGCCTAGGGCTCAGATCAACTTTCTAACATTTCCGGTTCAAAAGTTATGATCTAAAATGAACAAATTAATTAATTATCAAATTAATCAAATATTTTTATTACTTTAGATCAGGGGTGACGAACCTATTTGCCATTGCGGGCGACTTTGTAGGTTACCGCTGAGTAAACAGGCCGCACAACTTTTTAGTCATACTATACATGGTATATATATATGCACCGTTAATACCAAAAGGGTTAAACATACTGGTTCCAATGCGGGGAAAAATTTTAAAACGCGGGTTTCGGGTAGCTGAGAAAAGAAACCCGAGAAAATCCGGGTTTTGAAATGAATGCGATTTTGAGCAATAAAATTAAACAACATTGTGAATTTACTACTGATGGTCCCTGCGCAGTTTATTAGCGAATTATTAACACTTTGAAAGCCGCCTGGTTTCAGCAATTTTCGCAAAAAAAAACAGCAGTTTTCAGTTGCCTTACCAACGCCCTAGCTCCTCCACCCATTGCGCTAGAAAGCTGTTCAGTGGCTCAAACGGATCGGCCAGTCTAGTAGATTGCAATCGAAAAAAATTTTTTGGTTGGGGGGTTCGGATTTTTTGTGAGTGATGTCGTAAGTGGAGGACTTTGTGGCCACCTTGGCCCACTTTGCCCGGCCCTAGGCACCAACCGTTAGGTGGTAGTATTTCGCTAAAGTTTTTACTAGAAACTAGGCTACAATCCGAGTCTTTTGATAGTTTGGATGACCTGCTGGGGTTTCGGGTTCAAAAGTTGTGATGTAAGTTAGTAAAAATATTTGACTAATT
>JGI24021J15306_10011617_pt1 | contig 10939 bp, 10 predicted proteins | sample Ectturendosymbi1_FD_15306 | JGI IMG/M metagenome (IMG submission 15306)
AATTCATTCTCACTCCACAAGACTAGCAACCTCTAACAACCTATTTTTACCTAGAGTTAACTCTTCCTCAGGAAAATGTTCCCTTACTTTTGTTGGCCCAAAAGTGTGTTCAATACCAGACGATATTAAGTCTTCAACTACTTTTACCAGTAAACATAGGTGGCGGAACCGGGGGGGCCGCATGGGCCTAGACCCCCCACTTTTATTTCTGGGGGGGCCAGACCCTCCCACTTTTTTGCTTAAATATCGTAAGTTTAAGTAACACAATTAGTATTGGGCCCAGTGATAAAGTAAATCGTTTAATGAAAAAAACGTTGCAGAATTTTGGCAGTATATTGTCAATATTATTTCTAACATATTGCAATTTGGCAGGATTTCGTAATTGTTTGGCAGAATACACCGTGCACAGTCTGTCACCCTGCTGTGGATTGCTTGCCACATTTGTGTTGTTGAACAGTGTTGCCAGATGGTGCAATACAACGCAATTTTTCACAAAAATTGTGTCATTTTACATGCTTGTGTGCATGGGCGTCGGAACGAATTTTTCCAGGGGGAGGCGGCTTAGTGCATTTTTACAAACGTTTTTCTACGGGGGGCAAAAGTGGTGAAATTCGGTTTTTACCACTCGAAATTAAGCAAACAGCATTTTTGCTGAAGTTTTCAAATTCCTGCCCCTCTTCAGACACCCATATGCTTGTGTGTAGGAACACGTTCGTGCCACACCATTAAAAAATTTGGGTAATTTCAAGCGTCTTAACACCATTCCAAATAGTGAAATTTTACTGAATCTTATACGCAAAATGAAATATTTGACAGATTAATTTCAATTGTGTTTTTGTATTTGTATTGGCAACGCTAAATAGCTATATTTTATTTCTGCATTGGCAACAAAATTGGCATCCTTACGGACAACTTGCTAGTTGCTATGTATGTTTTGTCTTGTCTTTGCATTCCGGTATCTAATGCAGTTGTAGAATGAGTATTCAGTCATGATACTTTTGCGTTTAAGATGAAGAAGAGATGTGATTTTGAATGTGTTTAAGACAGGTATCAATGCTGTGTCGTTTATTTTAAGCTGCGTTCTTGGTGTTTTTAACAGCCCAGTGGCTACTCCAGCATACGGGCTCCTCGGTTTCGCCCGTCTTCAATTACGATTTATATCGGAGAACGTAAGCTTGCTTGCTTTGTTCCACCACCCACGGTCTCAGTTCACCAAGTTGGTAACTCGGGTACTTTTCTTTAGGCCTTGTCACTGTGCATATATTTTCGTTCCATGTCTGGCCGTTCGCTTTCATGTTACAGGTGACCTAGGCTTGTGAATATCGTCAGAACCGTCGCCAGAAAGTCTTCATATCGTTTAAAATTTTGCTGGCTGAAACTTATCTGCTGTATGTGTCAATCAAACGAACTTGGACATGAAATTAAGCAAAAAAACTGGGGTGCCAAGCAGGGGCCAGCCAAAAATCTGGGAAGGGCCATGGTCCACCCAGACCCCCCTTAGAACCCACACTGTGGCGTTATCATTTCTCAGTGACGTACGTTACTCGACAAAGGAGAAGTCATCATGAGACTTTTTCATTTATTTGTACATAACATAACGTCACAGTGCAACGATAATGCCCGCCAGAATGAAATCAAATGGAAATGTCAGTGACGCAAGCATCAAGCGGTTTGATTCAGTCACTCAGAATTAATCGTATGATTAGCCCGAGTGACGCTGATGACCTGGGTCGCTCCTGTAACAGCCTATTTGAATTTCAGGTGGTTCACCGATACGTTTTCATAGTGGGGTAGTTTTGTCTAAAATAGTGTAATTTAGACCTTCATATGGTGTATATGTAATGACGTCATATTCCAATGCTTGTGACGTCACAATTGCCAATTCAAACCACAAATTTTGCTCTAATTTCTTTTCAACGCGCACTTGTGCCCCCCCACTTTGAAAAAGGTTCCGCCACACATGCTTATAAATGGAAACTGAAGAAACACCTCCTACATGAAAAAGATACGCAATAATGAAACTTAGCATCATTTCACTTATCCACAACAAAATTATGTGAATTCTAGTATTTTGTAATTCTGTGTATTTTTATGTATATTTACTTTTTCGTATTTTTTCTTCCTAGTGCACATCCCATTCTTTTCGACATGAAAGTACACTCCATAGTTTTTTCTATTTTGCTTTGTTTTTCTTTTGTACCCCATAAATTAGTTTTTGTTATTTTTCACTTTTTTATTATCTTATTTTGTTTAAACATATTCTTAACCACACCAAAGTCCTTCAATTAAATTTGATCCACTCATCTGCGTACATTGGCATGCGCTTTCTTCTATACATTTTCTTCACCGTGGTTTGTGTTTGTTTGTTTTCCTAATCGTGCTTATTTGATTTCCAACTGTTGTTTTTCAACACTTCTCAAAAAGCGATCAACTCGGTTGGTTGACTAGATGACCGCCATGGACCCTCACCAATCCTATATGGCACAGCACCCCTTTTTGTTTATACTGATCAGCTATTACGCCATTGCATTTTCATTTGCTCAAATGTTCACTAATGGTTGGTTTGCTTGGTGCCATGGCTTTTTCTGGTGCTTCTGCTTGTTGGCTGAGTCATATGAAACAATAAACCATTACTGCTTCCCCCTGGAAGAAAAATCCTTCCGACGCCCATGTACACGCAGTAAATCGCCAGAAAATTTTCAACGGCTTTACGTTTGTGCAGGGGGACTTGACATTGTAAAAAATTGACAAAACTCCTGATTTGTAGTGTTTCATATTTCAATTTGGGGTCTTAGCCCACCAAAGCCCCCGTGGCGACGGGACTGTGTATACGATTGATTAATCATGGACAATTGGCATAACATTTTGCTTTGATCAGGTGCGACTAAAGGCTGAAGGAGGATAGGTTCCTCAAGGTAGTTTCGTTGATTTGCACTTCAGTATTCCTTTGGCTTATACATCAAAAGCTTGATTTTAAACCAAAATTTTTGGTTCAACTACCGGAATTGGGGGTGCAATTGCCCCCTGTGCTACACATCTGTGAAGTGTTGGATCGTTGGTACCTTACCTCAAGCGAATCATCCAAGATCAACGCAAAACACCGAGAAGAGCAGTTGCAACCGGTGTCTGCGGACGGACCATCTCTCGCATTTTTCCTTCGGTCTCCACTTACGCGAAAGTAGCGAATAGCGGTTAAGCTCGCCACCTCGTCCGCAGTTTTTTAAGGATAGGCGCTACCGGAAAACTAGCTCGCTGCTGCCCACCTCCCCTACGACGTCGTAGATCGCAATGGTCACCAAAACACTTTAGAGCAGTGCTTTTCAATCTTTTTTCTGCAGCGGAACCTTCCGCAAATGTTTGCGTTGCTCATGGAACCCTGTGGCAATGATTCCTACATATTGCCGCAACGACATAGAACCATGGTTGCAAATTTGTCCCAGACAATTTCAGGCTGTTTTGGTGGAGCCCTTGGAGGCCACTCGTGGAACCCGGGTTGAAAAACACTGCTTTAGAGAAAAGTCAAGGGTGAATTTCATCAGCTCATGTTTCAGGTTGCCGAGAGGTAAGGAATTCGTGAGCACAGCCACGCGAAGTTATTTGTTTTTTGCCCGACCCGTCAACGATATGACGAGGTGCACAGTCACGCAAACAATAAAGCTCAAAGCAAGATTTTATTGAAATGAAACGCTGGAACACCAATCTACGGTCAATTACACAATATCTTCACTAAAAGCAGTGATCCACATATGAAAAAAAATGATGAAAAGCGCTCGTCGAACAGCGAAGCCTTTTTGTCAGGGTGATGGAGGGACCGCCCGCCCAGCGAACAAGGTGTTGAGCAACCTCATAGCTGGAGCTAATATCGGTAATGTTCCGGTTTGAACGGCCCTTCTTTAGGGACGCTGAGGTATTTCGACTGGTGAGGTGTCAAGGTTGTGAGTTCGACTCCGAGCTTGTCCAGATGCAAACGAGCTACCTGTTCATCCAACTGAAAGCAAGCGGAAAATATAAAAATTGGCCCGGAATCCCTCAAAGGCATGCAAAATACGTTGCCAATCAGCCAAAAAATATTATACAGTGCCTTAAATAAACAAGACGTTTCTGCAAAATTGATTACAAAAAACTACCGTACTATTATATATATATATTGGTAAATATTTCAAACCCATAGGTCCACGATTACTTTGACATGTATTGAATGAGCAAAAAGACGAATAAATTGATACGAACCTTCATAACCAAAATGAATTGCATAATGCCGGTTGATAGAAAAATAAGGGAAAAAGGATCCGTCATAGTGACGACCCAAAACAGCAAAACACAGAACAAACAGTTCCGCCGAAACGACAAAGTCTCACAAAAACTTTGCTTAACTTACCGTTTTCGGAAGCATGTAAACTTGTCCTCGCTTGTACTTGTTGTAGCCGGAGTTGTTTGTCCAAAGCTCGATTTGCGCCAAGACCTGGTTTGTGAAGGAGTTGCTCATCACGAAGCTCGGATGCCCTGTGGCGCAGCCCAGGTTGACCAGGCGACCTTCGGCGAGCAAGATCACGTGGTTTCCGTTGGCGAGCTTGTAGCGATCCACCTGGACAGCGAACGAAAAAATTGAAGCTGTTGAGCGGTCCCCCCCCAACAATACGCTATTTTTCCATTTGTGAGCGCACGGGAGAGCTTCATAAACGAAATGCACTTTTGGCGAACCGAGAAGTCATAAGAGCACTGGAGCCAGCTGTTTCCTACATACATGTATTTGCCCCAAGCTGCTTCGCCCGGACTCAGTGACTAGACTAGAACGTCTCGCTGGCAAGCGATGCACGTGGCAGCAAACTTTCTTATCGGACTTCGCTGTTGGTAGTGAAGGGTAATGTCAACACACCTCTGTGTTGCGAAACGATGCCACGCAGACAGACGCGCAGCATCTGATCGTCGCACTGACGCAGCAAGTTTTCTTGTCAGGGTCAAACATTGCTGGCTCAGCACATTGATACTCGCATGTTTGAACAAACCCGTGAAGTGGCGCTTCAGCTTTTTCGACGAATTATGTAAAAGCTGGTGGAAAATTTCTGAACTGCAGTCGACAGATTCCTCAAACAAACTAGATTGCAGACATTTTACACTGAAACGGCTGAATATTTTGCAATGCGGGAGTCATTGATAATAAGGGCAGGTGCACATGCCAGTAACACCCTGCCAGTAGATATGCCGATGCACCGCTTCAAACAGCGTTGTCGTTTGACGTTGTTTCTGACACAAACTTCTAGTGGCGGGGCGAAGGCCGCAAATCAAGCCTGCACAACATGCGGCCCGCGCAAGCTTTCTCCATTGCAGAAAATGTTGCTAAAAAAGTCCGACGTCGGATAATTAGCTCCAAAATTTCTTCCAAATTACTACGAAATGAAATTGACTTTTGCGGCGCAAGGCAAAGTTATGCTGGTGACCAAAATGGCTCCTTGAGCTTTCTCAGTTGTGCATTTCCGCGGCGTAAAGATTCAAAACGATTTTGGTGCTCTTCGATAAACAGACGTTACAAATATTTTTAAAAAATCTGAAGGTGAACAGCATATTGCTGGTGTCTTCGGGATAACAGTTGAAACAATTTACCATTGCAAGAAGTCAGTGGCTACGCAACTGAATGTTCGTGCGACGTAACTATCTGCGAGATACAGTGAACTCTTTCATCACTTACACACCTGCGGCTTGATTTGCACTTTTTCGACGCAGTTTGAGTTCAGCCATGCGACGTCGATCTCGCAATCGAAATGGCCGATGTTGCACACAATGGCATCGTCTTTCAAAGTCTGGAAGATTTCTGGCGTGAGGATTGACGAGCAACCGGTGGCAGTGACAATGATGTTTGCTCGCGGGGCAGCTTTTTCGACAGTTGTGACTTCATACCCTGCGAAAAAGATACACTTGCTACGATGTTATCAGAGCCGTTAAGATCAGCGTAAACAGGTCTGGAAAAAACACCCATTAACTCCATTTGAAGACAGTCATAAAGCACCTTCCATGGCAGCTTGCAAAGCATTGATGGGATCGATTTCAGAAATGATCACTCTGCATCCGAATGCTTTCAGAGACTGAACTGAACCTTTACCAACATCTCCATAACCGGCAACAAGAGCGACTTTGCCTTGGAAAGAAAAAATAAAAGTGTGTTGCACAGAGTTTATTGCACAAATCAACAGAAAGATTCCTCACCAGCCAGCATAATGTCTGTTGCTCGCTTTATTCCATCGACTAAAGATTCGCGACATCCATACAAGTTGTCGAACTTGCTCTGCAGAAAAAGGGCGCTCACATAAGAATGTATAACAAAAAAAAATATTTTTTTCAGCAAAACTATTTCCGAGCGAAATAATCCTGTTGAAATTGGATTGAATGCAATAAATGACTTCCTTTATGCTTCACTTACTTTTGTTACAGAATCGTTAACATTAATGGCAGCAGTTTTTAATGTTCCCTTTTCCATCATTTTGTAAAGGTTATGGACGCCAGTAGTAGTTTCCTCGGATAGGCCTCGAATTCCTTCCATTAGATGAGGAAACTTTTCATGAACAAGGTTGGTAAGATCGCCTCCATCATCCAAAATCTACGACCAAACAAAAATGAAAATGTGCCACGAAATTTTACTCAGCAGTGTTATTCACATTAACTACAACCCAGCAATAACATTGATGAATGATCAAAAAAGCTCGCAAAAAAATAAGGGTTAATTTTATCTTCGACCACTAACTGATAAATGTCACACAAGCATTCTTAACAGTGCGTAAAATGCAAAACTACCATTTTGCAATTAATCCTGAATAGACTGATTCACATAGACTTAAATATATGAATCACATAAAACTAAAAAATATGAATCGCTTATGGCTACTTGGCTGTGAGAGAAAAAACACGTGCTTGTCCCTATACACTTTTGTCAACACTCACCATATTGAGTGGTTCATTCCCAAACATAATAGTCTGTTCTATGCACCATAAATATTCCTCATCAGTTTCACCTTTCCAAGCATAGACTGGTGTGCCAGCAGCAGCAACTGCAGCTGCTGCATGATCTTGAGTTGAAAATATATTGCAGGATGACCACTGAACCTATCAAAAAAGTTGAAATGTAACACAGCCTTGACGTGCACATCCCAGGGTTCCGGAGTCGGAGATTTTTTGGGTGGAATTGGATTCTTAACAACACTGGGAGTCGAGTCAGATTTTTTGGTCCGACTCCGACTTGGGATGTCCAATTGGATCATTTTTACATCAAACTCCTAAATTAGGAATTTCTGTTGACTTGAAATGGTACAATTTCTTTTGAAACTTTTGTTGAAACGGATTTCGTGCTGTGCACCATGATTTCCATTGATTTAACAGCCAAATTTTATTCCCTTTATGCTAAGGAGTCAGAAATTTTGGTTAAGTTCGGAGTTAGATGTTTTGCCTCTTGACTCTGCAATCCTGGTACATCCATCACCATAACAAACAGAAATACTGTAACGTTTAGGTGGAGCATGCAAATTTATGAAATAAATTAAACACACTACTTCAAAACAAACACAAGGCTTGTAATATTTTATTGTGAAAGCCTTAAAGCTTCCAAAGAGCAAGCTAGGTAAAAAATAAAACGGTTCTTGCCAGATCACTCAGTGCACTCTGAATTAGAGGAAATGCTAATTACAAAAATTAGAAACTACGTCAACAGCTGTATCAAATTTCACACCTTTGCTCCAAGAGCTTGCAAAGTCTCAATCAAAACAGCAGTTTGTATGGTCATGTGAAGACAACCAGCAATTCGGGCTCCTTTCAGAGGTTTTGTTTCTCCATACATATTTCTTAATGACATTAGACCAGGCATCTCATTTTCTGCCAGTTCAATCTCCTTGCGACCAAACTCAGCAAGACTGATGTCGGCTTCAAAAACAAGACACTGTGCTAATGCAATGTGATAACAGCAAAGCTATGAAAATAACAGCCAACTAAAACAAAGGTCTTCATTACTTGCTAAGTTCAATAACAATATTATGAAAAAAAATGATCAATAACTTTAAGCAAACTGCACTTGTGTTTTTTTGGTCTGCATGATACACTTTATTCATACCAAATTACATGCAGTTGGCAGTAATTTAAAAAAATAATGTCAAATTGTCTCACAAAATACTACAGCATTCTATAGAATCGACTAAGAATTTGTTTTTCTGATGAGTTAACATTATGGAAGTATTCTACATATATATATATATATATATTGGAATAAATATGCTGCAAATTAAGCATTGACAGTTTGCCAAAAATTCAACATTGTCCTCCATAGCATTAAAAGTGCAAGGCCACAACTTATCGAAGATTCAAGACCAGGTTGTATCAATCTTGAGCGTCTGACTAAATGCATTCAATCAAGGTGTTAAATCTTTGTAATTAACACATTAGTCTCTAGTAAACAAACACCACCACAGTATAAAAACTGGGTTTCCACACATTTTCCAAATACATTTTAATACCACCACGTATCTTCATTTTTCCAAAATTTTAAGCATGGAACACAATGAAAAAAACATCTACGAAACTGTTATTAACAACAAGAACAAGATTAAAACAAAAACAGTGGCTACTGAACCACCTGCGGTTCTTCATATTTGAAACCTTATTTAACCGCCACTGTAACATGACAGTAACACATGATGAGTGTGCAGTAGGCTTGGAAGAAATGTAACAGGTAAACCCTAAACCTGAAACCTAACGCTAACCGTAACCCCTTGGCCGTAAGAGAAAAACCTGTGCAAAACAAAAGTCGTCAAGGTTAGAGCCAAACCAAAAACCATTAGGACAGCAGATGTAAACACTACCACTATGGTGCCGCTTGAGTGAGAAATTCAGTGCTTTATTCAAACCACGTCATGCAAGACACTTCTGTAGCCACTTCCTTAAATAAACAAAATGGTTGAATTCAGAATCGCTATACCTTGTCAATACTTCATCCACATTTTGGCCAAATTTAATACTTTTAAGGTCTTAAACAGATTTCACGATTTAATACTTCCATCAACACTATGTCGGAACTCTGAAGTTCATGAAAACTGTCATACATTTGCACCAAGGCTCTAGTCTATAAACAAAGTTGGACATTGAAGTGCTTTAACCATGTGAACTATAGTATACAAGCTACCATATGGCATGAAAAAAAACTTTTGATTTGCCTTAGCTTGCTGAAACTACTGGACTAGTTAATGAAGAAAAGGAGTAATAACTTGCCAACTGTGAACTTGAAATAAAAGACTTAACAAAAAACTCGAAACAAAAACTTCTCCACAAAAATGTTATTCTTTATTACTTACAAAATGATGAGTAATGCAGGTAGTTAGCATAGGACAACAATATGGAAAGCATGTTTGGTTGCACGCCATATCAACCGTATGGATTGTTAAGAAAACGACATTAAAAAATGAAAACAACCATACCGAAAAGAAGTAAAAAACGAAAATAAAACATAAAAACAGACATCAACATAACACAGTACTTTTATTATTCTTTATTACTTACTAGGTTATGGGAAGATTTTGAATGCAGTCGACCATCACTGGGGCATAGAACTAATCATACAAAATCCTCAACAGATCGGTACCTTACAACTCTGCCAGTATATTTACAATGTTGTGTATGCAATTTAGCCACCTGCTTGTCCAAAACACAGCTTTCAACTTGAACTACAATTGCAAAACTACAGTACCAAACAATCATTGTTGTGGTGACTGGTGACTGAGCTGGAATTGCGTTTGTTACAAGGACTGAATCATTCAGAATCTGAGAATGGGTTTTTCACTCGAGTGTCTAAATAAGCGAACATGCAAAATCTTTGTTTATTTAAACACGTGGCATGCACAGACTCCATTACAAGGCTTATTTTGCAGGAGCCTATTGCCATTGCTAATAACATTCCTTAGGCTGAGGAAACTGCCACACTCGACACTGCATTCAGTTTCATCCATGTGCTATAAATTGTACTATAAACTACGACTAGACCTAGTTTGAAAATGCCGTATATAAATTATGAGAAACTCACCAACTTTGTACGATGCTTTTGCAGGAGCCATGTCGATCCGAATTACACTAAATGCAATATGCAAGTATACCACAGATATGTAGGTTGTCGAACTGAAGATTAATTCACCACGTCCGACACGTACAACAGCGAAAACTGAGTGAGGCCGATTCAGGCATGTTGATGCATTATATACCTACATTGTGATCAGCCAACCATGAAGTCTGCTTGCAGCTAATTTCATTACAAACGTGTCCTTTGTTAGAATTTTGCAATTATCGTGAAATGTCTACGAAGTGTTTTATTTTACACAACATTATTTCTACATTTATTTTACAAAAATTTTGAAACAGGCAATAGCTTGAGTTATGCATTGTTGCGATGTCATATTTTTTGTCCTTTTTGGTGTTAAGCTTTCCACTTTCGTGAGGCAGTGACTGCGTGGCGGTCTTTAGCTCTTACCAGAGGTGGATGGAGTTTCACTTTTTGACTCTGTGTCCGCTCCAACTCCTGAAAGGTTTTGGTTCGCATCCGCTCCTTCTCCACTAAAATCACGGTAATGTTAATGAACGACTCCGCTAGGCTTTGGATAGTTCCAAACTCTACTACAACATACATGCATCTTGCTTGACAGTTTTGTTTGCTTAGCATAATTCCAATCTGCATAACCCTTTTTCTGTTAAAAAAGAACTAATTGCCTGCTTGAAACCATAGGCGTAGCCAGGGGGGCCAAAGGGGGCATGGACCCCCCAAATTTTTAGAAAATATAGTCATTTTGTGCTTTGAGCAGTGGTGTAGGAGGCGGGGGTGCAGGGGTGCAAGTGCACCCCCAAACATTTTGATTATTTGAAAATTTGGGCAAAATCCCCTAAAATTTGGGCAAAATCCCTGAAAATCCGAACAAAACCC
>JGI24021J15306_10011618_pt1 | contig 10939 bp, 4 predicted proteins | sample Ectturendosymbi1_FD_15306 | JGI IMG/M metagenome (IMG submission 15306)
AAAGCAAATTACTACGTGAAACGCGTAGTGGCATGTGCCGCGCTACAATTTTTAGTTCGGGTAAAAACTAAATTAAGGCAACTGTTTTAATTCATCACACGCCACGCTTCCGCATCTGATTGTGAAGCTTTGTATATGTATATGTCTGATTGTGAAGCTTTGTATATGTATACCCAATTTGTATATGTCAAATAATGTGTACAATTTAATTCATGATCTTGCAGAGGTGGCAGCGCAGGCGCAGAAAAGACCATAACCTAGTCTGTCACAAACACTGTCCCAATATTTTTTGGGTTTAGTAGAAACAGCACCCAGCAACTCAACACACATGCACGAGAAATGACAAGAAGCAATAAAATACAGAAAAAAAAGAAATACCAGACTCAACAGGTTTAACAACGAACAAGAAGCTGAAGACCAAGCGTGGGGACAACCAACGTAAATTTTAAAAGAAAAGTAAGATGGGAAACATTAACGGAAGTGGCTTATGTTGCTAAAAACAGTTTTGAAACTTTTAAGGAGTTGCTGTAGGCAATATGTGATTTCTTAGGTGCAGTAGGCAGAAAAACTTAACATTTGCCGACAATCAGTGAATCAGTTTAAGACAGTAAGCAGACCAGGTTTTTTTAAGGCGTTTTAGAGACCCGATTCGGGTCCCTAGAATTGAAAATCGGGTCCCTAGGATCAGAAAAATGATCATTGGGTCCTTAAAATCAGAGAAAATCGTGTTCCTACAGGTCCATACCGGGTACCTAATATTTTCCTTCAAAAAACCCTGAAGCAGACAATCAGTTAAACTAAGTTGCTGTGTTTTTGGGACCTGTAGTACACGCGTTCATTGGCATACTTTATGAGGACATGACTCAATTATCGGCTTGAGCTAAGTTAGACCAGCCCGGCTACTGGTAAACTTACTGGCGGCTTTATCCTAATTAGACCTAACTATACCCAACCTTGTAAAATATCGTCTGGGTGCCTTTTTTGAAAAGCATTATGGCTAAGTTCTTTAAACTCATCAGTTTAATGTTTCAAGCTAGAAAATATCAATGCCGCCAAATATAACATTTCATTAAATCTGGATTTCTTCATCAATCAACTATTGTTTTCCACGGTGGCTTGAAAAACACTTGATATTTTAGATCCTGCCACAATTAGGTGAATGTACAAACACTTATATTGGCGACAAGCAACCCTTCCCAGTTTTGAACTTCAGTCGACATGGCATGGGAGGAGCTTGGACGAACCACATTCCGCTGAAATTTGATTTGAAGCCGGTGGAACTGAATGGAACACATTGGAATAACAAAGCTTACACTTCGCACCAATGCAGTTGCTCGGTTTTAAATTTTCGTCAGTATAGCTGTTGTTCCTGCCTTTTTGGCTTTCCACATGTTTGAATCAAACTACATCCACATAATGACAATGGAAAGGAATGGGCCGTATTTGTGCCATTAGGAAACACGTTTAATATGTAACTATTTGGATCCGTCGATATTTTCAAGCTAGTTTCGGCTAGTTTCGGAAACCTTACATTATCCATGAAGTTAGAGAGAGTGCCAAACCTAGCAAGCACAATCAGAACAGGTAGAAAGCTTTTTGACAGTGTAAGGCTCAATTTTTAAAAGCTCTTTTTTTCAAATGTGTTGGAGGCAGCAGTTGACTGTTATGAAGAAGGGGCAGCCACCTGGGAATGATTTGTTGCATCAAACCACATTTCACTCGTCAGCGTTTCGGCGCTTACAGCAAACGTCTTTCATTCTGGAAAGGTGAATTGCAGCGAGAAGCTTATTGCTATCTGATTCAAAATCAACGAGGAAACGGGAAATGAAGCGCTCAACAAAGTTTGTTTACACCTTTACACCGTGAACACTATATGTCGCAAAGCCAATACGACGTCGCAAAAAGCATTTGATGCATTTTCAGAACATCCACAGGAAAAAACATGCGAATGACGACTTCATCAGCATACTGTCCTTGTTCACTATAAAGGAAATAGTGAAAGCCTTTATAAAGATTGTCAGCATATAATCTCTCATTCGAAACTGACTGCGCAGCAGTCCACATGTCTGCCCACCGCAGCAAACGAGCTCTTTCAGCTTGCAACAACAACACGCTTCAACTTACAGTACATGAGTTTTGGTGTACAGATGGACAGAAGCAAATTGCGCGCGCGTCATAGCGTACGGTTGCTGTCATGAGCAGTCAACAAGCGTGTGCTCTTCAAGGATTGATTGAATGTGACGACGACGCCGCGGAAATGTGTTTGAGGAAGAGCGAAGCACTAAATTTGTCGGAACGTTAACAGTGCGGGCGTTGGCCACAAGCGAATTCGGCTGCCATCCTGCGCCGGCTGTTAGGTACACTAGCGGAAACGGACAAGCGCATGCATAGTAAACAGCGCCTAAGCCGTATCAAATCAGTTTTACAAAGGCAGGTTAGGCGCACAGCTAAAAGTTACACTATAATGGCTCAAGCGCTTGCACCAGCAACTTTTTGGTTCATTCCGTTTCTTTCGACATCAGTCATGAAGATGCAACAACTTTTAATTATTCATGTCGCCTTGCCAGGCGTAGAGGACCGACGAACAAGCCAGCTGACGCTCGCAAGAACAGGCTGGACTCGTAAACTTTCCGCAAGTCAGCAAATACGCGTGAATTAACTCTTGCTGAGTGGCTCTTCACGAAACTTTATGGCTGGCACTGGCATTTGCAACACACATGTTCCTGCTGAGTCGGGTTGCTTGAAAAGTAAACGGAAAGTAGCGCATTTGCAGCCGTTCCCATTGACAACTGAAAAGCATCGAGTCAGCTGGTGCAGTCAAAATCAGATTCTGGGTATAACCAGCCAGCTTCGCCCCCTAAGGATGAAATTCTGTCACCGTAAACACGTTTGCCGGAAAGAGGGTTATCGAATCACAAGCCTACGAGGATCACGCATCTGATCGAGACCCGCGTCACGTGAAGGAACAGTGGTAGTTGAAAATAAAATGCTTACATGATTTACGGGAGACGAACTGCTCTGTCTGCGGCGAATGTGATTCCAGAACCGGACTCATTTTGGCGGACAGACTACAACAATACCGTTTGTAGTGCTTCTTGGCAATCTAGATATATTGCGCGAGTAACGTGATAAAAGCCTTTTCCTGGTTATTCGACAGCCACGATACACTGACGTCACTGGCAAACTTACATAAGGAACGGGATTTTCAGAAATATTTTTTAGATACGTGAACAACTGATATAGTCCTGTTGCACTCGAATGGTATATGACTACCGAGGGCGCTCTGCTTGTTCTGTGCGATAGGCGTGGCCATGCAATTAGCTATCATTTTTGTTGGTCCACAGAGACGCTCGTTTCTCGCAGTACACGACCGTTTGGCGATATAACATAACCAAAGTAGGTCGCAATCGATGAAATCAGACGTGAACGCAAGAATATCAAGATGGTTCTTGAGCGGGCAGACTTCACTGCGCGTGCGCGCGCTGCAACAGAACTCTCGGTGACGTCATCGAGACCGGGCAAGGCACTGTTGCCGGCCGCGCAAATCATCCCATCAATAATTGATAAGGCGAAAAAAGAAGACGCCGCGGGATTTGATCGAAAAAAGGCGATGAGCGCCAGATGGGAGAGGCTTGCTTCGAAGTGGATTTTACTGTTTTTTTTTAGTTTTACTGTTTTTTCTTCTCGCTCTGGGCTTGTTTCCCTATGTGGGCAAGAAGGGTTGGAAATTTAAAACCAAAAATTCTTGCAACAGTTTTCCTTGAGGACGATGGACAAAACTTCCTGAGGCTAAAATAAGAAATGTTTAAGCAAGCTCAGAAAAAAATACACAGGAGACGCCAAAACCAGGAAATCAAATGAATGAAGACGCACCACAATTCACTTAGCAGGACTACACTGCAGATGAAGTGAAAAGCAACGAATGGGGTATTCGACTTAACTCTTCTGTATTGATTTATTTAAATGTATCACAAAACGTTGCCACGCCCCACACAAATTTGTAGCTCAGCACAATAAGTCCGAAGTCGGTCATGTTGTTTTATTTACCCTTGGTGCGCCACTTTGCAATGGTACATGCCAGTACACATATTGGTGTACCCCATACCCAGTTGAATAGCACTGGCCTTGGCTATCTCGCATGGAGATGAACCAGCAACTTGCAACATGAACTTCAACCAAACTGTAGCGATTATCTAAAAGCACGTTACTATTGCACTAAATCTCTAATACACAAATTTTCACAATAAAGACATAAAGCACTCAACGAAATAAAAGAGGGTTGAACTTCATCAAAAAAAGACCGTGTGTAATTTATGCAATGTTCACTCAGCCTTACAGAACCAGCCAACAGGATGCAGTAAAACCTTAAACTTCTAGCTCAACTGTTGCATTAAACACGACTCCATTTCAGCATACTTCACTTTGTAATGTACAGTGGGTGAAGGCCTGCCATAAGTAGGCTGAAACATTGGCAGTGATTTTACATGCAGTTGAGCTACAAGTTATAATTCTTTTAGTTCACTTAGCATGCTTACTTCAGCATAAAAACGCTTCCATGAAGTAATACCAGCTATCAGTACTTAAGGTTACCACAAAAATAACATATTCATACATGTTAATTTCAAACTATTTTCTGCACCTTTCAGTCTCTTGAAGTGGTCACCCTAGATCGAGTTTTGAAACAGCTGTGCATGGAAAGAAAATTTATTCTGGTCATCATTTTTTCACGAAGTACTATTGAGACCTATTTAAAGACTGCTTGTTCACACCCAAAACACATGCTTCTTTTTCATGCCATTCTGACATATATAATGAAATTTTTTCTGGCGACATTTAAAATGTCCAATTTCAAAAAGCAGCACCAACTTCACTAATAACCACTGCAGTCACATCAGAAACAAATTGTCAAATTTTGTTTACACATTAAATAGATTTTAAATTTAGACAATTTTCAAAATTGTTAAGCTTCATTCCAACACACACTATAAAGTACTGTTCTGGGATATCACATATCCAAAAATTAAGATTTTTCAGATAGGCTTGAGTGTATGGTGACCTAAGTTCTGATTGTTGTTACAAATAGACAAACTCAGGACTAGAATTGCATAAAATCTGTCTACTGCAGTAAACTAGGGGATCTTAACCTGGAGTCTGTAAACCTTTTGGGCGTCCATGGATGTGTTTTGGGGTCTGTAAAGCAAAATCCAATCAAGAAAACAGTTTCCAAGAAAGCGGTTTAATTAAAAAAAATTAATTTGAGTTGTTTGTGGGACGGTTTTGACATTGTGTAACTTCCTGCTTAATGTCCATACTCTTCCTCTATACTTTTGTGCTTGCACTGTATATCACCTTTGCGTTAATTTGAGCTCTGGGTTATTTAATTTTACATATTGATGTGATCGCTAAATGTTACAGAATTTTCCTAAAATTTTGTGGTCAACACGTAACCTTTACCCCACAATAAAATAATGTTAATTTGAGCCAGGATTTTGGAGCATGTCAGGTTTGAAGACATAGACAATTGTTAAAGATTTTAGGATTTGTTTAATCACACCGTCTGATCAATAGCCCCATAAAACTTTTGGAATTTAATCAGATGCAAAATGTTGCCATTTAATTAACTATCACATCACTCTTAGTGATTGGACAGAATATATGTAATCTTGTGGTCATGAGGAGATAAGTTATCATTAAATGGTGAGCAATAAACTTTCAATTTAGGTTATGATTTCTGTAGTAACAAAAAAACCAAGGCAAAATTACTACAATTCCCTCCAAAAGACCAAAAAGTTTTGAAAACAACAACTGTGGTTGTTGTAGTTTAATCATTACATTGAAGCCACAAGAACAGAAAGTGAAACATTTGAAAGACTGCAATCTCCAATCAGATTATCAATAGTTATGGTCACAATCTCACCAGTGGCTTGTGGACAAAATTCAAACAGGAAACCCTATATGCGAACCCCAACCATATGTAATTTCAATTGGTGGGACAGTCAAATGATGGGCCATGATTACAAACTCCCATGGGCATTTATCTTCAACAAGATGTACACCAGCTGGACCAATTGTTACATGAAATGACCACACAGGAGACACACTACCATACAAAATATATCAATAGCTTTTGCAAACCACCTGTCCACCAAAAGAATGCATTTAAACATTTACAACTAGAAGAGTCAAAAGCTGGATAGGACAAATAAATAATGACATATGACTGGCAATATTAAGGGAGGCAGGTGCGGCTGAATCAAACACAGTGTTAACCGCCATATTTATTTATGTCTAACTTGAAAAATTTTGCACCCATTATTTACCAAAACGTTAGGAGTGCAACTTATGCACAAGGGTGCGAATAATACTTGAGGTTATGTTTCAACAAAGGCATATCATACAATACTGCTTGGATTGTATGTTAGCACAAATGCTGCTGTCTTGCATGGCTCACCGCACCAAAAACTGCATTAAAAATATGTATAAAAATTTTTGTGGCATACTATAGATTAGCAAGCACTAAAAGGATAGATATTTAATTAAAAGATGACCATCCACGTTTGATCTGCATTCACTTTCACTTGCAGAAAAAATCATTTATCATGAATGAAATTCCACAAAAATCTTCTTCGATTGACACCACACTAAAGTTCTTTCAAAGAAACAATTCTATCGCAGTAAGCATCAGACATCTGCAATAGGTTTCTGGAAAATTATACAAGCCCCAAAGTCCAACACCACATTTAAAATAGAATTTCGTTCTAATGAACTGCATTTCACTTGCATTGACACACCATGTTTTAATATTAAAACTAACACGTTTGTATTGGTTGGGCATATCACACAAGAAACATACCAAGAAGCAAAAGTTTGACTTCACGTGATTGTTTTTCATTGTCTGATCGCAAATTACGATCAATTTGCCTTGACCTTTCACTTGCTGCTTTGTCATCAGTGGATACTGCGCATCCCATCTTCACTTTTTATCTGCCAAGAAGTAATAATGCAGATGTAAAAATCTAAACGCCTTTCAAGAAAGGACAGAAACTACTAATTACACAGCAGCATACAATTTTTTCAACTAATTAAAATGCAGAAGCATGAGTATAGTTAATAAGAGCAATGACAAATGTGGTATTAACTCAGTTTTTTTTTTAAGGAAAATGTTAGGTACCCAGTATGGACCTGTAGGGGCCCAATTTCTATGATTCTAGGGACCCGATTTTCAATTCTAGGGACCTGAATCGGATCCCTAAAATTGCTTAAAAAAAGACCCTGTATCACCTGATATTTATGTTGAAATTTTCACCCAAAATTAATGTAAAAGTTGTCTTGCCAGGATCACTACATCCACATTCTCACCACATATGTAACACCCAACTTTTATATGATACTTCATGAGGAGCAGTGAGAATTATTCATGTTACTGAAATGCTCTTCTGCATGTTATGGTCAAGGTCTCCTCTCCAGATTTTAAGCAGTAAAAATCGAAAATACCATCACCATGATTACTCTACTTTGTTTTAATTCAAAAAATGTAATCGTTGTTTGTTTAAAAAAATTAAAAGCAAGCTAACTGCTAATTACCTTTATTCACACACACTTATGGTATCAAAAAATCAAATGGTTTTAACTCATGGTGATGCATACCATTAGTGGCATAAGCAGACTTGGACAACTGGAATTTTTTTAACTTTTCTAAATTATATTTGAATCAAAATTAGCCAATTTGTGAAAATCAAAATTTGAACTAAAATTGAAATTAAATTACATTTACTCAAATCATTTGAAGCAATTTTAATCCCAGTTCAATTAATGCCCAAACCCGGATTCATTCTGATAAGCATGAGAAAAGCAGGATTTGTATGACTACGCCAAGATTAGGGATGACTATAGTGACTTCTGCATATCAATGGATAGGCAATGTGATGACTGACGTAATAATAATCATCGACAAGGCCTTGTAGTTTGTACTGCAACTGTTATTATACTGTCTTCATTACTCAAGTGATGGGGCAGCAGCATGGCCCTTGTGATCAGTTTGTTGCACTTTTCTTGCACAATGGTTAATTCTCGTTTCATCTTTAAAAAATGCCGTTGGACAAATTAGGGTCTTTGGCAAAATCAGAAATTAAATCAAAACTAAAATTAGAGCTTTGAAGCTTTTAGCAAATTAGATTTGAATTACTGTCATTTCACTGTAATTCATCAAATTAGAAAACTAGAATTTTCTAGTTGTCCAAGTCTGGGCACAAGGTTAAACTGGTTTAACCACCGTAGATTGTCAATAATAGCCCTTAACACTTAATCCACAGCAGATTCAAATTTGTCTTATTGTTTTGAAAAGTTAGAAAAGGCATTATTGCATCCACGTCTTTTGCCAAGTGAATTAGTCATTCCTTATAAAACAACATCTTTTTGGAACGAAGTGATACACAGCCACAGTACAGAATCAGCATTTTGATAAGACAAGAACTACCATATTTTTGGACCATTAGGCGTAGCATCAAAAATTAAATGCTAGCTGTTCTTTTTTCATACGTAAGGCGAGGCGCACCGTATAAGGTACATTAAATTAAGCAAAACTCAGATAACATACGAGTGAGTTTAATCAAACAGATTAATCTCCCTTGGATTACCAGACATACGAGGGAGTTCAACCTGTCACACATGCCTAATCCGCTAGATGCAAATAGAATAAAATAAAAGTTGTGCGCAGGTTTGATTCAGTGTGTGCCGATGTAGTCAGGAGCCTTGTGGAGTAATATGATCTGTGGTATGTGCTAACTACTCTATATGCTGCTCATTGCAATTGTTATTGGTTAATTGTATAACACGATGGTCTGTTTACAATAAAATTGTATCTAGCAATTGAATAAATAGCACCATTTACCACATAAAATTGGTTCTGAATGAGAAAGCACAACCAGATCCATACATTAGGTGCACCACATTATAAGGCGAACTTTTGATTTTTGAGAAAGTTAAAAGATTTTAAGTGCGCCTTATGGTCTAAAAAATACAGTATCTCTCATTTTTTGGTATTGACAAATTTTATTGACTTTTGAGAATAACTTATTTTGCACAATGCTTTAACACCTAGACAACCTGGGTTCATGATGGCACTTTGACTGACTTCACTTTTGCTCTCATGCTACATGTTGATCAATGTACTTCACTTTACAATCTACCCAAACATGCTACAGTAGAACTTTCCTCCGGTGACTCAATACAAATTAGAGCAGTGGTACATGACTTGCAGTGAAAAAATTCTTTTGACACTTGGCAGGAAGTGTAGACAGGATTATGCTGTCCACCATATCATCACTAATTATGACTCTATAAACATACAAACCTGATGAAAAAATGCCAAACCCATCCAAATCTGCTTGGTTGCCTGCAGCTGTTTTCTGAAAATTGCTAGTGAGTGAAATTAATTTAATTGACAAATAATTTTATCTGCCTTGACTAATTATTAACAGCTGTCGCTCTTTAAGATAAAAATCTTCATTGGACAAGACTATCATTTGAGAAATATAAATTTTAACAATTTTTGGCTACAGGAAGAGCTTATGAAACCCAGGTCATATAATCTTGAGCCTGAGACCCACCTTCTCTATAATTTAGTGGTCCAGCCCATACAGGCCTTTATCGAGGCAGTTCTCTTTGGCAGCTAGCTGTGGCATCACACAAGCATAGGTCTTTCACAAGTATGCATTAAAAGCTGGCATGCAGTGACCTCTTCTTGGATGAGATTTCTTGTTTTTGCTTCTAAAAACAACGGTTTGTCTCATTCCGACAGAGCTGTGTCTAGGCATAGGGTTTTTGCCTAAACCATCTGATTATAAAATTGCAAAGAAGCTTGTTAGAACAAGCTGGCAATTTTTATATAAAAATTGGGTTTCAGCCTATAAACCCTAATGGCAAATTAGAATTGTTCATGTAAAGTTGGGCTACAAACAGTATAGAGCAGTGCTTCTCAACCTTTTTCAGCTTGCAACCCAATTTCACCAAAAATGTTTTGTGCAACCCACTGTAAGATATTATGGTAAAACAATAACAATAAAATTTAAATATGAAAAATAAACAAAACTATTAACAACAAATATGCAATTTACTCTTTATGGAAAACTTGAGCTTGCTCATTATATATCATTATATTACACGTAAGATTTCTTTATCGAATTAATAGAAAATCAGATAATTTTCAGGTAATGTTTCAGCTAAATACTGGAATATTGTAACATTTTTAAACGTTTTGCGACCCTGCTCAATGAACTTTGCAGACCAACACTGAGGCACACCCCACTGGTGGAGAAGCATTGCTTTACAGCAGCGATTCTCAACTCATTTTGAAGCCCGCACCCCATCTGGTAGGAAAAATCATTTTTGCACCCCTTGCACCATTTGATGTATTGTTTTTTGTATTATCATCGCTGACATCAACAGTCGCAAAAGTCCCCACAACAAGAAACTGGGTCGGTAATATAAATTTAGCTGCAGTTAGGCAGAGAAGTTCGCACCACATGAAGTCCCTTCTCGCAAATTGAGAACCACTGCTTTAGAGCAATGGTTCCCGATCTTTTTGGTCTGTGACTCCATTCAAAAATATATTACATTAGTGCTTGGCCCTAGCCCAGGGGCGGGCAACCTTTTCGGTTTGCGTGCTGAAATCAGCTAAATCAATGACAAAATTCTTCCGCATGCCAACCAAAATTTGTGAGAACATAGTACTTGACATCCTTAAAGGTGTATGTGAAGAGCCTTGAAGAAATGATACAAATTCACCCAAACAGTGAAAACACAATATAACCAACTTTACATTTATTCACCTTGAAAACAACCCCCAGACAAAAACAATGCTTTGCCTCTTTCAAAACAAAACATGCACAATAAACTTTTTAAACAAGACTAAGTTACTTTGCAAAGAAGTAGTTTTAGG
>JGI24021J15306_10011620_pt1 | contig 10937 bp, 6 predicted proteins | sample Ectturendosymbi1_FD_15306 | JGI IMG/M metagenome (IMG submission 15306)
TCGTAGCCAATATCATTTCGTTCAAACCAGAACGGAAAAGTTCTTGTAACTTACCTTGGTAAAGAAATGTCGCTTTTTTGCTACATCACACGTTCTTTTTCATATAGGCGTAATGGCGTTTCTTTCATATTGCAATTAGTTTGAGGAGGTGCTATCTTTGTAAAAGTGGTCGCAGTAAGTTTTAGTTTGAGCTTCGTGGTGCGGCTTGTACTAGCTAAACTGAAAACAACTGCATAATTCGCTTTTTGCAATCGAACCAATTTAGTCTTATGAAAAGAATATCGTGTTTTAGAACCGTCAAAAACAATATTATTACTCCAGTTAACAAAAGCGTTGTTGTTTTCATTACCATTTGTATTTTTCATAGGTACTTGCACGATCACAAGCCCAGCAAAAAAAACTTTGCACCGGTGGAAAATTAATGGTTTTGCTGAACAACTGGTGATGTGCACAGGCTCACAGGAACGTTGAATAAAAACTGGGTTTTTGACCCATAATTTTGGCTACAGATGTGCTAACAAGTCAATCAAGGGCTCTATTGACGCGGATTTTGACCTAGTTTTCAACAAAACTTTGAGCCAAAAGAATGGATTAATAGGTTGGGTCCAGGACCGGCCAAAATAGCCAAAATTTCCAAAACATGTCCTCTTTGTGACGTCACCTCCAGAAAACCTCCCACCGAACCCAAAAATTGTTTTTTGGATTTCGACTAGAAGACTTGCTGAATCCGTAGAGGGTTTGAATATCTCTCTAGCTATAGCGGCTGGCGATTTGTAGCCAAAAATTTGCGAGCCAGTTTATTGGCTCGCGCGGTCGTTAAAGATAGCTGAACCAAGCTATTAAATAGCTTAACTAAGGAATTGTATTACGACGCTAATATTACGCTCAGGATTCTCGTGAAAATAATCCACACTGTAGCCAGACACACAGACGATCCAGAGTAAAAATTTAACCGATAAATTGCTTTAACAACAAGTTCCAACGAACATCATGGTAAATTTAAATTTGTAAGAAACTAACATGTCATAACAGTAGGCCAGTGAAGGTAACTCAGCGATTGATTAGTGATTGAGCGTTTTTGCCCCTTTGTGTTTCTTCTCACTTATCTCCCCCTTGCCCCTCAAAATCACTCCCCCGCATATTATTGCGTTAAGGAAACTAGTTTCGTGTGAGACACATCATACACGGAATATTTTTGCAGATGGTGCGAGATTACGCACGTTTGTTGCCAATCCATTCAACACTTGGATTGCACTTTCAAAAGCTAGAATGTTAACAAAGTGATGGTTGGCCAATTTGCTCTCGATATCTAAATAGGCTATCTTTGCCAGCTGGCTATATAAACTACATCCTATTCAAAGCTGTTGTTGTGAATAAGCCGAAACATGGAGAAACAAGGAGCTCAGTTTGCAGTGCATGTAGACAATATTTTGTTCAGGGGCTTTCACTAAAACCAAAAATCAGCATCACCGTTTTTATAAAATCTAAAATGATGTCTGAAAACTTCGGAGTGGATGCAAATGCCCTGTTTTCCCCTACCCTGGTTGTGGGCCTGATTCAACTTACACGTGCGCAAAATCTTGTTAAAAAGAATTTTTGACCTTTTTATTGCTTGATTATTATCTTGAGATCTATATTCGACTCCAGCGAGAAAGCAGCAATAAAGTCAATTGATAAACCTACAGCAATCCACTTACAAAAGTAAATGCACTCTATGTGTGTCTGCAGTCTAAGTTTAATTTATATGTGCATTTGCTGTAAAATGAACAATTCCTAATCATAACGGCTCAATTGCTATTATTTTCAGATCAAGGTTGTTCAAAAAAGGGGCACCCAACAAAATTGATAGCTTGAAAAACATTTCAAGGTGAGACTGAAAACTAAACCCAACTTTTGCAAAACACCACAAATTTCAAAACTTCACCAAAAGTAGCGGTAGCGATAGCTTGCTACTATTTTTGTGCAGCAACGGGAGGAGTAGTGCCGCTATTATTTTCAGCTAATAGCGATAGTAGTAGCAACGCTATTTTCAAAGTAGGGGTTGCCCACCTCTGATTACAGTACATTGATATTCAATGCACGTTGAAAATATCTGCAGTGTTTACCCAGTTTCATTTCAATTCTAGATCATTTCCAATGAAACATCAATGCAATTGTATAAGGTTTTCAAATTGTTGAAAAAAGTTTCAAATCACGAGGATTAAAAGCCATAGTTCGTGTTAAGCTTGTTGATTCTCCTTTTTGAGGCTGAGACTCCACGTCGCTTTTCGAAATTCTCTGAGCTAAGGCTGCTATTTGTTTCCGTTAACTTTTAACACATTTTAATGCAAACAGACACACTTTCTTTTTTGTTCAATGAGTAGCCTACATTAGTTTTGATAAGAAATCATATGGCCCTTCAGAGCACATTCCTCTTCTCTGGTAACACAGACGCTTGCACAAAATATACTTTATGTTAACCTTGCCTTAAAGCTGAAACGTTAAAATATGAAAATTAGCTACCTAAATTGCGACGTCCTTGAAATTGTCTTCCCATNACTCCGTGTAAAAGTTTTTGGTTTTAGATCGGCTTTAAAGATGTAGAGTGGCCGGTGGAATATCTATTGTTTACAACCTGTCTCAAGTGTGATGCATTTGATTTTTTGACATCATGAAACACTTTATTTAGGTAGTTTCGCAGTAAATAAACCTCTGTTGGTCCTTCTTTTGTGCAATAAAATTTTGCAAAAACAAGGAATTACAACTTGAGGAACCAATGGAACACCCGCGTTCCATGGGTCCCATCAACACCCATTTTTGTAAAAGTGCCTGATTTTACACTGCATCCCAATTTTATCTGAGATATTTTTCAAACTCCCAACTTATCCTGGGAAACGTTTAGAAATTTCTACATTGAAATTATGACAGACAAAGAAATCGCTGAATGATCACAAAATATTTTACTTTGATGCCTCAAATACAAAAAAGTGATTAAATTTGTTTCAGATCGACACAGATTCTTCCTGCTAACAGGCAACACTGTTATCAATAAACACAGCATTCACAACCACATAGCAAGAGAATAGGGTCACCAGCTGGGGAGTAATTTAAATGTTTCTTCGGTCCCCGTGTTCCATGGGTCCCGCACTTCCCCTATCTCCGCTTCATTCTGACGATGTCCTTTGAAGAGTGTCAGACGAAAAGCTTTGGGATGAGTTTCTTACTTTACGCCACCTTGAAGTTCTGTACCACCAAACGTCTTTTCAAAATGTTTTAATTTACACAACACACCAGTGATGGAGTCTCGAGACTTGGTCTCGGTCTCGTCTTGAGACCCATTTTTGCAAGTCTCGGTTTCGGTCTCGAAGGTTTCAGGTCTCGTTTCGGTTTCGGTTTCGAAGGTTTCAGGTCTCGAGACTTTGAATATTGCAAACAAATTCTTCATTCAAATTTCTATGATTCAACGATTGTTTGTTTGTTGTATTTGCAAGTAAGAAACAACCAAAACACGTCGGAAAAATGCCAGAAATTCGAGAAAGACACAAGTCAGAAGTGATGACGACATATTTTTAAATTTCGGCAAAATGCACAAATTTTCAAGTCTCGAGTCTCGGTCTCGGAGTTTTTGATGAAGTCTCGGTCTCGTCCCGAAATTTGAGCCAGGTCTCGGTGTCGGTCTCGAAGTTTGCGGTCTCGACTACATCACTGCAACTCACATCAAAAAAGTAATTGCCAGACTATTCCTTGCTTGCACCCATCGTGGAAAGTACATACTTGCCAGACTTTATTTGTTTATTCAGAGAAGCAAAACAACTGAAAAACAATAACAGGTCCGAAATTTCGCTTGACACCGTTTTTAACAAATTCTTGACTGCGGGCCCGGATCCAGGTCCGAAAGAAAAACGCACAATCCTGCCGGAGCCGACTCCGGCACACCGGAGCTATGGCCTCCACTGGTAATTTATAGGTCTCGTGATCGTTGTGGTGTGATTAAAATTGCTGAGTAATAATTTTGCGGTAGTCGCTGTGCAAAGCGGAGTGGCCAGGGTGGCATATGTTATGCCAAATTCAATTGCAGAAATTCGGCCATTTTTGAAATGTTTTGGCATGAGAAAGTGCTGTTTGGCATGTACGTCATAGTTTAGCATGTTTAGCTTTTTGAGTGATGTTGTAGAAAAATTTTATCGTTAATGTTTGGCATTGATTATCATTTTGACATTTGCATTGAAATGTAGCCTATTCATTTCAATGTTTTGTTCTCTCCACACCTGTGAAATAAATATCTCGTCGATCATGATAACTATGTCCCATGTGTACATAAGCAACTTTTAAGTGATTTGGATTTATTGTTATCATATCCCTGTTGCAGTAAATGTCCCATGTGTACATAAGCAACTTTTAAGTGATTTGGATTTATTGTTATCATATCCCTGTTGCAGTAAAGGAGTAAGGACACATTCACATTTTCATCAAGTAAATAACTTCAAACTTCAACTTGTGCTTGCAGTAACACTAACATTGTGACTGTCTTGTCTACTATCTTTTTTGTCTGTATTTGATTTTTGTGTCTCTGTTGTGTTGCTTCTTTTTTATGAAGTGTGATGTTAGATTTTTTTGGGTATCAATGTCAGTGATTTCAAAATATAGCAGAATCGCAGGAATAGTACAGTTAGACTAGGTGATCGCAAGTCATTTCTCAAATGTTCTGAATCTTTTGAATGTTATTTTTCTTTGGCCATTAAATTGTCATATACAGTAGCTGCGAAACAATACAAGTATCACTACACTCATCTGTAAATATCATTTGGGTCTGTTTTTTATCACCTTGTCTTTTCTTTGCACATGACTAATGATAGCACTGAAACTTTCAGTGAAAGCTGTATTAATTTGTTACAGAATGCAGGGTTGGTGGTAGACTTCACTAAAATGACCTCATGGTGATGATCTTTCGGTCACCAATCCTATTCCTTTGTCGTGTGACAAAAGAAACAGCAAATGTTCATTGCTTGTGTAGAACTTCGCTCTTAAATTATGCTATAGCTTCTGTATTAGCCTATATTCTATGCAATGCTGCATGATCTATGAATGAATGAATTTATTTTTCAAGCAGTCATGAAGTCCACAGTATAAACACAAACTGTCTGCACAACACAGTTTTGTAAAAACAGACAAAACGGAACATTTTACAGTGGCATTGCAGGCAGAACCACAGAGTTACAGACACTTTCTTAACAGAATATTTTACAACGGCATTGTGGGTAGAACCACAGGGTTACAGACACTTCCTTAACACAATAGAAATAGTTCATTAACCAGTAACATTTAGTAAAACACTACAGAGTAGGACGTTAATTCTTAAACTGGTCAAGGCCAGTTAAAGTATGAATGTTTTGTGGCATGACATGCTATTAAACAAACATTGTAATGTCCAACTCGGTCCCACTCAGTCACAAAGTAAAATGTGATTGTAGTGTTAAAGGAATAAAGACAAATATAAACTATAGACTGCGTGAACTGTCATTTTGTTGCAAAAAATGCACTTCCTCACTTGAAACATAAAAACTTGTCTCCTTTGACTTGTGAGCTTAAACTTTTTTTAGATAGTTTCAGCTTGTTTAGGATTTCTTGACGTTACTTGGCATGTTTTAAGTAGCAATATAGTGTATTTGGTCAACAGTCTAAACCTGGAAAGCCTTAGAGTTTTTGTGGTTCGTTGTGATTACATTTCGTCATATATTAAATTTTTGTAAAAATGTGACATATCCAACTTATCAGACACATATGTTGAGTCAATTTTTAGGTGAACACCAAATTATAAAATGTTGTTAAAAACATCTAGGATACTCACTGCCATGTACTGACAACGAATTTGTGCTCAAAACCTGTCGGAGATCAGTATTTAGGAAGTTATGTGCAGTGAAACGCTACCTGATACAAGGTAGACATACCTCCACCAACTATGCATAGCTGCAACAACATGGTGCCGGCAAGGCTCATAAGATTGAGAACTACTGAGTTCTTATGGCTGGTAACGGGTCATCCGCACACAACTGGTAACAACTTACAATTTATGATAGAGGTTGGCAAGGATCCAACTTGCCAGAGTCGACTCCGGCTGGAATCTGTAGTTTTTTTCACATCCGGAGTCAAAAATTCATGAAAAAGCAGACCTGAGGTTCTAACCCCTAAACCATATCCCTATACCTTATTCCTAAACCCTAACCCCTGTCCTTATCTCTTATTTCTAATCCTTATTCCTAACCCTTATCCCTAATACCTATCCTTAATTCTTAACATGAAACCTAAACATTATCCATGAACCTATCGCTAACCCCTATCCCCTAACCTTCCTAACCCTTATACCTAACTTGAAATCCCAACCCTGCTTTCACAAATTTTTTACTCTGGATGGGGGTCTTAAACAAAATGCAGAATGCAGACGACTGATAACCAGCCATGATGAATTTGTGGTTCTCACGAGCATTGCCATGTTGATGTTGTGGCTGTGCATACCTGGTGAAGGTAGGCCTAGTAGGTTAGTAGCTTGTATCAGGTGACATTTTCATTGCACGTAACTTCATAAATACTCATCTCTGATGGGCTTTGTGCATAAATTCATTGTCAGTGCATGGTATAGAGTGCACCAACATGTTTATTATCTTTATTTTCTGATTTGGTGTTAAGCTAAAAATTGATCATATGTTCAATTAAAAAATGTCATGGGATTATTATGTCATTCATGTTTGCCATGGTCCCGTTTCATTTGCTATTTGTGAATTTGAGGTATAGGCTGTATTGCTTTCTTTTCCAATTTTTTTTGTAACTAATATACTCAACGTTCTTGCACAAAGTGAATATAAGAGATGCATGTGTACCAGATTCAAAGTAATTAGAAAACTCACTGTGGCATCTATGTTGCATATTTGTATTTTATAGCCTGTATTTTATTAGTTCCAATGCTTGTAAGCACAGTTTATTTAAGTGTTTTCTATAAGAGAAGGTGATACTTTTAGAGGTTAACAATTTTCGTCACTTTTCTCATGTATCAATGCCTCACTTGTTCATCCGTACATACCTCGACTCTTCACCCATTGCTTGCCCACCATCATCTGTGTTGTTACTCACCTTTTTGTTATAGTGGTGTTTTCTTTTCTGCATTTTTTTGGATTTTTTTTTTGTTCTGTGCTTGTTTTGCATTCTTGCCATTGCATTGTTTTCTTTTTTTGGTTAACCTTTGATTTGTTTTGCCTTTTGATTTTTTTCTGTGGTTTGTGTCTGATGTTCATTTTATGTTTATACTATCTTGTCAATCGCGACTGGCAATCTTTTTAATGTTTCTTTGATCAATATCAAGGTAATATGAATGAAACTTAACTATTGAATTGAATTCGTAATTTCAAATTTTTGTTTCATAAATCTCTTACCCTAATACGTGTTTGGTAAACATTCTCTTTTAGCAATTGCTAAATTGATTCAATCTTGTTCAATATGGAAGAAAAAAATTTTTGTTTTTATTTATTTGCAGTAATTCTAGTGTGTTTCTGCCATTACTTAACCAGGTGCTTGTTTGGCATTTTTGAAGCTATTTGGCTTATTTTGATGTGTAATTTGTCATTTTTGGTCCATCTAGACCTGGCAACCCTGGTGTGAAGCCTTAAAGATAGGTTGAAATGATTGTGGGAACATACTGTTAGGAAAGTAGTACCATCAGGGTTACGTTGTTGACCACTTTTTGTAAAGTTGCTTACACACTCTTGATGCATAGTGTATGCCTTGCCAAGGCAATGAAAATCATGTGGTGACAGCCAATGAAGGAAACAAACAATTCCTTCAATTTAGGAAAAATAAATGCAAGGAATAGCCTATGAAAGAACAGATGATGCTGTATGGTTTGTTTTCATGACATGGCGAAACTGTGATGTTTAAAAAAGAATAGTAATTCACTTTTAATGGTAATGGTTTATTCATGAATTTTTGTGACTCAAATCATGATGTAACGTGAATTCAGCAAAGGAATAACAACATCAAGGAGCAGAAATTAATTTCATGTTGACAAAAATATAAAAAACACCAGGCTTAGCAAAGGGTAGTGTCCAAACCACCATATCCAATTTTTACTTTTGAAGGACTAAACTGTATCTGGCTTTTAAAACCATATCCAGTTTTGTTCCAGATATAACACTGAGTTCATGACATTAGCAGTGTAGTCAACCTGGTTGAATGGAAAGTGTATGTCTTCCTGTTATGCGAGGGGTCGTTAGTTTAACTCTTGTGATGATACCTTTGGCTTTGCTAATGGAGATGCCACTTTTGATGTTATAGGATCAGTTTAAGCTATATGCTTTCGCAATCTTTTTTGGGAGTACTTTTGATGTACTTTTGATTAAAAAGCTTCGAAATGGAGACACAGGTTTACAAATATGGTACTAAGGTTTTGGATTAGGGTTTGGTTTTATGGTTAGGGCTTGAAGTTGGGTTAAAAAATTTTCATCGCTAGTTTGATGCTTCAATCTGACATACAAGCAACTGACATGCAACAATTTGACAGATATTTTGTAAAGTTTGGCAATTTCACTTAATATGTTTTTTTAGTCCTTTCAAACCTAAAGTCAGATATGGTCATTTAGACAATAGACACTGCCTTAGTTTTTTAAGGAAAAGGGTAAGCCATTTTAGAATTTCCATCCTCAGAATGGATGCAAAACCTTGCCTTTATGGTGGATATTATACAGCACTTGAATAATCTGAACAAAATGTAGCAAGGCCGCAAAAGCATTGTCACACAGTATTACGACACCATACGTGCGTTCAAGTTGACATTGTCCTTGGAGGCAGTGGCGCAACTAGAGGTTTGAGCCAGGGGGCAAAGCTTAGCTGAAGGGGGCCCACTAGCCAAAAATCAGAAAAAGGTTAAGAAATGGTAAAGAAAGTACCCCAAAAAATGCTAAAAACAACAAATTTAAGAATACTAAATATCAAAATGTCAACTAAATGGGTCCAGTTTTTACATTTAGCATGCCAGAGGGAGCAGCTCGCCTCCTCATCAGTTACGCCGCTGTTTGTGGGAGACACAACTTTCGGTGATGACACTGCTCATTTCCTTTTGTAAAAAGTGTGCATGCCACGGGACTGAACAGTGGCTTGAATAAATACAAAGATAAGATGACAGAGTTGTTGCGGGAGTTCAAGCAATGATTTCAGATTTTTGTCCAACTTAAGACGGACTTTCAAGTCTTTTGCTCGCCATTCACAGTAAACCCCTTTGATTTGCCCGTTGATTGGCAACTTGAAACAATTGACTTGTAGTGTGATTCAGATTTGAAGACTAAGTTTGCCTTGGCGAGCTTGGACACATTCGACCAGTATCTTTTTCCAGGCTACCCCAAAGTGACATCCCTTGCTACAAAAGTTTTGTGCATGTTTGGGACGACATGTCTTTGTGAACAAATGTTCACTCAAAGATACTAATTCTGCATTTTATCCTAGTATTTCATAACTTGCAGCCAGTAGCTGTATGAGATACTTAAACTGACTACAGATTATGTTTGCAAGCTTGCAAAGATTCTCAATAAAAAATGTGTATTTTCAGGTTTCAAAATAAATCTGTTTGAATCTGAAGTATTTGCTGAGATAAATAGAGTGAACTGAACAACCACTGCAATCAACAATGAACAGTGTAGATTTGATGCAAATGTCAGATCCCATAGATATGCCGAAAATCATGGCTTCAAGAGAGCATACTCTTGCTGTGACACGAAACTATATATCTCAGCCACGTTTAAGTAAGTATTTTTCATGTTGTTGCTTGCTTGCATTGATTTCCTAGTGCAGGGTTCACATGCGGTATTGAAAGCATTGAAAAAGTATTGAATTGTGAAAACGGATTTCAAGACCTTGAAAAAATATTGAATTTGACCAAAATATACTGTATTGAAAAAGTACAGAAATCCCAAATTCAACCATTTGTTGATTCAAATTTTGTTCTTTACCATTGATCACAGATTTGCAAATCTTGCTTGCATTGTGCTTTATGAATAAAATTTTGGAAAATGAAGATAAGTGATGTTATTCAAAATTTTTCATTTAGTGCGGAAAATGTATTGAAAAAGTATGGAAAATGGTTTTTGAAAATGTGTGGGAACCTTGCTAGTAGTAGACTTTTAGTGATGCTTGCCATTGCGTGCATGGGTTTTCAAATCTTAATTTGACTCTGAGTAAAAGCACTGTGATTATCTATTTTGAGAAGATTTTAAGCATATTGCTTATCTCAACTTTCTTCTCCTTCACACTTCTTAAGTAAGCCGTTATGTTTTTTTATATGAATATAACTATGTTACATTTTAATGAGGATACAAATACTGAATTTTGAAAAAGGTATGTCTTCTCTTATAATGTTTAAATTAATTGACTTCTGTTGAAACAAATAGCGCCAATTCTGCACATATGGCATTTGTTGATAATGGTACACTGGGGAAAATTTGCATCTTGTTTTTTCACATTTGTTGCATTGAGTGTTTGTTGTTGCTGCACAGAACTGTTGAATTTTAGCATTTATCCACTTGCATAGCAGTATTTATGTAAACATTAATGCCCATTTTGAAAATAGGTTTGCAACTTTGTTCATAACCATTGATTTTATGGACATTTAAGCTTTAATTCCCTAAAATGTATCTGGGCCATTCCGTGTCAATTCTCAAGAAGTGGTCAGGTCATCCTCTCCAATTTTCCTGAAATTTTACTCAAATTGTCATTGCCTCATATGATGAACATCTGCAAAATTTGAATGAAATCTGTCAAGAAATGGCATGATTATAAAGCTTTTTAGTTAGGGATGTTTAGCCGGGTGGGTGCAAATTGTTCATATTTGGCCATGTTTAAAGCCTTATTACTGCCAAACTACATTAGTGAACAACCCCAATGTTTCAGGGATGCTAGTAACTTTGCCAAATATTGAAAAA
>JGI24021J15306_10011621_pt1 | contig 10937 bp, 3 predicted proteins | sample Ectturendosymbi1_FD_15306 | JGI IMG/M metagenome (IMG submission 15306)
GCCAAAGTTTGGCCTGAAAGGGCAAATTATGCTTTTTCTGAAAAGTTAGGAATTAGGCCCAAAACTGGGTTTTTGGCCCATAATTTTGGCCACAGATGTGCTAGCAAGTCAATCAAGGGCTCTATAGATGCGGGTTGTCATTTAGTTATCAACAAAACTTTAAGCCAAAAGAATGGGTCAATGGGTTGGGGCCCAGGGCCAGCCAACGATGGCCTACTTTTCCAAAACATGTCCACTTTGTGATGTCACCTCCAGAAAACCCCCACCGAAACAGAAAATTGTTGTTTTCGATTTTGACTACAAGACTTGCTGAATCCGTAGAGCGTTTGAACAGCTCTCTAGCTCAATCGCCTGGCGAGTTATAGGATTGCAAAGTTCTACAAGAAAAGTGACGCACGCGGGACTGAAAGGGTTAAAGAGATCAAAAGTTCAATATTAGCAGTTAGACTTCCATTAACGCATTGAAACAAATGTCAGTACTCAGTATTGTTTTTCAATAGATGCTTATTGATTAATGAGGCCAAGCTAGAAATTGTCTTGTGCACTGCCACTGCAATCCCTAATCTGGCTTGTTGAAATTGCTATCATTGGAAAACTTTTTAGTAGAAAATCAACCAAATCAATTCGTTCAAAATGCAGCAAAGTTTCAAGCTCAGCTGGTAGTTTTCCTGTTGCACAGCAAAGAACAAGTTGTGGTTGTCTTATCCATGAGATCCAAGAATCCAGTTTCATGTGAGATTTTTTTTGCAGACATAGACTGAATTTTTTTTAATGACCTAAAAAAGGAAGTCAATTTGGTCAGAAATATAGACTAATGGATAGTGTTATGGCTGTTTCAGTGAAAAAATGACCGAAATGTCTCTGAAAACAAACAGGATGTGAAACATGCATTTTATTCATCACAAAGTTCATGGTGGCAATAGAATAAAGCACTTGGATTCCAAGCTTGCAATGCAGAAGCAGTGCACAGGCTTATATTTAAAGATCATCAGCATTTGCTAGGTCACAGATTATACCTGCACCTGCCCTCAAAATAACATTTTTGCCTGCAACCATTACTGCTACAATGCTGCATACCCTGGCTTGGGCAGATATGTGATACAAGTATTCTAGAGCTGAACACCGGCTCTTACAGATTTTGTTTCGTAGAGTTTTTCCCTTCAATGATCCTACTACATACTTCNACACTTATGTTANAAATAATTTATTCAATAAGCTGTACCAGTTATAATAAAATTCGTTAAGACTGTTTTTGACCAACTTCAATGAAAATTACAAAAAANTTTTGCAATCATGCTATTTTGGTTAAATCTGAAGAGGTGCTTCATGTGAGAAATGCGTACTATATCATTTACAATTCTTAAAACTTAGCATGCAAGAGCAACTATAGAAATAGTTTTCGAAACTGCGTTGTTTTTCTGTCACTAAGGAGTTTTCTTCAAATAAAACAAGCTACAATTTTAGTTAAAGCATTTCTTATAGTCTGTTGTTTTTTATGTTGTGGTGTTGTGCACATTCAAATTACACCAATTTCTTTCAGTAGACCTGCATCATAAGAAAACCATTTGTGTGGTATTTTTATTGTTTTTTTCTGAATTGCAGAGAAACCATTGTGCGGGTTACTGGTGGAATGAAAGTTAAAGCTGATAGAGATGAGGCTTCACCATACGCTGCTATGCTGGCTGCTCAGGATGTTGCTGCTAGGTGCTTCTTTGTGTATAGTAGTGTGCTTTATTGCTCTTTTCAGAAAATTTGAGTTTTTTTGTAATTGTTTGTGCAGTTGTGATTTTTCTGAGGTTTGAGTGATGCATATGCTAGTTAGTGGCCAAGATTACATCTGAGAATAATGAACACTAGTTAGCAGTATGTCTTATATATGTGTGTGTGATTCAAGTTACTCATGAAATCTGCTTATAGAAACGTCAAATATCAAACTTACCAGTCCCACTGAACGATTGAGACCAACTGGGAGTAATTGTTTCAAACCTGTTCAGCTGCCAGAATTTTTTATAACCATTTTACTCAGCTTGTCTATTTAAGAATTTCGTTGTAGAACCTTTATCCATTATTGGCTCAAATAAGCTGATTTTCATGTTAACATGCTCTTGAAAATAATGAATTCAACTGAATGCCCTGACTTGAATGGTCATAAGTAAACTGGTCTGAATCGGTCTGAACACCAATCCTGTTTTCTGTTGCTACCTTTAATATGCGGAATGGTAAAGACATCCTGTCTTATATTTGCTTCGCACCTAACTATTATATATGACAATGCCAGCGCCACCAGATTAAAACAATCCATTGTAATATGTAATATGGTTGCGCTTGTGCACCCAGTCGATATTATCCGCCTTAAGACATTGATGTCGCTCAGATCGCTGTATTACTGTCTGTGAAATGTTTAACTTAAACAATGATATTGTAATGATACAACATTCGCAGGTGCAAGGAAATAGGAATTAACGCTCTACATATTAAACTGCGAGCCACTGGTGGAACTAGAACCAAAACGCCTGGTCCTGGAGCTCAAAGCGCTCTTCGGGCTCTCGCTAGGTCTGGAATGAAGATCGGCCGCATTGGTGAGCTTTTCGTACGCATCTGCGTGTTATGTGCAGCTAAATGTCTTTTTTCATGACATTCGTCAGGGGATTTGTTTTAGTCTAGGATTACGTGAAATTTTTTGACAATGTAACATTATTTTGTGGTACTCAAGGGATTTTGTGCAGTTGTTGCAGACACAGTGAAAACCCACTGCCCCAACATACTTTTCAGTGTAAGAAATTTGCTTGCCTGATCTATGACGGTATTCGATTTTGATGTCGAATCCTTATGGGAGTTCACTTACACCACTGGGTTTACAACTTGTTAGCCACGCGTTATTTCATAAAACGTGTCTGTTTAAGTGAATATGTAGAAAAAACAACTTAGACTTGCCGCGGCAATATTTTGCACAGGTAAACAAACCCATTCGCAATTTGAAACGCTACAGCAACGGTAATGTGTTTGTTTTTGTGAAGATTAGATATGAACGTCACGCTGCGTTCATTTTTATTTACACAATGATATGTATATATAGACTTAGCTCGTTATGACGCATCATACCTTCAACCAATGTAAAATTGGCAGAAAGGTGATGGTGTAGTTTTGCCGTCCGACTCACTGTCACCGAAAAGTGAACAAGTTGTGTGTTTCAGAGTCGCGGGTTCTCAAATCTAAAAAACACACTGATAGGCTCAAAGTCTTGCATGAGTTCGTGTTTTCATGAGTTTAACTAATTGCTGCTTGGTTCATAACGTTGATACTACCTACAGATCGTGGATGAAGTTCAAATGAGTTGCGCGTGGTGTATCCACAGAGTGGAGATCAAAACTTGTCATTCTAATTTACTTTTCAAGAAAAGCTTTGTTCGAGGTCGCCCTGCCCCAGAGAATGCCGACTGATACACAAATGCATTGCATGTTTTTAACTATTCGTTCCTAAGTTGTTTTCGGTCATGGACCAAATTTTTTCTGAAATGACCGAAAAGATTAAGTCAATTCGTTCGTAGTGTCCGAAAATATAGACATGTAAATATTGTTACGGCGGGTTTTAATACTGTTGCGGGACAAATGACTGAAATATCTCAGCGAAAAAAGACAGATTTGTTCCCACTGCGTTAGAACTTGTATGTGGCAATCGAGTGTCTTCCAAATAGACATTTTGACATGAAACTGTTAAGGTAACAATTGCGCTGCTAAATTTGATCATCGCGTGAGGCTTACAAGATAGCACATTTTCTTAACCTAAATTATTTGGGGGTTAGGGGCCGGAAGAAAAAATGAAGGTACTGTGAACCAACTGCCGTGCGATCATGGCAAATCTTAACATATTTCGCAAACTTTGGTCGAGCTTATCCAAACGTAGCGGTTGCTTCCTCAGTACAGTATCTTACACACAATTTTGGTCATAATCGAAGCCAGGCTGTTGCCTTTTGTCTTCAGCTGGTCAAATACTGACCAATATAAACTTATTGCTTAACGGTCGCTGCTTCGCTGTGTGTGCGTTGTCAGCATTACCAAAGCAACAGACAGTTACTTCTACTTGGCGACTGCAGAGGTACAAGAGTCAGGACCATCTTCCAGCGGTTTTGCATGTTTTTTGTGGACTGCAAAACGGTGTCCTAAGTCAGTGGTCTCTGGGGTAAATTTCAACTACCAGGAGTGGAACAGTCACTGAATCATGACTTACAGCAAACGTATATTTTGCGACTGTTGAAACCACTAAGTTTTTATCCAAATGTATGTTTAACATTAAATGCTAGTTTTTGCTTTTTCAGCTACTCATTGCACATATAGACTACTCAATTCCGATACAGTACAAACAGGCATTTACTTTCTCACAGTAGCTTACGTCCTATCTCAGCTGGTTGTGGCGCGGTAATAATATTCGGTTTATTACCGACCTAAGGGGTTTTTCACCCTTACGAAAAGTGTCTCATTGTCATTATGTTTGCTAGTGAGCTTTCAATGTAAAGGTCACATGAAGCAATAATCGCATTACGGTGCAGTTGAGTCAAAATGTCAGCACATGCTGAAAATTCTTCGGGCCGGTAATGTATATTTACGCCAACCGCTTGACAGACGTATTCAATGTCGATCCGGGTTATAGGCTCATTTTGTCAAGGTCGTCACAGCAGTGGTTCTTAGCCTTTTTTCTACCACGCCTCCCTTCAGTGATTGTCCTTTGTTTCAAGCCCCCCAGACTTTAAACAAGTAAGTTGGATGGAAAACTTCCTCGTTCAAAAACTTCACATGTTGCAAAGCGCGTAAGGGCTCACGGCCCGCTGGAAATTTATTGACGTCCCCGGTTAAAAACAATTGCATTCAGTGTTATTGCACTTATGTGTTGCCACAGTATGCGAAAGGAATCCTTTCACAGCAAAACATCGGACACTACGATCTTATCAAAGTGTATAGTTTGCCCAATAAGAAGGCATCATCAGCTCTTATTCACATAGCATCAGTTGTGTTACTTTTTTTTCAGAGGATGTGACGCCGATTCCTTCAGACAGCACAAGGCGAAAAGGAGGTCGCCGCGGTCGCCGTCTGTAGTTCAGCGCAGGTGGTTCAATATAACGCTAATCGTCAAATACTGCTGCGTGTTCTCTTCCTCAAAGGAAACTCAGTCTTGTCAGCACGAAGCTTATTCAAGTCGATTCCTTTGTAAGCCCTTCAGCTAGGGTGTAAGCGTAGAGAAGTTGCACGCAGGATATAGCAATGTCGCGTTGCCAAGTATAACTTTCATCAATCAGCCTTTCGCTAAAAATGTTTGACTGGCTACCAATGTGATGATCAACCTGACGCAGTTAAATTAAATGGAAATTAGACATTGAAGTTTTCTCCAAATCGTGGTAAACTTGCACTCTAATAAGTAACAAAATAATGTTGGGATCATCTAACGAAAAGCAATTAAATTTCAATTAACGATCCTCAACAGTTTCTTGCAGGGAGGTGGTGCCGCTAGCTGCAGGTTAGAACTCCCACCAATGACCAGACTTAACTGGATAATTATAGTTGTCGAATTAGAGCGAAATGCCAGTAATTCTAATCTAATTTGTGCAAAGCTTCTGTGCTCCACTTTCACTTCCGGTCTTGCTGAAAATGTTGACAGCATTCAACGACTGACACAAGAATGCATCTCGCGCAATGAAAAGCATGTCCAGGGCCGAATTTACCAATAGGCTATTTGGACTTAAATCTAGGGCCTCAAGATCCAAGGTGGCTTCAAACAAACAAAGGCACGTATACGTATAGGATAGGCATAAATTGCCGTTATAGGATCAATACCGTAATTATTCGTCAACAATTTATGTCTAATAAATCATTCATTAAATTTAGTTTTATTCATGTAATCACAAATTTGTGTTGCGCTAAAGTTCACAGTATGCTCGGCCGGCATGCAACAAGAATTTCTAAATTCACTCTTTAAACCAGTGATTCTTGACCTGGGGTAAATTTACTGAATCGTAAATTATAGCAAACGTACATTTTTGTATATTTTTACAAAATGTAATATCCTGGATTATTAGGTTAGTTACAGGACGAAACAGATGTACATCCGACAGTGTTTTGTTTGTAGGTTGTTGAATGTTGAGAGGCTTAATGTCCGGCATCATAGAGCAAGAGATTGTATCTCTTTTCGGAACTAAAAAATACTCTGTTGTGTAGTAGATTTGGCTGTCTTCACAATGGTCAGACGCTAGCGCCATTTTTCTCTTTTCACAGTATGCCATAGACCGGACATTGGAGAGCCGTTTTTGGTCTTTTTAGTTAATGAGTTATTCATGAGCTGACAAATGCAGGTTTCAACATTCTCAGTTATTAATGTCGAAGAAGATACTCATCTAGAATCATACGTGGACTTCGGGTCAACTTCATCATAACAGATGGTGTTCAAAAACCGCTATGTATCTTTTCTCCAGAGTGCCTGGTAATGGTTCGATGAAGCCGCCAATTTTGTAAGCTCGCTTCACTCCATCCTACACATGTACATGACAACCAGGCCCGTAACCAGCGGGGGCGAAGCCCCACCTAATATTTTTTCGTCCCCCTAGAAAAATGTGTTGGACATAGTTTGAAAAATTTGGGCCCCTCAGAAAATTCTTCGCCCCACCTGGTGTCCCAAGCTGGTTACGGGACAGATGACAACCAAATGCCTTTGCAGACCAATTGTGCTCAATTTCGTGCAGTAGGAACTGCCTATACAAGGGTTGTTTCTGACGACATGTCAGGATTGGAAGCATCCTGTCACGTTGCTTTTGCAATAGCAAAAGAAAAGAAAACGCGTACAATTTGGGAGAGACTTACGAAACCGTACACTAGGGCATATCGAAAAGAGAATAAAATAAATAACTTGAGAATTTTATTTATCAAAACTTCCAACACATTGTCGTACCCTGTGATATTTTAGATCACGTAGCAGATAAAATTCGATGTAATACGGCAAGAATCACCCTTAGATGAGTCAACAACTGACGTGTCGAACTGCACGTATTCGTTGGTTTAATGTCGATATGTACATGCAGTTGAGTTGACAGATTGAGTTCTTCATGTGCGAAAGTCTAGAGGCAACTAGCGAAGTGACCGATCATCAGGAAAAACGAATAATTTCGAGCAGATAAATTAGTTCTTCTGGCGATTTTTTTTATTAGCCGACGTTTCGCCCACCTATTCAAGTGAGCTTCCTCAGGGCAATGTTTTTTGACCACGTATAGCATGCAACTTACTAATAACAAGAAACAAATGAGCAGTATGACGTACAAAGACAAAAACGCAAAACTGACCATCACCTAATAGGAATGGCTGACAGCATGCCATAGAAAAATCGTAGAAGTGTAAAATGAAAAACGCTGGGAGATGGTGAAGTATAACAACACAATAATTAGCGTAAAACCTACATAAAGATGCACAAAAATGGTTAAATAAAAAGGATAAAATAGAGAACAAATATAGTGTAAAACTTGCGTGGTGAGAGTTGGCAAATTTACAGGCACAAAGCGGTCAAAAAGGAAGGCAAACTAAAGGAGGTTCAGTAACGGATAAGTTTCGTTCATGTTTTAAAACTTTGTAATAGATGGCCAGGAAGTTTGCGCTTTTATCGTTCGCAGTGTTAGTTTTTAAATTAATATACAAAGATTCTAAAAAAATGCGTTTATGATAACTATTAAGAAAGAAAAGAGAAAATAAATAAAACGAATAATTTCTCTAAATAAATGAAACGAATAATTTCTTTCAACAAAATAAACTCGTGGCATCATGTTGGCTCGCTATGCATAGACGACGCTTCTTCTATGCTTAGTCATGTCAAGTTTTACAACCCTGGTGAATAAATGGGCATTGCACATCATTTCTGGCCCTTGTGCTTTTCGTCGACATGCATTGGCGAGTAAAGCCCTTCCAGAATATTTGAAAATAGTTTTGAAACATGTAAATTTTATCAGAGCACGATCTCGTGTTTTCAAAGTGCTTTGTAAAGGAATGATTGATCTTCAATGTTATTATGTCGACTAAACAATGATTTGTTCCAAATTCATATCTTGCAGCTGTGACTTTTCCACATTTTAGTGTGGATTGGGCGGAGAGTTTCCAACGCTGTCAAAGCGCGCACTTGAAGTTATTATATCCTTTCAAAATACTTAACTGTGTGAGGCAGGGTTCTCCTCAATGATGACCATAAAACAAACCATCGATCTCGATTGATTTCCAAGAATGACATGAGAGTATCTCTTTCAACCACTGTTCCCAGAATCTCAGACATTGTGCGCTAAAAACAAGTATAAAAGTCTCACTGCTTGGCGGACTGGTTTGAAATTGTTCGTAATTTTTCAAAAAAAGAAAAATTTCAGCATGGCTGTGCATTCTTTCTTCCAAACGTTTTGACCCTTGACTCAGTGATATGCCGGATGGTATGAAATTGTTTTTAGAATTTCAACAAACTCAGCGAACCCCTTAGAAATATTCATACGTCCTTGTAAGGGCATTTTATTAAAGTTTCATCTGATAGTCCAATAAGTTTCTTACAAGCATTACCCTAAAATTGGTTACAGAAAACACTAAAATTCGTATGCCTGAGTGTAAGTTTACAACGTTTTCTCAAGAGAACCTGCCCTGCACCCTTCAGAAAAGCCATGCCTTGGCACTCTAAACATTGTTGGGGGTAAAATTAATTTTTTGATTTTGTGAAAGGGTAAATGAGACAAAAAATGTTAAGAAACACTGCTTTAAACAAACGTTATTTTTTGGTTTCAACTAAGAATTTGCGCACGCTCTTTTTTCGTGACATGTCTTGATCAGAGGCGGATTAAAGGGTAGGGGGGCCCGGAGCAATACGTCGTCGTTTGTAAAAGTTATGTTTTCGCTTATTCGCAAGGTTCCCTTTCGTTTTTTCCGGTAGTCGAGAATGTGCTTACTCAAATGCACATACAGTTAGCTGCGAGAAAAGAATTTATGAAATGAATACTAAGAGCATTTTTTACTAAGAAAAAACATTTCACAGGCTAGAGAGTGACTCAACTACTCTCTAGCCTGTGAAATGTTTTTTCAAGTTTGGTTTATTTGTCCAGCGAAATAAAGCACTGTAGTTACGATAACGGCAATTGTCACGATAAAAACGCATTCAGTTCGGCGGTGCGACCAGCGCATCCACAATACTAAGCAAGTCATATTGATACTGTTAGCGTTTTTTTTTTACATTTTTCTTTGACACGACGTGTTGCATTTCTGTGTCAGCATAGTTTTATTCTTTGTGGTATTCATCGTATCAACGTTTCTCGTTTCTATCGCCGTCTTGGCTTCACAATAGCAAGGCGTATCGGTTTCTTTACCGCGTGTGTGAATCGTTTTCAGGCGATCGAGTCTCGTTCATGTTTCGATTTATGAAATGAATACTAAGAGCGTTTTTTACCAAGAAAAAACATTTCACAGGCTAGAGAGTGACTGAACTACTCTCTAGCCTGTGAAATGTTTTTTCTTACAATAAAGATCCCACGTCGTGCTCATCTTATTTCTGCTTATTCGCGGCACATGGGTGTTGTTCTTCATGCACATCCCATTCGTGGTGAATCGCACATTCACCACAATGCTAACTGAGAGGCTGAAACACTTGCAGCAAGGTTCGGATAGATTTTTGAAATGATTGAGAGTGAAAGAAACAAGCCAAATTCAAACTGATAAAACTTGGATATAAATAACCTGCAATCAAACTAGTGAAAACAACATTGGAGACCATTTTCCGACTTACCGGGTGCCATTTCATGACATGTTGGGCACCATTTTCTAACCTATCGGGGGCCATTTTACAGCATGTTGGGTGCCATTTCATAGCAAAAAAATGTCGTAGATAAAACGTGAAATTTCGTGTGACTCGAAATTGACTCGAGCTTGCAAACCAATGACTCGAAGTGACTCGACAATTCTTGTGATTCGATTCTGACTCGATTTGACCAAGTCATGACTCTGACTCGAAAACAATTTAGATGACTCTGACTCGACAAAAACGACTCGGACACTGGAGATGGCACGGGTCAGCACTTTTGCAGCCCGGCCCACCCGGAGCTAACAAGAAACTGCCTGGAATGGGCCGTCTATGCTAAAGCACAACTTATTTTCTGGCCTGGACCGGCCCGTAATATGCCGTAACCTCAAAAGCAGAGTAACAACACTAAGTTTTCAGTTCATTGTCCCTTGGACAATAAAACCATGTAGTCTTAATGGCTATAGGTCCGCCAGAGCACTTTTGAAAACTTATTCGTCCGTCGCCTGTTACGTTGACACTAACACACGACAAGTGTGTGCTAGGCTACACTTGCTAGTAACATACTGAACCTAAACCTTAAACCCAAACTTAAACCTAACACCTAATCCTAAACTAGGGGTTCCCAAACTAGGCACATGTACCCCTAGGCTAGTAGGGGTGCATTCGCCTATCTGAATGGGTAATTTAATTTGAGGTTAGCAATAGAAGGGAAAAATATGTTTAGGTCTACATATTATTCATTTCGAAGTATTTATGCATACAGCAGTGAATATTATTTTCACAATCATTATATGCTTATTGGTAAATACATTCTTGTTATATTCCACAGACTTTTTGTCATAAGAAATTTTAGGGGCACATGCTCATCTATCGAGATGCTGAAGGGATAACCTACATGGCCAGGGAAAGTTTGATGACACCTGTCGTAAAGGTAAATCCGATCCCGTCGCCACGGGGAGCTTTGCTAGGCTTAGACCCCAAACAAAGCTCCAAGCCTCCCCAAATTGAAACATGAAACACTATAAATCAGTGAAGTTTTTGTTAATTTTCGGAATAATTAATCACGTGCCTTGCTCAAGGCGCGGCTCTTGGCTTGGCGTCCATCGCCACTCTTTTAATTGGAAGCGTGGCGTTTGCTATCAGGC
>JGI24021J15306_10011624_pt1 | contig 10935 bp, 9 predicted proteins | sample Ectturendosymbi1_FD_15306 | JGI IMG/M metagenome (IMG submission 15306)
TCGTTATTAAACCAAGGTTTATTTCTTTTACAAGGGTAAATAATTTTCGTAGGAATGAAGGTTTTAAGAGTTTGATTTATAACGTCCGTAACATTAAAAAGTGCACTGTCAACATTAGGCGAGTTCATTATAATAAATTCCCAGGGAGTTGCATAAAGAGCATTATTTAAATCTGAAAAATTTCCTTTAGCATAATCCCATACAGTAAAAGGTTTAGAAGCTGAACACCGCTGAAGTGAAAAGTTAAATTTAATAAATATGGGATTGTGATCTAANTTGCTGATAGGATCTAAAATACCATGAGAGACTACAGCGAAGGGNATATTNGTTAGAACCCAATCAAGAATCTTGTATTCGCGAGTAGGAGTGTCAATTAATTGCTGAAGGCCGTAAGCTGACAAAGTACGAAAAAGGTTGGTCTGAAGCTGAACAGGTTTCCCAACAGAATNATCGTTAAAATCACCAACAAGCAGGATACAGCAACAAGGATCAACTAGAAGCGANTCAATAACAGTGGATATAGACTCAATAAACGTTTGCTTGAANAGGGAGGTGGTATTCGGTGGAAGATAACATACCGCAAGGTGCAGACTACGGGAATTTATAGTTTTCAGTTCAAGCCACAATATTTCTACGTCTGGTGATTCGAAGTCAAAGCGGCGAACACAATAAATGTTATTTTTAACATAAGCTAAAACACCACCACCGTACCGATTGCGATCTAAGCGAAAAGGATCACAGTAACCAATAAGACGAATGGAGTTTGCGTCGATCGAGTTATCTAACCAAGTTTCTGTTAAGCATATGACATCAAAGTTATATTCGGCAGCCAGAACATTAATTTCGTCTAGTTTCATAGTAGAGTTAAAACCAGGGTAGAGTTCAAACCAGTGACGTACGAGGCGGGGAGTGGGGGGCGGCAGCCCCACCCGCCCCCCATGGCAGACAAGCCGCTGCACTATTTTTTTAGTTGAGCTTCCTGTTTCCATTTATTCATGTTTGCTTATTTTACATGGCGTACAGCCAGTATTATTTAGTCAGTTTGTGAAGTAAATTGGTTCGTGTTGTTGTGCAATGCGCACTAGTGCGCGGCGTTAACATGCGGCCNGTGTTGCCAGATTTCAAAAAGCTTTATAGCCAATATTTGCAATGCNCTGCTGGTGANAACAGGAGTTATCGAAACGTTTACAATATGTCATTTGTATCGTTTTCGTTGGTCGTGATTTTCTTTATAGCCAAATTTCACAAAAAAAAATAGCCAAAAGTAGCCAAAATTAGCAAAAACCTATAGCCGAAATAGCCAAGTCTGAAAACTAACTAAAAACATTAAAAGCCACTAAAAAGTTCAGTTGGTCAATTCCGTGGACAGTAAAAAATTAGTCTCTGGCGCATTTAGGAACCATGCAATCTTTGCAAAGCTAATTTGTAAAGGCAGTGTCTGTAAATGGTGTACATACCATCGCACCTTACGTAAAGATTATAACATGTATCCACAACCTCCATCATTTATAAAACTATTTACAAATGCAAAAGGAAACAACAACTGATTACTGCGGTCAGAACGTTTTTGAAAAACAGAGTTTAACAAGTGACTATGCTGCCGCATGGTAGGCTAATGGGGAACGGCATTACGCTGGTGTTTATTAGAAGCATAATGGCTATTTAAATCTGAGCTATGTGCTCTGGTTTCACAGCAACAAAACTTACACCAGGCTTTCTAAGCATTACTCTGCATTTTTCAAATACATGTTCATCTGTTCACATTATGTGAAACCTTGATAGAACCAAGTTCACATTTTGATAGAACCAAGAACCAAGTTCAACCAAGTTCACCAAGTTCACATCTGTTCACATTCTGTGAAACCTGACGCCACACTTCTTTATCAACAATAACATCAGCACCAGCAGCAACTAAAAAAATCTGAGTGTTTTAGAGCAAATTAAGCTGGAGACCTGGCATCAATAAGGCGATGACTCAATTCCAATAACTTGCAGAACGTTATCCAAAATTGAATATTTCACAAAACAATCTGTAGAAATAGTAGTTTACAACTCATTAATCTACAGCAATGGTCTCAAACTGTGCATCGCGACGCGCTGGTGCATCGTCTTAATCTTTCAATGGCGTCGCACAAAAGTGAACTCCGTGCAGTTTTATTAATTGAACTAATAACAAGTGCAGTTTTATCACTTCACCAACGAACACTTATTGTTTGTTCAGGTACAGCCATGCTGACAGTGGTAACTTATTGTCATCTCATGATTGTAACTGTAGTTATTCTTTACTAATGAACGCATTGCACGATTTTAATTAACTTTACATCAGACAAATGAAAGCACAGTAGTCAGTTATAAAATAATCGAAATGCTGATTGCTTAACCCAGAACGAATATATATTGAAATTTGCTTACTTGTGTGATAACTTTGCTAAATTGAATAAACTTTCTATGCAAGGGCCAGATATAATTTGTTTGACATATCAGATAAAATTGCGACCTTCATTAAAAAGCTATCGTTGTGGAAGGAAGATATAGGAAAAGTGTCGGGAAATTTTCAGTGCTTTACTTTCTTGTCTAATTTGCTTGAAAATATATCCATGAAGCTGCCTTCAAATCTACGAAGTATATTTTTGCAACCTCTAGTAAAAGCTCTAGTCAAAATTTTCCTCAGTACTTTCCAGGGAATTTATCAAGCTATGAATGGATTCGCGATTCTTTCTTCCAACTTACTCCATCGTGATCGTCCTTTACTGAACAAGAAAAANAATTATATTGACCTCACCTGTGATCAGTCNATGAAAACAAAGTTCAATTCAAGAAATCAGACACATTATTGGAATTTCATTGAATGACGAACAACCAGTTTTGGCAAAAAAAGCGCTACCGGTGGTTATCCCTGTCACTGTGTCGTATTTATACGAATCAGGATTTTCTGCCATGGCCGTGATCACAACCAAATATCAACCACGAACATACGAACATACCTTGAGTGGGAAACGGGGGTGGTAGTTTCACAAATTCTTCCAAGATTCGACGAAGTTTGTACAAATAAGCAAGCCCACACATCGCATCAATGATGTATATTTCTTTTTGTTATTTCATCAATAAATAAAACTTTGATTACTACATGTGCTTTTAAATTCTTATTGCGTTGCAGGTCCAGCAAACTTTTCCAAAGGCGTTGCAAGGAAAAAGTTTGATAACCATTGCATTTACAGTATACTTGTTTTGATTTTGTAACCGAAACTGGTCACAAGCATCTCATTCTTCCATTTAGTTTCTTATAAACATCAAAAATAAAGCTGTTAAAACTAATAGGATCGCTTATAACCATGTTCTCTGGAAGAATCTTATCAGCATTTATGCAACTTAGGACTTTACACAACATTCTCCAGGGGTGCAGTGCTAAAAAAGAGGTGTGGGAACGCCGCTCCGTTCCCATGCGTTCCCAACCCAATACACCCCTGATTTTGGTTAAAGCCGAACTCTAACATCAAATACTGCTCAGATGCACTCACACGCAAAAAACTCCTTCAGTTCTCGAAATCCGCTGCACCTAGAAAATGAAATGAAAAATCTAAATCTTCAAGTAACGATTTTTACATCTTTTTTATGAAGCAAACACTGGTCTAAATTTTGCACAAAAATCAGCCAAATTTTCCGCCAAAATATTTCGGAAATAGCCAAAAAGTCCGCCAGCCGCCAAACGAAAATTTTACCCGCCAACCAAATAAAAAAATAGCCAAATTTGGCGGAAAAATAGCACTTTGGCAACACTGCCTGCGGCGCTGTGTGCAGGCGTTTTGACATAGTTGGTTCATTCAAGCTTCCAAGTGTGGATGTGCGTTTGGGGGCGAATGAAGAACCCGGTGATGGTGTCCGTGTGGGGCGGTCATCTTCTAGTAACAAAGGGGGGGACCCTTAATATACGTCTACGGGTGAACATAGTCGTACAAATGTGCTTCGTTACTTCTGATTGCTTGTTGTGGCCGCATCGTATCCTTGTAGTGAGTCGGTCGCTTTTTGTGCTTCGTATCGATCGTGTTTTGTACTTCCTTCGCCAGTTCCTTTAACCTCCAGTTCGATTTAATTTTAGGTGGGGGAGGATGAAGTGAATTGGTGCGTGTTGCTACGCACTAGTCATCTGCAGCACTATGCGCAGTCGTTCTTTTACTTTGCATATTTCACTGAAGCTTTCTGTAGCTGCCGGTCGTACTGATGGTCTGCATTCTCGGTTGGATCACTGTTTGCATTGTAAACGTATGCATCATAAGTTATAAGACTGTTTCAACTTTTCAGTAAAGCCGTTAAACAAGTAGGTGACAAGTCACTTCAGTTTGGCCCTCCTGTATTTTACTTTTTTTTCAAATTTAGAATCGCCTCTGTACCTATGTGTATGTAACAAATTATGATATGGAATACGAAGCATAAGCAATAGTCATTCTGCAAGCAGCCACTTAAGTGGTGAACTTATGCTACTCCATTCAATTCATATACTCGCGAATTTGGCTTTGAAAGAGACAGTGCCTCCCCAACCACGAACCTCACCGCACGTCACTGTAAAAAATATAAATTCAATACAGTGAACTCAGGGCAATCTCTGTTTCTCAGGGCAAGCGCAAGTTGCTCAAAAATCCTGAATGTAAAAAGTATGTTCAATACAGTGAAAGATTTCAGGGCAAACTATGGTGAAAAATTTCAGGGGAAACTGTTTTTCAGGGCAAGCGCAAGTTGCTCAAAAATCCTGAACAGTGAAAATATTTTCAATACAGTGTATTCAGTGCATATTCACTTGGGGGTGATCCGTGCAATTTGGGCTAGTGCAGTGTGTAACCTGAACCAAACTCGTGACTGGTTATAATGACTTTGATCTGAACCAAGCTTTCGTTTTTTTATGCCATTTTTTGTGCTTTTTTTAGAACTCTTCTGTAATCTGTTGCAGTAGTTTTGTGAATGCAGTGTGTAATTTGGACCAACCCTGGTGGCGGTTTGTGTAATATGGATCAGTGCTACAAATGACAATACTTGCATAAAGTACTTGGAAAGTGTTTCATAGGCTACATTTATAGGAACATCGTACAGTACTGTACATGGTATAATCACAGTATACGAATACGGTACAACACGTATAGGCACACTGGCACATGCATTTTGAGTGCGTGTTTCATTTCCCGAGGTGCAATCTTTCGTAGGAGCGGGCCGCACGGACGTGCAGATTGCCGTGCGCGTCTTTAAGTGCCTTGCTCAAGCAGCGCACAGCAACGATAACACAGGCAGGCATCGAAGTCGCGTACATATTTGCATCAGTAAAGGCAATTACCGGAGTTTCTTGTCTGGGAGAACACAACACGCAAGGAACTTCAACCCCTTGAGTTAACAAGCAAGGTAACTACAGAATTTGCCTATAATGGCACCTCTAGGGGATTGCATAAAGAACGTCATTGCCGAATTGACGTTATAAGCGAATTGAAATGCATGTAAAAGATGCCATCGGTACCGAACAAAATGTAACGTTATAGGCGAATTGACGTTACAGACGAAGTCGTTATAGACGAATTCAACTGTATAGAACCGATTTACAAGAGATTTCGGGCTTCACTCGGAGTAAACTAAAAAAGTTAGTTTCAGGGCAAATTGTTATTTTCAGGGCAATTTTTTTCCGCCCCCCCAGTAAAATGCCTTCCCGTACGCCTATGGTTAAAATTGTAGTCACGAACCACTTACATGAGATGTTTCGAAGTCGTATACACAAGGCAGAAAAACGCAATACAGCAGCCATTGCGTAAATTCGGATAAATTAACTGAAACCAATTCTTAACACTTAACACAAACCGTTTGCTAGTGGGACAATCAACAATCTGCTGACAGTAATATAATCCAGTTCCATCTCACACTGAAATGCACGAAAGATTAATCTTCCCACTTCTGCGACTGTTTCTTACTTTTGAAATTAATATTTCAACACCACGACCGCGGTCTGACTAAATTTCACGCAGGATCCGAGCAACCACTGGTGTGTGTCGTCATAAAAAATCTAGTTGCACGACCATCAAAATCAAAAACACAGCTTATTATGCATTTGGGAAATATTGAATGCTGGCTAGAGGGTTTCTAAATTATCGTTTGAAATATTGCTGGCCGAAAGTTATCTGCTGTATATGTCAACCTAAGAAAAAAACTGGGGAGGCCAAGCATGGGGCCAACCAAAAATGTAGGGGAGCCATGGCCCACCCAGGACCCCATTAGAATCGCCGCTGAAGGTAATGCAGCGAGACGGTGACTGCTAATAGCGGTAAGGCCCGTTGTTTTATATTGTGTGAAAAAAGCATGTGTGGATCTGTAGCAAAGCTTCACGAGTTTCAAAAATCCATTGTGAGTGTGAACAATGTGCCCGAAATGAGTGAATAGCATAATCAAACTCTCTTATGCAGGCATCCTCACCAGTGGCGTGACTACATAATGTTGGAACCAGGGGAAACGTCGCTGAACGGGGCCCACTTGCCACTGTAGGGGTCCACTGGCCACCACTCAGAAAAAAACTGAGAAATGATGGTGAATCTGGATGTGGGTGGCTATACCAAAAACCCCACATCACCGGAAAATACACAGAAAAATGCCAAAAAACAACGACCTACTGAAAACCAAAAGAATACTAAACCCGAAACATAAGCCACTGTAAGTAGGGTCCCAGTTTTTACCATTGGCTTGCCAGGGGGCTCTGACTACCTGACAGTTACGCCACTGCTTTTCACACATCACATTTTTCTACGTGGCTTGTTAGAAGACGTGTATGCAGGCTTGCGGGGGTAAGTTGTTAAAGTTAGGGTTAGACTTCTGAGTGAGTACTGACTGCAAAGCTACATTTACTGTGGCAACTTTTCATAATTCATTGCTCAATTCTTTAAAGCAGTGGTTCCCAAACTGGGGGGTAAATTACCCCCCAGGGGTAATATGCAATTCTTCGGTGGGTAATGCGGAACCAAAGTCACAATGTTGTTCTATATTATGAGCGATCACTGCGAAATATTGTGGGTAATAAGACATAATCGCTGCCTTGATTTGGGCAACGGCTCGAACAAGTTTGGGAACTACTGCTTTAAAGCCTGCATGGTAAGTTGTCCGATATTCCTGACAATGTAGTCTACTTGTCCGGTTTATGTATGATGAGCGTGCCCCGTGAAAATATGAGCAAAGACAAGCAAGTTCATTGAAAAGGTGATTGACAATGCTGCCACAGGTTTCTCTCTAAAAATCACTAGATTCACAAAAAAAATTCACTAGATCTGAAAAAAGTTCACTAGATTTAAAATTTTTGCGTCGAAATTCGCAGATTTGCTTGAAATGATTTAGTTGTTTAGTTAATTGCCCAAAAACCTTCACATCATTTGTAAGTTTGTTGAAACAGATCATGCTGCAGTCTGGAAAATCTCATACAAACAATCTTCAAGGCTTTTCAAAAGAGCTGAAAATGACACCACTCACGGAGTATTTTAGAGCAATCAACCTACAGTAACATTAGAAAAAATTATATTGCAATGTTCCTGCAAGGAAATGAAAGTACCGTCATGCTGGCCAATAATGCAGCAATAAACAACACAGAAGTGAAAACAATGAGAAACTCAAAATTAGAAACACGTTTTCGTTCTGTTGGTGTTTACACAATCAGTTGTTTATGGATTAAAAAAGGTTGAAAATAATTAAAAAAGGGCTGCAAACTGAAAAGTTAGAAAAGAGACAACCGATTTTCTTGGAATACATACTTTGAAAAAAATCACTAGATTGCAGTGAAAAATCACTAGATCACTAGGTCAGTCTAAAAATCACTAGATCTAGTGAAAAATCACTAGTCGTGGCCATGGGCGTCCACAGGGGGGGGGCAAAACGGGCATTTGCCTCCCCCTGGAAATTGGGTCTAAGAACCAAAATTTTTAATAAATCTGAAGGCAGTAGGTTAGATTTGATTACTTGATTTAATTTTTGCAATAACAGTTTATTTTCCGGTATGATACTGACCGCACAACAGCCAGGTTCACTATTCTGGTGTCATGCAGTTTGCAGTTCACTATGTCCGCTCCTTTGCCTGCAAAGGAAAGTTGCCAAACTTGCGTGCCGATTATTCTGCAGTTGTCCTTCACTGGGTAACAACAACATGGCCATAAATCTTCAAAGGTTCGCTACATGTTACTGTAGCAGGCCTTTTGCCGCTTGTCACTGTTGAACGCAGACATCTTGGCAAGTAATGCAGCAAGGCAGTGACTGTTGACAGCGGCAACCCACGCAGTTTTATATTGCGTGGAAAGAAGCATAAGTGAATCCGTAGAAATGCTTCCACAAGTTTGAAAAATCCATTGTTAGTGTGAGTGTGACCAATGTGCCTGAATGAATAGCTTCAAATACGCTTGCGCAAGTTTCTTTTCACACAGTAAAAAACAGGAGTCGGCAACCTGCGGCCCGCGAAGCAAAATCATCCGGCCCGTAGCCCCTTTACCAAATTGTAGTAACTGTATATGGCCAGCCTAGTGGTATTATATTTTATGAACCTGCCCTCCTTCCGCGTTGTGCTATAAATGTGCTCTGTCGCATTTTGGACTTTCGTTACGAACTGTGAAAATCAGGAGTTAATCTGATTAAAATTCCATAAATTCCCAAGATTGAGCAACAGCAAAGGTAACGGAATTGTTGGTGGAAAATTAGTACGGCCCGCCATATCTTGCTGAGTTTGTTTTTGGTCCGCGACTGGGGAAAGGTTGCCGACCCTTGGTATAAAACTACGGGGCTTGTTGGAATATGTCTGTGCAGGCTTACGGGAATACGTCATAATCGTTAAAGTTTAGATGTGACTTCAGAGTGAGTCCTGGTTGCAAAGCTGAATTTGCTGAGGCATGTTTTCATAATTCATCTGCTCAATTTTTTAAAGCCTGGGCGATGTTCTAAATTAAATTATCTTAATATACCTGGCTCCATGGGCGTCGGAAGGAGGCAGAGAGGATTTAGATCCCCTGGAGTTTGAAATTTTATATTTTCCTTTTTGAATGTTTAGCAAAAAGGTTGTTCACTTACTAGTTTCTGGCGGGTAAAATAAAATTTTACCATGTTTGGCCCCAGTTCCGTAGCGGCCAAACTCTGGGCCCCCTCAAAATGCTTACAGGGTCCTCCTAATAGTGGCTTCTAAAAAAACGATTTCAACGTTATGGCACATCCCGAGGCCGAATGGTCTTCACAACAAAATATACCGATTTTTTATATTTTCTTATTTCACTATTTTTAGTTCCACTTGCCGACACATTTTCGGACGAACCGTCGCCAGAAAGTCTTCATTTGGAGGCTTCATATTCGTGCAGGGGGCTAGACATTTTGAACCTTTACATTTAATTCACTACACAGCACTTGCAAATAGTGCGAATTAATTATAAAATTATCAAATATTTTCCCGCAAATACTCGTAAGAGGCTCATAGTGTGCAACCAAAAATTTTTGAGCGAGCTTAACAAAATGAAATTGGGTCTTAATCACTGTCATTTAATTAACGACAAGTATTTACAGATGTAATGAAATGCAAATGTTACCGCAGGAAATCAGAATCAAGCCTATCGTTCAGTTATGAAAACATTGTTGCCGTGGCAACAAAGTTGAGGCCGGTCATAGCAATGCGTGCCGATGAAGATTTTGGTTCATTAGCGTAAATTTATTCTGCATGCGCACCGTGCTTTTAACTGGCCGAAGTACGCATCTGTAAACTTTCTGATGTCTAGACTTGCTAATCTTCTGGTGCATGGCACATGTTTATATTCATGACATTTTGTATTTCAAATAAGCTATAAATGTTAACAATTACAGACTAAGGCCTACGTTGACGCAACATGGTTAACATTCACAATCCACCAACTGTACTTGTACTACTCTGTTGGGACAAGCTTAGCATTGCTAAATAAACTCTTGTAACTACACTGTTAATTCCATATTGCTGTCTGAACAGCAGGCTGCGCAAATGTGTAACTTTGTTCGTAAGCACCAAAGGTATCTTGCTTCTATGCAGTACAGAATGCGGGAAGACTACTTGGGCTAGCACAATGCATTTTTTCACAACAATCACTACACAAAATACGTTTTGATCAAGTGGAAGTCTGACTTCTGGACGTATACAACTAGGCATGTAGGCTAACTGCACGTTCAACAATTCAAGCAATGAATATGCTGACGCTTTACGCTCAAGCATCAAATACGTGTAGTACCTCACAAACGTATCATAACTGATCAGGGGATGTTATTCTAGATAACAGCGGCAGGTACTGCTCTGTCTATAAATTACAAAAGAGAATACGGATTGACAAAAATTTCACTGATTTCTAGTGTTTTATATTTCAATTTCGGGGTTGAAGCTTTGTTTGGGGGGCTAAGCCCACAAAAGCCCCTCCGTGGCGACGGGACTGAATTTTGGACCCCTGTGACAGTGTGCCCCCTATTGGGGGTGTGAAGGCCGGCTTATACGGCTCTGGTTGGCCCCTCTCTGGAAAAAATCCTTCCGACTTCCATGCCTGGCTATCGCTGCCAACGAACGCATTTTTGTGACTGCTGCCGTAACATGGGGCCTTTACTTGATGGTGTAGAAGGGGGTAAAGCGTTTTGTGAACGTCCATTTGTATTGCATCGTCAGCAACCTGAAAAGGATAAACAAAATGTCGACTTTGCCCCCCCCTGTTTTTCGGTGAAATTACCTATTTTTGGCTTGTTTTTCATATTTTCTTGCTTGTTTTTGCAAAATAACCTGGCATCACTGGTTGAACGTGAAGCTAGCCTACGTGCCTAGTTGTATACATACCGAAGTCAGACTTACACCAGATCAACGTATTTCGTGTAGTGATTGTTGTGGAAAAATGTATTATGACTAGCTCAGGCAGTCTTCTCTTATTTTGTACTGCATAGAAGCAAGATGCC
>JGI24021J15306_10011627_pt1 | contig 10933 bp, 9 predicted proteins | sample Ectturendosymbi1_FD_15306 | JGI IMG/M metagenome (IMG submission 15306)
GCCCGTATTCGACGAGACATTAGCGCAGCCTGATTTTGTAGTTGTAAATTGCTCTGACGTAGTGATGAGTGTGTTTCACTCCCCTGTTTTAACACGCAGCCTGATATTTTTGCAGTTATGAACTGCTGTGTAGTAGCCTTGAATTTGTTTTTCTCCGATATCCTNATTTGCAAATGACCACCATATGACCCTGAACCAAACCCCCCCATGAAAATTTTCTGCGTACGCCACTGAATGCCACCGAGGGTCCTACTACACTCTGGTATGCGCCTCCAAGTGGTCATGCAGCAATCAAAAAGAAAGCAATAATTGAGCAACGCATCGCCGCAAGACAGACTTGCTGCTACGATCACCATGCAAGATAGACATTTATGTTGGCCCCCTACTTTTTTCTTGGCCCCGCAGTGCCCCCTCCACTTTTTAAGTTCTTGAATCGCCATTGCTCGCAGGCATCCAACCAGTGGCGATTCTTCAATTAAAAATGTGGGACCTGATGGTTCTTGGCAATGAGACAATCGAATGGCTACGTAACACCTGCCCCGAGGTCTAGTGCGGCCAAGCAGTGGTTAGAACCATTGGCTCAAAAGAAGAAGCAAAATCTTTGTTCTGTTATTGGTCATAATAGTTACAATTGTTTTGCAGAATATCGTAGTTCTGGGTGGTTAAAACTGAAACATATGACTAACTGAGCTTCTCAATATATTATTGTTAAAGGTGATCGTCTTGAATTCTTTGAAGTGTCAACTATCATGGTGTTGTGAAACAATGGTTTAGCACAAGTCAATTTGAATTATGATGCAAGATGTTTTCTTGAATCATATTGAGTTGGATTATATGTAGACTAACATAGTAGTGATAAAGCTTTGGATTTAAACGGGAGTTGGATTTTAAAACAGTCTGTTTTCGGATTTGGCTTTGGAAATGAAATGTAGGATATGGATTTGAAAAACTTAAATCCGTTCATCTCTGATCAAAGGTGGCTAAGGATCCGGAGTCCCGGAGTCAACTCCGGTAGGATCCTACGTTTTGTTTGAACCCAGATCCGGTGCCGGAGTAAAAATTTTGTGAAAACAACGGAACCGGGTCCTGTGTTACTTTTCAATTTTGGCAGTAGCAGAAGTCTTGCGTGGTCATTTCTTAAGACAAACATGGGTAAATTTCGGTTGGGTTGATAGTAGCCGGATTCTGAGCAAGAGTCGGATTCTCAAATTTGAAAAGTTGCCGGACCCGGATTCAAAATTTTGGAACAGGAATGGAGTCGGAGTTGAAAAAGTGACTCCGGTCGCCTCTGCAAGGCATGCAATTTTCAGTTTTGCTTTCACTTTTTGTGACGCAATCGACTTGGACCAGATATGAGCATTGGACTGGACTTGGATCGGACTGGACCGGACTATGATGACTTTTGTTGATTTTGGTTTCGATCCGGGCTGTAAAATGCTTCATGAATTTAAGGTCAGGACCGGATTTGGACTGAGTTGATGGAAATGAATTCCGTAATTTTTTTCATTAAAAACTTGAAATTTGTTAAAATTTTAGACTTTAATTGGACTTGGATTTTAAATTTCTTAAAATTTTTTGGACTATGGTTGGAGTGAGTTTTAAAAATTCAAGACTGGACTGGATCGCAAAATATGACAGTCCGCTCATCTCTGATTTGGATGCCTGTCGCCTGAGTGTAGTCACGTGATTGCAGTACCACTGTGTTGTATTTGCAGACTGCAGACTCAGTGCAGACGGCAGAGCAGAGCAGGTGCACGCTGCAACAGAGTAGGCCCAGGTGCACCGTGCAACTAAAGCTTACGTTTCAAGTTACACTTATATTAGAACAATAATTGGAGCTATGATGGGTAAAGTAGCTACAGGGGATGGCGTAGTATTAAGGCTACAATACATTACCAGCAACAACAAGCTTTCAGCCCATTTTTTTCTTATGAACAGAAGAGAAATGTACTTGTCCAAATTGAAATTGAAGTTGTCGATGCAGGTACTACGGTACTTAGGCCAACACCAGACTTGAAGCTAGTAGGCTAGGCTAAAGCCAAACAAATATTTTTTTAGGAAATTCAACCCAAACCCCAACCTGTATGGTAAGTAAGTTCAACTGAACTGGTTATGTGGAAGCAGTTCAACAAATGCTTTGTGACTATTCATCTACCTCAGTACCTGGCATGATATGAATGATGCGGTTCAAATAAAACGTTCAGTTTGTCACTCCAGCGGCACTGACGTCGTAGCTGATGTGTTTGAGGTCTGCTGTGCCAAAGGTTTTTGGTTCAGTGCTCACCTTGGCGATTTTTGGTAGTAAGTAATGGTTTTGGTAGTATTGGTTTCAATTCATGAGACCACTTTTTCTTTTTTCAAAAGTTTCCAAACTTTCGGTTTAAGGGTTGGCAGTGGTTACAGAACTGCCTGTGGATCTTTAAATATGAAACATTTGATTATTTGACCATCGGCATCTTTTGTAACGTGACACTACCGTGCGAGGAGAATGTAGTAGGCTTGGTAGAAACATAGTAAACACAAAAGGTAAACCTAACCTTAACTCTAAACATGTCCCTAACCTTAAAACACTAAGGTATTGCTAAGGTAACACTAAGCTAAGGCTAACCTAATGCTAACTCCTGAAGCAAAAGTTTGGAATGTTTTGAAAAAAGTAAAGAAAAACTGATCCCACGAATTTAAACGTGCAAGTTGTAGCTATTACGAAAACACAAGGCCCCTAGGTGAGAGGCGAACCCACAACCATACCATTGGCATGGCACACTTTAAACCTATCCGTTACACTACGAGATCGATGCCGCTTGAGTGAAAAACTGACCGCTTTATTCTAAAACGTCATGTGAGGTGGTATTGTGGAATAAGTTTTGAAACAAGAAGATCCATGGGTGGTTCCATAGCCACTTTCTTAAGAGTTAGGTTTAGGGGTTAGGGTTAAGGCTGTGGTTAAGGTTAGGTTTTAGGTTTTCCTTTTATGTTTAGCATGTTTCTACCAAGCCTACTGCATTCTCGTTGTGTGTTACTGTAAAGTTCCAGATGGTGGACAAACAAGATTTCAAATATGAAGGTCCAGGTAGACCTGTCACAGCCATTGCATCAACAAATAAGTTGTATTGCTGGCTGTGTCTACTTCTTCTAACAAAGGTAGTTCAGTCTAGGGCAGGTTTTTTTAAGGCGTTTTAGGGACCCGATTTGGGTCCCTAGAATTTAAAATCGGGTCTCTACAATCAGAGAAAATCCTCATCGGGTCCCTAGAATCAAAGAAAATCGGGTCCTTAGAATCAGAGAAATCAGGTCCCTACAGGTTCACATCAGGTACCTAATATTTTCCTTAAAAAACCCTGGTCTAGGGTTGAGCACACCAATGTGGGTCCATGTGAATAGCTTATATGATAGGTTACAGGTGCTAGATGCCATGATAACGCTGCTTCACACTAGTCAGCTTCTGTAGCTCACAACACATTTGGTCAAATCAGAATTAATATACTACTGGACAATGGACAATCAAAAAGGTACACTCCAAAGCTTTGACCTACAGCCTTGACAAAAAAATTTAACCACAGTGCATGTCCTAAAAGTAAGTGCCTGTTTTGGGCACATTGATTGTTTAAAATTTTGCTTACCCAAGTGTGTCATTATTTTCAGCAAATTTTGAGAATTGACTGTTGGTATTACAGATGTGTGCCATAGGTATGAAAATTATGCATTTTTTCATCTTCTTTTTCTTCCTGAATTTTGTGCAGTCTGAGTTTACTTCCTGAACTGAGTGCTATACCTATAGTGGATCTAGTAATTGCTAAGATAAATGTATCGCATTGAGTAGTGAACAAGTCTTTCTTCCCTTGGCCTAATGTCTTCAGTGTTATGAAAATTCAACCATTCAAGGTGTGCAAAGATAAGTTGAAGTATTGCTATTTGTGTTGTTAGCATTTCATCTATGTACATTCATTCATTCTTTTGTTCGGGAAACAAACACATCAACACAAAAAAACTCATAAATAAACTCATAGAATAGAAATATTATCAGAATTATATTTGCATGTTTCCAGGGTACTTATTATAACCAGGTGGTTTTCTAGTTAGGTCCCCCACTAGCCTAATGTTAAGATAGTGTTAATATGTTAATGAGGTTACAGATTCTGTACATAAATCTGAATTACTTGTGATGTATGTTTGTGTGTTTTATGTACGTCTTATGTTTTGATCTCCTTATGGTGAATGTTGCTGTGTCTTTTTATACAGAAATATGCTCATTTCTATTTAGGCTTATGCAGTTCAGCTAGCTTAATTAGTGCTGTGGTGGTTACTTCCTTGTAACATGCTGTTCTACTACAAATTTAGTTACTTATATTTTGTCTCTTTTGGCGTGGTTGTGTCAGTGCCATGGTACATGTAGATTTAGTCAAAATAGTTGAGACCTTGTTAGTGATTCACTAAACCTCCAAAACTAGAGTTAAAAAATATGGTTTTTAATCTGCTACCTGAATGTGTGGTTGCCACAGTGAATGACGTGAAAAGCACTTCTTTTAAGTCCAAGTGAACTTCATAGTATTGCCATGTCAAATGAAACAAGTGCAAACATGTGTTGTGATAGGAAAATCTCAGCAGCAACCACGTAAGAGCTAAAATTCTAAGAGATAATGCATCGTGTTTGAATCACAATTGGTTGTAAGCTTTTTCAAACAAATCATACTGCTGTTTACTGAACACAATGACGTCATCAAGACACAAACCAAAATGGCAGTGTCTATTTTACTGGCGATATTCTGGCGCCAACAGATTGGCTGAAGCTATTGTGCCAGCAGTCGAAGATTCAGTCTCATGGCATGACGCAATATAAAGAAAAAGGTCACTTTGTCCAGCAAATGCTGTCCTGCTAGTGGTGTAACGGTTAGGTGTTATGGCTGCTATGCCAATGGTTTTCAGTTCAACTTTCACCTTGTCGATTTTTTTTTTCTTTACTTTTATTCAGGCTCCGCTTAGGTGTTACCTTTAGGGGTTAGTGTTGTTAGGTTAGAATTAGGGTTAGGTTAAGATTAGGTTAGCTTAGTGTTAGGTTAGGGTTAGATTAGTGTTAGCTTAGCATTAGGTTAGGGTTAGATTGTAGGTTTATCTTTTAGTTACATTTACTTCGTTTCTACCAAGCCTTTTGCTGCTGCCATCTTGGTGGTAAAATAGACACTGCCAACCAAAAATTGCATGCGTTGTCAAATTCTCCATGCTATGCAACTGGATTGGTGGGGCAACAATAGTTCAGTGGTTAAGTGTCTGCCTCCCAATTGGAAGGTTGGGTGTTCAATCCACAGCCACTGAGTGAATTGCCGTAACGCTCCTTGGGCAAAAGCGTTCACCTCAACCGCCCCGGCAAGAAGCACAATTCAGGCTTCGGCCTGCCGCCAATTGCCGTCACCAAAAATTANAAAAAAACAACAACAAAAAACAAAAAAACTGGATTGGTGTCATATCATTGATACCATAATTCAGCTTTACATAATTNTGGGCATGGGAATTAAACTGAAGTCAATGTCTGTGAGATCCTGAAGGTGAACATTGTTCTGTTTGCCTCGAAAGTCTCAGATTGCAGCAAGGGTGCTCCTCAAAAGGGCAAATCTCAGCTTTGGTCTAATGCAAGACTGCCCAACCCGCAGGCAGCATGCAGCCTGTGAGGTTGTTTTAAGTGGCCCGCGATGTAATAAGTTCGTTGGCAAACTTTTAAAATTTTTAGCATTTAGTTACAGACTCGAGTATATTTGCCATCAAAACACATCAAAATTATACCTGCTGTTTCTGTTATGGGCCTACCACCTAAAAACTTGTGTAACAAACACTTCAAAAATGTGTCAATTTTTTAGATTTGATTTGCATCCATACAAGCTGGCAACAATGCGTGCAACTATAAAGACTCATTATCACTTTGTGTTATCGCATAAAACTTATCAAAATCAAGGGATTTGTTACGTCACAAAAATGTTTTGTGGCCCGCTACACTAAAAAGGTTGGGCAGGGCTGGTCTAATGCAAGTCATGACAGAGGCATATGGCTCCCTGCCTTTTTAGCTATTTTCTCAGCCAGTCTTTTGTTGATTCTTGTGCCATCCCACCACTCGTTATGAAGACAAGGGGATTGAATGAAGAATGTCAATCACTTTGATTGCACTTATTCTTCTTCTCTTTTTCATGTTGTTGGTAGATTTGTGAAAAGACTTACCGGAATAAGACTATGAGGTAGGATGTGTGATCCTTATGTCAAAGTATGTTTTCTCACAGCTATTCCACAGTCCTCTCATGAAAATATCCCAACTTGCATTGTCACCAGTATTGACTTTCTTTCAAAATCATTTTCATTGATTGGCAAAAGTGTGGGTTCTATCTGATCATCTCTACAGACCTCTCAATATCTGTGCCTCTGAGTCTCTCACTGAGTTGTGCCTTGGTTTGAATATCAGTGCAAGTTACAAGGCTTAGCAGTGAAACGTATGTGCTTAGTTAGCCAGATGCACTTATAATTTTGTTTCTTTAAGTTAGATTACACGTACTATGGCAACATAATTGATGTTGATTAATCAGGGATATCTGGGTTAGACTTAGTGTAATTCTCATTTAAGACTGATAAGCATGTATGGAAGTAGGCTTCAGTCACATGTTGTGTTAATTCCTTAAAATCATGATAATAATACAATAGTAGCAATGATTTATTGCAGACACATGGTCCATATCGTAGGCACAGTAAACAACTCAGAGCACAAAAAATGGTTAGCCATTGCTCATTACACAATAGGTATTTGTATTTTGTACATGATCACACAAATAGGAGAAAAAATAACATTTTTAACATAACCCCAACTGTAGCATCATATATCCACCATAATACAGGAATCCAGTAGTGTGAAAAAAATGAAGGTATTCTTACATCAAAACTTGGAGGTTAACAGCTAACCGTTGAAAGGAGCAAGAAGTAAAAAACGAGTCTGATGGGGTACACATTGGTGCACGGATACATGCACCTATTCCAATCATGGTTTCAAATACTTTACAACGCATTTCTCATTAGATCGACAGTGAAATAAATTTCCAAAGTTTTCAAGCAGCCAATTAATATTCTTGGTTTTTGAAGCAGCATACGGGAGCTTTCCGTTGTCATGCAAAAACAATATTGATGAGACATGTACACTGGTCCAATGCATCAAATATATCAGTTGGTCACCGTCATACATGAGCATTAAATAATTGAGGAAAAACAAAGATTTGTAAAAAGCATCAGACCTTTGAGGAGATCGGATGAAACAGTTTGATGAAGATGCATAGCATTGCACGAAGCGATGAAGGATATTTCTCAATAGGGCATCAAAAGTCGTGACACAATGGCTAACTTGGTGTGAGCGAACACTTACATTTCTGGGTGTATTATGCATAATTTGGTAGGCTTCAATGGTATGCAGCACTCAAGTGCTTCATACTAGCCTGTGTGTATTTGCTCCACAGTTGGCGAGTGTACATTGGCATGCAATAGGTATGAAATAGCGTTTTTTACTGCAGGAGAGCACTAATCAAATGTGCCTTGGAGTGTGTTTGGTAAACAATCTAGCAATTTCATTTGTCTCTGAATATCACAATCATCCTTCAGTGAGGCATTATCAACACACCAAGGTATTTCACTTAGTCAAAAAATTGTACACTTACACCGTTCAGAAAAATATTTGATGGAGTAGGTTGTGTATATTTTTTGAGGCAAAAAAGAACACCAATTGTTTTGTTACAATTAAAGGCAATTTCGTGTTCAGCAGCATAGTCACTACAAATATCCTGAAGAAGGAGTCCACTAATACTGGGGCTGAACACACTTATATCACCAGCAAACATTAGATGATTCACAACCGTATTTCCCACAATGCATCCCATCCTGACTGAACCCAGCTGTTCTGAAAATTCATCAAGGTATACAGCAAATAAATATGGGCTCAGAACTCCCCCTTGCCTTACCTCATTGGTCACAATACAAGGGGAAGAAAACTTGGTACCCCATTTTACTTGCATGGTCTGTTGCCTGTACCAGCTCAACAACAGTCTTACTTTGCCCATAGGTGCATTGTGCTTAATTAGTTTAGCAGACAGCGGGTTGTGGTTAGTTCTGTCAAATGCTTTAGAGTTAGATGCATCTAAGAATGCTGAAAAAACTGGAGTATCCTTGTTTACACAATACAACACAGTCTGGCACATGCCGGAGCATGAAGATTAAGATCATAGCACCCCTTGATGACTGATGGGTGTTTGTGAATCCCCTTGATGAGTTATGGGATTGAGCTAGTTTAAGTAAAAAAATACACATGTCAGCGCCATGTTTTGGCTTGAAGCCAAACTGGTTGTCTGTTGTGGATTACAATGGTGAGATGCAAGACAAAATACAATGTTCAAACAACTTGGAGATGATAGTTGCAAGGGAGACAGGTCATAGTTCTCAGCATCACTTATGTCCCATTCAGTGTTCCCTCAAAGGTGCGCAAATGCACAGTACTACCAGACCGTTTGCGCAGTGAAATCTCACACGCGTGCACTTGCAACATTCCAAATTTAATATCACATAGCCCTGTTAATGCTTGAATTGCTTCACCGTTTGTGTGTCCACATGGTTGAGCAATTGCATGCGCACCAAAAGGAATATTTGCTCAATGTGAAAGTTTCTTAGAGGGAACCACTGGTCCCCTTTCTTGTTTTTGCAAATAGGTACAATGACAGTTTGCATGCATTCCTGTGGAATTTTTCTATGCATTAAACACACATTTATCAGGCTACTGAGGTAATCATACACATTTGCATTAGCATAGTGAATGTGTTCAGCAAAAATGCTGTCTTTGCTAGCTGCATGGTCTAATGGTAGTGTATGCAGCAGAGATTTAATCTAATAACTGTTGCACAAGTTATCAATCCCTCAAAATTACCCTGTGAATTTATATTTTGTTTCACAAGATTACCAGTTTCACAGTTTTTTGATGAGTTCAGCAATGTTGCAAAATGTCTTCTCCACATGATAGTGACTGCTTCATTTCCTGATTCACCTCCCACTGAAGATGGGAGTCATGATTTTTTGCTGTCTGATGTTCTGCTGGAATTTTTTGGGAGATTTTTCCAACAAAGCTGCAGCCATGGCATCCACTTTGGTTTTCTCTGTGGATTTTTGACAGGTTGTCAATGCATATTTGAATTATTTATTACTCACTTTCATACTCTCAAACAGGGGTCCACTTTTGGGTATTTGGTTTTTCATCTGGTGAAAGTAGGTATATCAGGCAACCTTATGTTTTTCTCCCGCATGTTTGTTTCACCCAGGTATGTGGTTTCTGTGCGTATGTGTGCCATTGGGCACAGCTTCATCTGCTGTCATTTTGAGTGCATCAACTATATTGCTATAGAACTGTTCTAACATTTTAAGGTGTTGTTGATTGTGGCACATAGGTCGTTGTGATAATAAATAAAATTGGGTGGAGTGACGTAAAATGGTGTTCAAACACACAAGCTGCTTTGTGACAAAAGTCGCTTTACAACATAAGATGTTTCAAAGGGTGTTTATATTTCCATGCAATGTCATTTAAATTCATAAAATCTTAATGTTAGTTGTGATGCTAGTTCTGTGGTATATTGTATTGTTAGTAATGACTTTGAACAAAGCATCAAAGTATATTTTTTGCAGCTTGTTGAGCTCATCACAAATTTGGTGATAGATGCCTGGAGTAAACTGACAGTTTTACATTTTTTATCTTGATTTGACAATTTATTTGATGGTGGCAAACTTCCTCCAATTTGATGAATAGAAATGGCTGATTCTGAGCTTACTGGGTATAACTTGAAAACAATATTTATTGGAAATCACTCTTCTTCTCTTCTTGATGAGCTGAACAGGTGTGAGCTTTTGGTAAAATAATGGTTGTGTCAAATTTTTATATGAATTCTTGTTTGAATGAGCTGAATTTTTTATTTATTATAAAAATTGTTTTGCTGATTGTTGATGAACATTCTATACCAAAAAAATGCTTGCTTCAGAACATAACTATTAAACTATAGCAAAACCTATTAATTAAAAAAAAAAATATTTGACTGGTATGCATGGGTGAAAATTTAAAATGCCATTAAGAGCTGTCTGTTAATGTGTGTATGTACGTTTGTCTGGGAAAATGTTTTTCAATAGTTTCCTTTACTGTGAATTGCCTTAATTGTGACAATCTATTTTACATATGATTTTAGTTCTAATACTGCATGTGGTAAAAATATTATGTCTGTATATATTTCATTGCTTGTATGTTCATTCACGGTAGATGTGACATATATGCAGTGGTGGGTTTAGGGTTGGGGGGCCCGAGACAAGACTAAAAAGGGGCCCCTCTGATGACGTCATCATACTCAGTCAACCGTGATAGGCACTTTTCATCAAGCCTAAGATACGGCCACCGAAGGACAGGCCTGCGTTCCTGAGGCTACGACATGACTGACATAGCAGGAGAAAATGCAAAAGGTTGTTCATGACACAAAATTTTGATAACACTGAAAAATGGGAAGACAAGGCTGGCAACACATAAAAGTTAGCTATAGCAAGTTGTCATCGCCTCCACTTTTTTATTTTCATACCCCATTTCCCTGCATTTACCATCAATACACTACAAAGTTTACCCCTTTGAAAGTTTCACTCTTTCCCCCTTTGATAAAATGCTTGGTATTTCGTATCCTGAATTTGTCCATGTTCATGGGAATAAATGATACCATAAACAACAACCAAGAAGATTCAAAACACCAAATTTCTTTTAAATATTATCCTTTTAACTACAAGAACATAGCATACAACAACATCCAGCCTGAGACTTGTTTTGGAAAGCTTTGAGGCTGGATGAGTCAAGGCTGCCCTCATCTTGCATTGACACTAGTTGTTTGAAAAGTGTGCAAAAGTAGGA
>JGI24021J15306_10011628_pt1 | contig 10933 bp, 5 predicted proteins | sample Ectturendosymbi1_FD_15306 | JGI IMG/M metagenome (IMG submission 15306)
CCGGAACTTGAAGTGTTGACCGTTTCAAAGGTGTAGTAAAAAGAGATCTGCTTCATCCCAAAATCTCGTCCTCCGAGTGGGTAACATGGATGTTTGAATTTCCCTGGCGCTGGCGTGGAGTGCACTTCTTCGGCAAGGTTCAAACGAGATTGATGCTAGCTTCACTGCTCTCCCCGAAGCGACCATCATCTCCTACAGAGGTTTTTCCACTCTGCTACAACTGCACTATACGTTCACATGAAACTGTTCTTTAGTGAGAAGTTGTCTCATAGACACTTACATGAAACTGCCATTTCATAAGCGTCGCTAGGGGGGCAGGAGCCATGCCCACCCCAAATTTTTAGCATATCTAGTTATTTTGTACTTTGAGAAGCGGCGTCCCAATTGCTCGCCTATAGTCAAACATTTTGCCTCAAAAAAATTTGGGCTGGCCACGCCACTGTGCCCTTTATTGTGATTTGCTCTCAAATACTTCGAATGAAGCCAAATACCAGTGAGAAGCTACAAACGTTTGATAAGACATCGAGGGCTAACAGTAATCGGTCAGACAAAAAAACAGTAACGATATTTAAGAAAGCACAAATGCTTCATTGAAAGAGGCGAAGATATTTTGTTCTTTTCAGGCTTTTTGCTCAGGTGATAGTTTTAGTCTGTCTCGAAAGAAGCGAACAGGAATAACAACGCATAAATCTGAATCTGCGTTGACATCTTATCAGGGATCGCAAAAACTACCAAAAGCAAAAACTTTTTTTTTCGACCAGAGCGAGTGTGACTTACAAGGTACATCGCTCTTGGTGGAATGTGACAATTCCATGATTGCTGTATGAAACTAAAATCATTGCAAACAAGTTCTATTTTCGAAAACGAACGTAGTGGATAGTTATTGCGAGCACAGCAATTACAGTCAAAACGAGTCACTGCAAGTGATTTGAAGATTGCAATGCACGCACAGTGTATTACACCAACGAGCTGGCTGATGTGTAACTGTGTATAGTCTACGCCTCTACGGCACTTGGGTGGTGGCCCTGTACAGACGCCTCTGCATATGCCTACGCAGGGGTGTAGTGCTAAAAAAAGAGGTGTGGGAACGCCGTTTCCACAAAAGAGGCGTTCCCACACCTTTTCAAAAAGAGATGTGGGAACGCCGTGTTAAAAATAGGTGTGGGAACGCCGTTCCAACACGAAATAGAAAGGAACACTGCACCAAATAGTTCGAATAAAGTGAGCATTTGCTTACAAGAATTTCCACACTGGATCTTCCTGTTTCACTGCGAAAACTTTTGACTAGCAGTGCGAATCTGCTTGTCGATAGCCCATCTGTGGCATCGCAGTCATGTTTTAATATAATCGTTTGGATCCCACATGTTCAAGCAACGTTACTGGTGCAAAAAGGTGTGGGAACGCGTTCCCACGCCAGAAAAAGGTGTGGGAACGCCGTTCCCACGCTTTCCCACCCCACTACACCCTTGCCCCTACGAGAATCAGGGAGTACACCGCCAGTGGCTTTTACAGGTTCAACCAACTTGCAACACAGCATGCACAGGATTATCTCCAATCGACTTAACCTGCAAATCTTCAGGAGACAACCACAACCGCAGCTATGAAAACTTGAATCTTATAACAAGCTGATCCGTTTCGCTTCCACGCTTCTATTTCATTAAGTGCAACATATTATATCGTAAAAGTTGATTTTTCAAGTTTGTCTTTGTAAGAGGGTGGGTTAGAAGAAAACTTTCCCTTGCTCGTCATGCTTATCATTTATTTGAAGGAGTGCATTGGTGATTCTGCACTTGTTCAGCATCAAAGATAAACAGTCTGACTTGACAATAAACAGGCGCCTAACAAGCTGAAAATTTTATGAAAGCAAAACTTTCAAAAATTATTCACGCAAAGATAAAAGCTTTTTACACAAATTGGTGAGTGCTTTGGCAAGCTACGGGGTTAATCGATTTATTGGACTAAAACCACAGCGACATTGACGAAAGTATTTGCGTAATACAGGTGAGAGAGGGTAAAATTCGAAAAACGTTTTGGTTTTGAACGGTTGGCTTAAACTTTTGTCAATTAATTCTTGAACTTATTTAAGCAACAGTTAAGCTGGCAAATACTACCACAAAAAAAGCATTTTTGCCACGAAATAGTTCACAATTTGGTGCTGATCAAGTGAATCTATGAAATAAAACGTGAATCTGCACAGAACGCAGAAACGCATTAAAAACGTTTGTTGCTGTAGTGTATAGTTCACAAAATACCTACAATTTGCGATTTCACCAATAGATAGCGCCAAACACAGATAGCAAACATTCTGTTGCAGAATACAGGCTGAAAATGGCGAGCAAAAGCTTGTTGATTTTAATTTCAGAACAGCGAGTTGTTTGATTGACAGTTTAAAAGCGCGACGTCACATAAGTATGTGTAAACCACGTCGAACGCCTCAACGTAAATGACTAGACCTGGCATTCGTAACTACCGAGTAGATTCACATTTGCGCAGCAAATTCTCCATGTTTTTCTTGAGGAGCAAATTTGTACATTTGGTAATTCACTAACATAAGACTACGCGGAAAACCATCTGATGCTTCATTATAGCTTTTCGATTTTTTCAACCCAAACAATGTGTAACACAAGTATAAACTTGCTGGTAGCGTCTTAGTAATGTACTCAGGGACCGAGCTTCAGGGGCGGGGGGACATGTTATCCCCAACGACAAGGAGGGAGACAATATCTTTTGTTCCCCCAATATTTTGTGATGAAACGTAATGTAGTTTTACAAATTTCGTGGTTACATTACTGTTGAAAACCCCCAGCATAAAGCCGGGGAACAAATACGAGAAAGGACCATTATCACTGAATTCCCTACAGACACAGTGTAAAGATTTACCATGTAAACTGAATTATCATGATTGCTGATAATTGTGTTGGTTGATTTGCCAAGGAACTTGTGAGGCCCAATGATGCAAGGTGCCGTGTCTTTGGCAAAATTTAAATATTATCCCGATGTACATGACAAACCACGGTATGATTTAGGTGTAGTTTTGGGTCATTGTAGAGCGCAGTCATTCCAGTTAATGGAATCTCAGAGATGCATGTTCATAAATTCTACTTTTAATGTAGTGCTAATACAAAACTTTTGTGTGCTTAGTAAAGAAGCAAATACTTGTAATCACTGTCAAGTGCTAGCACAGTACTATACAACTGCCATGACACCATCACCATGGGCCTAGCCAGGGGGGCACTTGGGCCATGATCCCCAAAATGGTCGTACTACGGTTGAGGGAACATAGTGTCCTCATCAAAATGCAAACAATAATATAATATTTGTGTGATATGCGCAATAACATGCATTTCACACAAAGTTTGTCCCCTTCCAAACCCTCTGCGTCACGCACATATTCTTGCACAATGCATAATGATATTTTGGTCACTACAAGTCTTATTGCAACTTTCCATTGTTACAACCTTCTTGTTTAAATTAAAGTCTCAGATTTCCATCAGTCCGCGCGCAGGGCCAACATGACACTGACGTACTGTTGAGATTTGTTATCATTTTGCAATTCACTTTTCACAATCAAGTGCAGATAATAAATAGTTTGTTTGCTCTTCTATAGTAGCTTGTCTCCATCAGTGACCGGGATAAAAGGCTCTGTCAGCGTACGCAGCAAATTGGCAAAACAACGCTTTGACAAATATCGAGGAAACGATGTTGGAGCAGTCAAGTCTAATCTGGCCATAGATATCAACTTTTCAGCACCAGTTATGGTGTTCATGCTCCTGCTGTAATGGCGCTCCTCAAGCCTTGTTTATTTTAGTCCCTGGAATCTCCATTCAACGCACGGCCAACGCTCTCACAAGAAAATCATACATATGCTAAGAAGAAAGTGTTTCCTTGCATATATTTTTCAAAATTCTGCAACTTGTTCACTACTGCTTTGCATGCGACAGTCAGCTCACGTTCGTTGCCCTGTGATCAGTTCCTTCGATTTCTTGAGACCTTGGTTTAAAAAATGCGTTGAGACCTTAGTTTGAAAATTGCCTGAATGTTTCCTAACGGAGCTTTTGTAGGTAACAGAGTGAAGATATTGTCGGGATGACGAAAAAAAACAAATTGAAGAAATCTTGCAGAAAAAATTTTGCAAACTTAAATTTCGCATATGATGCTGTATAATCATTCATGTTAGCTTTCAGCTTCAGCTATTTCCCTTCGCGCTTTGCGTCGAAGACCGTCGTGAATAACCGCTCGCTGATTTTAGAACGAATTCCGTACAACTCACGTATCCTCACTAGCCGTGCTAGCTGATTTTTTGCCCTGCTGGACATCTTCAGCAACGCACCTACTGATCTTAGGACTCGACCTTGGCTTCCGAGATTCATTTTGTGGCTACTATTCATATAGAAAGCTTTGAAAACGTTGCTTCCATGAAGACATCCTTATCGAAGTGACATGTTGTCTATATGGCCTTTCTCATGGAAGTTTCATGAAGTAGGCTGTCCCGCCAAATGTTACTTCCAGAGCTCCCAGCAGCACACACCACTTACATTGGAATTCAGAGCAAAGGACCGCGGAAGTAATTAGCAGCAGGAAATTACCTGGAAACTTTATTTGAGTCACTCGCAGGTAGGAGCTGATTGCATTACAACCACAACCTACTACGAAAACAAACTATGTTTACTGACGTACTTGGCAAAATGTCAATTGTGGACCCAATATGAAATTTCAACAAAATAATATCGATAGCACAGACATCTCAGATTTCCTAATTTGCTCAACGTTGTATCCAGTTGATGAGCTATCACCATTGACGATGGCAAAGAAAATTTATTACTTGGCACCGGAAAAACAACAGTAAAACTGAAAAATGATGCAGTGAAGCTTTGCCAAATCTCCACAAATGTGCAAAATGGTTTGCACTACATTCACATACCGAGAGCAACATCGTCATGCTTCTTAATTAATTTATGCTCGGAGTCTGCCATAACGCTCACATACAACCTACACCGGTATATCCACATGTACACTGTACAGTTACATCGATTTACGACATCACGCACCTGCAGTGCAGTCAAACGTGTAGCGGGCAATCTTAGCAGCATTGCGATCCAGCCCATCATTGCCTGCTTGCTATTAGTACAGCACTGCACGGTGGACTGGATTGAGAGCAGGCTCCATATCTACATGTCTAATAGAAGTCAATCGCATTGATATCGGCTAGATTGCAACGAGCAAATGATGCGGCTTTGCTGCCTGGCACTGCTTCCATCGAATATTGCGGAAAATATAAAGTTGCCAGCTGTCCTTAGCACCCACGCTGCCGTGTTCATGTGCATGTGATAGTAAAATAAGAAGTGAAGTAGGCTATACGGTAGTAAAAGCATGCGTCGACCGCTTCAGCACAGCATCCTGCTACTAGCTGTCGACAACATGGCGCCGAACCCGCAATATCGTATCGCTGACTTTCAATTAAAGCAACCGCTGCCGCTGTGATGAAGCGCTGGCAGCTCGGCAGCACGTCACACACTGCCGCTTGTTTCGTAACTAACCGCGAAGTGTCTCGCGTAATTACTCGGAAACAAAATGGTTTCGGAGTTGCCACGACAAGTTTGCAGTCCAGCGCTGTGAAGTTTGTACGCTTCTCAGCGGAAAACTAGAAAATTCCCGACGCTAACAGATTAACCTTCCAGCACGAAGCACAATACAAGACCACACGAGCAACACTCAACATTTATAAATCAATCATAGAAATATTTAGGAATCGTGACAATTATTTTTGTTTTACAGGAATATCGCATTGTTCATCATACTTCGAATACTCCAAAACAAAAATTATCTCAAGCATCTACACATATGCTAACTACTCCTCACTACCTGTTTTCCGAAGAAAAAACATAAAAACGATGTCGCTAAACCTGGTACTGCAGTTGATGCACTACTGTAGCATACATTGTGCCCACAGCTGCCGCAACATCCAGCAGCTACCTTCAGCACACGAAACCTCGTGCGCCAGCACAGTTCACAGCTCAACTGCGTGAACGACTGTCGTCGATATGCGGCGGCGAGTCAACGTGTTTGCGAAGCGCCATTTTCTTTTTTCAGGGTTGTCCCGCATGGCACTGGTTTATTTCGTGCTTGATCCCAACTGAGCAGAAAACGATAGTAAAACGGTTTTACTATTTAATTTTGTCCATTTTTTAACAGCACTATCTGCATTAACTCAGCTGTTGTAAAGCTAAGACTTGTTTCTTTCATTGATAGTAAGTTTCCAAACGTAAAACGCTGTTTCCTATAGTGGAATACTTGAATGGCCTTTCAGTTCTTAATTTTCTACATTTCAGTTGTGAAAGTCAAAATGCAGCGTTTGGTTCCGTGGAAGGCGTCTGTGTAAATCACGGATATAGAACCTACGGCCTGCTGGTCACATGCGGCCAACGTGGCCATTTAACGTGGCCCGCGTCAGAGTATTCTTTGCCGAGTTAGATAGCAACAACGGGTCAAAACGAAATTCCAAGACACGTAGATACTTAGACAATAAGTCAGAGGAGTCTATCGCTTCTTCTCATCTCATAGTTTTATTTCCTTATTCTCTTTGAAGTGAAAACATATTTGTATTTTTTGCGTTTTTTATCTCAAGAAATTATTGCAATTTGTAACGTCTCGTTCGTGATTTTCAATAGTTCGTGCGGCCCGTTACGTCAGAAAAGTTGGCAGTTTAACTCCAAAAGTTTAACAAACACGTTACGTAGCGCACTTTCACGCAAGGTTCGGGTTTAATATTTATGAAAGGTGATGAGGTAACGCATACGCGTACAGAGTGTCGGGAGGGGAGTCCAAATGCAGAAAAAACGACATTCAACACGCATATACCCAGTCTCAGCCTGCACGAATGTCTTCATACGCTATATATTCTTTTTAATTGCTGCTTATCTACCAGGGGTGGCCAAACTGCGGCTCTTCGAACCATTGCATGCGGCTCTTTGAGCTTTTCGAAAATTTACATGTTTGCTTTTTATTTTTTATTTCTGTTGCAAAGTGTAGAAATATTGTAAAATGACACTGTGGCAGCTAGCGTGCCGCACAGTATTACTTTTGCAAGTAGTTCCAAAAATAATTATGATGTCACAGAAGGGTAAATTGCAAATAAATTCGTGTTTTTAGATTTTTATGTTGTAGCTCTTTGTAACTTGGGTTTTACGATGCGCGGCCCATACACAGAGCAGGTTTGGCCACCCCTGTTATATACAGAACAAGTCATGCAGTTAAACAAAACACTTTAATGCAGTGGTTCTTAACCTGTGGATAAACACCCACTAGTGGGGAATGATAAGAGTTGCAGGTGGGTAATTAGCTAGTCATCACCTGAAGATTACGGTGAGTCGGCCACCCCAACTTTGTCTTAGAATTCTGTTCCAAATCATGCTGTGGTAACATGACAACCCACAAACACGTCTGACAATTTTCAACAAAATCTAGCCGAAAGATGTTCACACATGAAATGGAATATTCTAAGCATGACTGCGAAACTCCGTAAGCAGCTATGAACTTATCGCACGCTGGAACAAACGAGTTGTATTGCTACGTCATATATTTGCAGCAGTGTTTCCAACCTTGCGGTTTTCCAGCGAATTTGGGCTTGTTTTTCTATGAACTTGTGGGTTATTTTAAAGACTTGCGGATTGCTTGTTTTTGTGTTTGTGTTTCACAGATTTCTGTTTTTCTAATTGCTTGTTTTCGAAATTTTACGGAAAATTTTCTTTTTCAATTGACTGTGAAACGCAATGTGGCCATGTTTTTGTGTAAATTTGCTTATTTTGGGTTTGTTTTTTTCAGATTTGCCTGCTTTTTCGTTTTAAATTTATTGCTTTTTTTCGTTTTGTTCAATTTTCATATGAAACGCAATGTGGGCGTGGTTTTTGGTTACTTGCTTATTCTNGGCTTGTTTTTTCAGATTTGCTTGCTTGTTTTTGTAAAATAACCTGTATCGGATCACTGCAAACACATTGCTCAGCAGGCGTTCAAGAAGGTTGAGAGCGTCTGAACTAGTGCAAAAGTTAAATTCGTTTCAGTTTGTGGGAAATGAAGATTTATTCTCAACTGTAAGCGGGTAATAAGGAATAAAAAGTTTACGCACCACTGATTTTAATACGTTACAATTGTTTCTGAAGGCAGTGCAGGTTTTGCTGGCATGTTGCAATCTCCAGCATTTGTCAGGTCGGCTTTTGTGTTTCATTTTCGTGAAGTAGACAGATGATTATTACGGAACTTAAAGTATAGCAGGGGCAGATCCAGCCAGTAAGGTTAGAGGAGTCGATTTCAGTAATATTTGGTGGTTAGTCTCATAGCGGCTTCGCCAATGTAAGAGAGATGCAGTATGCTTCACAACACTGCTGTGACAAAACGGTCTTGTGTCGCCAATACTGTTTTCAGAATTGTAAAAAACCTTAATGAATAAGGTTACATTCGTAGGTTTTAGGGGGGTGATCGCCCCAATCGCTCCTGGGCCCGCCCCTGAAGTGTAGATATACTCGTCATCAACAAGAATAAGAACTGAATCGAAAACTTAGGCGTGCTCGAAATTGATTGAGAGAAGCTCGTAGCAAGGGTACAAGCGAGTAGCCAGAAATTTTGATCGGGGTGGCAAACAACAACCTAGTATCAACATTTAAATAAATAATTCCCCTTGTTTTTAAAGCATCATCCACAAAATTTGCTTTATTCTGGCTTTTAATTTTCTGAATAATTCTGTTCAGATTTAAGCCGGCAAATAGAAAGTCTGCTTGCACTGAATTGAAGATTCATAAGCTTGTTTTTAAATTTCCAGGTTTCTACTTTGAATGAAAGCCACAATTTGTTCGTAAAACTTTCTTGCCAAAGAGTTTGTGAAAATCTCGATGCTATAAGTGTACAATGTGCAGTATGCTTTTTGCAGCCAACATTACAGTTGAGCAAGGAGTCACCGTGGCTGTTATTGTGATTGCGCTTTTTATATTTACACGCTTTTGATGTACACCAATCGCCAACACACGTTCAATAGAAGCCGAGTAGCGACTTTGCTCTAAGACACCGACTCCTGAAGTAGGTCTACAAAACTTGCGCGCATGTAGACTCGAATACAGTTGTCCAATTCTTGAGCGACCAACTGACGTGTGTAGCTGATAACGCTAGAGACCCTCATCGCGTTTAAAAAATGTTTGGATTTTATGCCATTAAACGCTATAGGAATGCTATTGCGGTAGTAATTTTGTGCGCTACTTTCACTAAGCCTGCTTCCCATAAACGATTAGGTATTTATCTATCTGGCTTTTCAGAGTTAACAACAAAATTCACAAATATTATAAAGACTAATTTTTAAATTGGGCAAAGTTATACATGTCCCCCAAACAAACTTACATGTGTTTGACCCACTCAGTCAACGCGAAGTGTGAAATCGGTTGTGTATTTGCGAAAACGAACCCACAATCGATTATTACCACGACTCTCCAATAAGTCAAGAAATAGGCCTACTTGTCGCCGCAGCTTAACACAACGGTTGGTTAGTTGGTCTAGTAGCCCAATGTTTCCCAAAGTACGAGCTCAAAACCCAAAGAAGGGTGGAGAAGGATAAAGAATGGGTCGCGCAGAGGCGATCCAAATCGAAGTTGTAGGCTTTTAACGTTACCACTGCTTGTCTGCGTCTGTTTGTGGGGTAGATACTTGAGGAAAGAGTAGATTGCTGACATCAACAACTTGCTGCCAAAAGTCATCCACACAATCAGTATTTTTTATACGTTGTTTGAGGCTTGGGTCGCGAGGTGTTCGCCAAACTCAGATTTGGCTCGCGCTCAAAAAGTTTGGGAACTAAGCGGTTAAATCTCTCTCTTCCATTAGTGTTTAAATAACAAAATCCAATCGATTAGGAAAAATTTTAATTTAGTTCCATTTTGGTAACAAGCACTTTATCGAGAAAAGAGAGTGCAAGCTATCTGCAAGTAAATGGCAGTGTCAATGGCCTCAACACTTACAAAATAAAAAGCATCTTTCTTCTTTCGGTAGATTTTTCTTCGCGTTGCAGCTGAATTCTTTCAAATTTACTGTAGGACAGGGTGGCAATTAAAACCACGTGAATCTTAAAACACTTTGAAAATATGTACAGTTCGTATTCTGATTACTTGTCAAAACTTCTTTTTTTACTCGCCAGCAAGTAATGCGGGAGATCATAGATGAGACCGTTAAATCTCCACATATTTGCGATTGAACCGTCACAGTTGTTCTCTATGCCATCACAACCAACCATCTAGAATAAACGCTATTGTTGCTAAACAGTGTTTATGGCCTGGATCCGTAATAAAAAAGACTTTAAAACTGAATTGCTTCTTAGCCAAGGCATGAGCTTCAAAGCATACAAATTGTATATCACCGCCATATTCACGCATTTAGTTGTAAAACTGTACAAAAACAAAAATCTGCGATGTTCATTTAAAGCTACGGCTGATGCCGCATTCAAGGGCAGAATATATACTGTAGTATTCGTAGCATGCCAGAGTTATCAGAGAGGAATTTTTACGATGGTCTCGAAATGAAGTTTACATCACCAATAGGTGGGATACAGCAAGCTGCGGTGGGCCAGAAACAGCTGCGAAAAGCGTTACTCCTTGTTTTTACTTTCGGTTAGTGACTAGCGCTTAGATACAAGTTTGTATTTGATTATCACCAACTTCCACGCGGAGCTTAAACCTCAGGTAAAGGTCAGCCATGGCATGAATTCTCCGGCATTCACATCATACACAATGTTTGATTAATATGGGCAATTGGTAAATTATACTGCTTTGATCAGGTTCGACTAAAAGTTGAAATATAAGAGTTTTTTAAGCAGTTTCGTTGATTTGCACTGTTGCATTTCTTTGGCTTGCACACCAAATCTTGATTAACCTGAAAATTGTTAGTGCTACTTTCTGAATTGGGG
>JGI24021J15306_10011629_pt1 | contig 10932 bp, 7 predicted proteins | sample Ectturendosymbi1_FD_15306 | JGI IMG/M metagenome (IMG submission 15306)
GGGGGGGGGGGCAGTTTTCCTGTAGCATTTTTAGGAAAAAAGGTTGTTTTCATAGTTTCGAGAAGAAAAAATGAAATTTCGCCACTTTTGGCNCCCGTAGAAATATCTTTATGGCTACCTCGGAAAAATCCGCTGTTGCCCCCATCCCCAGGAAAAAATCTTTCCGTCGCCCATGACCAAGACAATTGAAAACATTAATGTGTAAAAACGAACAGAAGCCGGAGCTGGATCCGGAGCCATGTTTTAAAAAAAGTGAGCTCCGGAGCTGGAGATACACTCATGAAAACCAGGAGCTCCCGAGCTTGAGTCGGAGCAGTGTCATTTTTACGACGGCTCCGCAGCCCTGGTTTCGGTTAAAGTATTAGACATTTGCTTGATACACATCGAGATCATCATTGTCAAATTTTGTCAAACTTTTCCAAGTTCATGTGTCATACATGTGGCGATGTGCGTTAAAAGCATTTAAACCAGCGTTTCTTATACATTTGTGGGTCACGGACTCGGGACCCCTAGTACATCCTAACAAAGGTCACGGACCCTTAAGAAGGAACGTTGCAGTAAATATTGAAATTAGGTCTTAGTCTTAGTAGTCATCGAAATGTCTGCAAAGCCTATTAACCTTTTATTCACATTCATGGTCAGGTTAACAACCGTGATTTAAACTAAGGCAATGCCCTGTTTTGGTTGACAGCGCACCACAAATGACTCTGCAATGATAGAAACGACAGCTGCTTCAGCTGACGATCCAGTTCCTTCACCGGAGAGTGTCGTCATCGTTCCCACGGCCACGGTTGATGGCGCAGCGGACGATTCACTTCCGCCTCCACCCCCTATCTCACCACCGCTGACTTCACTAGAGGATAGCTTTGACCCGCTCCCGCCGCCACCAGAGGTAATTTCATTGCACTCGTGTTTATTTTCTCTGACGACGTGAAGTTAATCAATTAGAGCGAGGGATTGGGTGAAAGTGCCCCCCTCACGCTCGCCGCATGCCCGTTGAGATGGAGATAGAACAAGCACCGACGTCCAGCACCAAGCAAATGCCTCATCAGCTGTTTCCATTGTAGTCCCGTGTAAAGATTTCAAGGTTTAGGTGTCACAAGCGTCGAGGGAGTGATTTAACCCTAATTTGCGTTATATTTCGTAGCGTTCGTGTCAGGGTTACGGAGTCGGAGGTAAAATGTCCAACTCCGACCTTTTCAAAATTTTCGACTGCGACTACATAACATGAATGAAGTTTGGCTGTCAACAATGTTGTAGCAACTNGCAATTAATGGAAATCGTGGTACACGGCAAGAATTATCTGTTTCAATAAAAGTTTCGAAAGAAATTGTACCATTTCAACAGGCACGAGTAAGGATTCCTAACTTAGGAGTGCGATGTAAAAAATGATTCAATTGGACTTCCGGAGTCGGATAAAATACTCTGACAACTAGTGTTCTTAGGAATCCGACTCCACCCAAAAACCTCCGACCCCGGCTCCGCAACCCTGTTTGACCTCCTCCTGCTTTCTCAGTCGCCATACTATCGCATACGTTGGTGGTGGACGTTGATGCTTGCTGTTCTATCTCCGTTGTACCTTTATTTCTTACTAGGTTCTTGCGCATCAGTAGCTGATGAGCTGGTGTTTGATTATTTGGCCTTTGTGCGTATTTCTACTGCGTCTTTCATGTTAAGTCATTTTTCGACGACACGCCACCGCCTGTTGCCACGACGGACAAACAACCTCCGAACGGTTCAGCCGTGGAAGATGGCAGCGTCTCCGCAACGAGCCAACAAGTCACCAACAACGCGAAGGTGAGGCTCAGTTGACGGTTACTATCTCGCGTCAGCGTATAGATCAGAAAACCGTTTAATCGCCGTCGCCAAATGAACTGCCAGAGTGCGATCGTGCGCGGGCAGGCGGCTTGCATGGACACCGAAGCGAAAATAACCAAAGCGTTGCTCTGATTGGCTGCCGTCGAAAACCTCGTTTGAATAAGCGATTATGTCGTCGCGTGCGGCGACGGACTTCGCTGAAGCGGTCACGTTCGAGAAGGTGATTGTTACGTGAGGCCTTCTCTTCTGTAAGCTCGACTTCGTTGTATGCGTTTACGACCCTCCTTTCGCCGCTGTTCCCGGTGATGCGCGTCACAGCGGGTAGCACAGCACGAGTGTGCCTACTCCCCATTGCAAAACAGCTCAGCGATGAGATGAACCGCTCGTGTTGTAATGGTGGCAAAACTGGTGAGCGCCGTGCCAGTCCGCTATTAGGACAAACGTTTTTTCCTGAATTGCAACTTGCAAAACCCACTCTACCCCAGTTTACATCTCGTCCTTTTTCAACTTACACCGTACAAGCTTTTGGCTTACGCAGATGTTCAAAGAGAAGTGAGCATCGACAACTGACAAATGCTTTCCATCGACGCTTGTATAATCTCTCCAACCTCTGATGTCATGGTTTGCCGCCCATCGATCTCACAAAAGTCCCTTGTGTTTGTCGACCGCGTTTGTTTGATGCACCGCAGCAAGCGACGTTCATTATGCTGTACTCGTACGACTGTTTCACAAAGCGAAATTAGTAGCAATTAAATGGAAAAAACGATAAAGGACTGGTCGGTGTCCCGTACGATTGAAACTGCACACTCAAAGCGGATTTTGCTAAATCGTTTTGATGATTCAAGCCCTATTTTGCAGATTAGCTTATGCGCTGGTTTATTGCGAACCGGATCAGGTTTATTGCTACTGCTGCTGTTTGTCGCTTTTATAGCGTCTGTTTTGAGATGCTGCCAAAAAGAAAGGAGTTCTACAGCGCGGAATATAAAAATTATTTGGCGAAAGTTATTTCCTCAAACTTTTGGTTCTGGAAACAAAAAATTATTTAGGCTTGGGTTAAATTTGAAAATCCTGTTTCATATGCCCAGAATCCACGCGGCACGTGGCGAAACTGTATTTTAGGTGATATAACAGTTTCGGTTCTTTCTATTCCGATACCGTCAAACCAACACGCTGTGAAACAATTTTTAGGAGAGTGATTTCGACTTAAAGATCGCTGAAAGCTTCGACATACCACCGGTTGCCATACGCGCAAAGAAAGAAGTCAAGAAGAAACACGAACCTGCAAGAGCCCGAAGCTTGGCCGAGTTCGTTCAATTGCAGCACATGGCGAAAGCTGCTGAAGTGAGTGAGGCCGTAACGTGTTTTCTTGCTGCTGATTTAATGCCCACACTAAATCTTTCCGGTTTCGAATACCAGGCGTGTTCGGCTGTTGAAAATGTCAATCTGTGCTGCTCACCGAAGCCGGTTTGATCGTCTTTCGCAATTTCGCCAAACGCGTTTCATGCTTGCGTTTTTTCGTGTCCGTGTTGTCGCGCGAGACAACAGCATTCCTGATGAGGAACGCAAAGCATTCGGCAAAAATTTTAAATATTATTTTTGTTGTGCCTAGCATGAACACTTGCGTGAAATGTGCGGCGTTTTCGCTTAGTTTTGCCATTTCAGGAAGTGCTTGCAAAATTAAATACAATAAGTTTTGACAACAGCTGTTTAAGCACGTTGCAAATAATTATGTTGTTGTTAGCCAGTTATGTCGGACGATTGCACTTCTGCGTCAATCTGCCATGTTCTCGACCGTCTCTTCCGGCTTAAAATGTGTTAAATTCCTGTTTAACAGCAATAAACTGTCTGTCGGCTCCGAAATTGCGCAACACGATGCAGAAAATGAAACGTTAATTTTGTTGTCGACCAATTTCAACTTGCTGGCGGTTAAGACTTCAAACCCCGTGTTGCCTTTTGTCTTCCTGCGCAAACAGATCACGTCGCTTATCAACCTGGACGCAAACACTGAAGATAAGCATGCGCTAAATTGCGTTGCGCTTGCTCCGGACAGTTGCAGTGGCACACCGTAAGCCCGTTCATCATCTCGTGTATGATTTACGACCTTTGCGACTTCATGCTGCGCCCCTTCAACTTCTCTTCACGTTTGAGAGAAGCTGGAAAGATCGTTATTTGATTTCATTGTTAGTTGGTGGCGGTTTGGTGTTGATGTCAAGTCTTAGCCACGGGGGGAATTCGGGGGCAGTGAACCCCCAAATTTTGTTGTGCCCAGAAAAGAAAGTTTTGAACATACAAAAAAAAAAGCAAAAATCTTGCCCCTAAAATGTCTTTTGTATCCCAAACCTTAAAACCTGGCTACAGACCTGGTTAATGTGTAACATGCAATTTACGTGAAGAGTCCATCTGACTTTGGCTTTGCTTGATACCGATTATGTTTTTCACTAATTTTAGGGTGTTATCTCCAGGCCTGTATTGTAACCTGCTAGTGGAAATGCTTTCCAAGTATTTCACAGGAAAGAGTTCTTCCTTTTTCACATTTTGATGTGTGGTACGCACCGCTTATTTACGTTGTTTTGTGCAACATAATTGCAACCTTGAGTTGTGCCACTAAATTTTATCCTTTGCGGCGGCCACATGTGGAATCCAGTGAGAACGATCCTCGAAAGCACGAGGCTGCCTCTAAATGCCGTGCAGTATATTAATCAGATCTATTAAATTTCTGGCCCCGCGACCGTATGAACGCAAGATTGGCATTACGAATGCAAACGAGGCTTATCTTGACAACCTATAGTGCACCTCTTGGTGCAGTAAAGATGAAGAATGATTTTACTGTTAGGCCCATTACATGTTAGTACTAACAACCCTGCATACTGCCTGTTACACCTTCAAATAGTTATGTACGTTGGTCTCGTGCCATTATTAGTCTTTTAAGTTAAGTGAAATTAAGCTGAAGTTCATCTGCATGAACTTTGAACAATTAGTTTGACGTTTTTTACCACGCTACTTCCGTCATCGGAACGACGGTTATTACTCGTAGTTGGTTTTCAATCGTCCTAATTCCCGACTCCGCGTTTTTGTTTTTGCGTTTTTGCATTGCTGTGCGGGTGTGCGAAGCCTAAACTGAAACAAACAATCCAATTGTTAACAGCGCCAATTGGGACAGGGGCGCTACGACATGATTACGGCCCCCAAAAATTTCGACGAGACTCTTGGTTTCCGGAAATATTCGAAAAGACTTGTGAAAATGAAATTCATTAATTTTTAGCATGCACTTAAGAAAACCCTGAAATGATGAAATATTTCGAAAAAAGGAAGCTTTTCGAACACTTCCCAAACTTTCAACGAAATGTTATGCTTGCGGGATGTGGGGTCCTTGCGGCGAGGGGTTCGGGGGGCGTTCAGCTTCGTCATGCAAAAAAGTGTTTCGTGGTACAAAAGGAAAAAATCCTTGTATATTTCACGTGTTTTGCTCGCTGTTTTTCACACATTCTTCAACGCTCTGTTCAAGCTATCGTTCGTAAACGATCAGGCGTGCTCACGTCAACGCTTGTGAATTATTTATTTTGCGCAAAGCGCTTTTCCATTGTCGAGAAACCTTTAAGCGCAAATAGTTTTCTGTCAAAAACCAGGTCGTCATTGACTGGGACACAGCCTCAGGCCCATGTTTCAATCAGTGGTGCAGTCAGCCCAAATATATTTTTACTTAAAAGCGAGCAACAGTATTTGGTTTGGGTCACCACCCTCTCGAAGCACAAAACGACAATATATGCTAGAAATTTGGGCGGTCATGGCCCTTTGCCCCCCCCAGGCTACGCCTATGGTTTCAAATTGTACTTGTTCCGTTTCTGATGGCTGGCTCCTTCCGGAACGTTTTTTTCATGGCTTTGTATTTTTATTAAGCTGACTGGTGCTGTTCGGCCGCGACAGAAGATATCATTTGAAAAGCTTTCGTTGCTTTTGCTGGAAACCTTCCCAGCTTTAATAAAAGTGACTCGGTTGATGTGATCGATCGAGCGCCTCCATTATTTCGGCATCGCAAGTTCGAGTGCGCTCGCTCTTCAAGTGGCGTTGGAATGACGACCAAGTGCTTGACTATCGTAAACAGAAAAAGCGCTTCGTTCTCTGCCTTGCTCTATGGAATGCCGTTGGAATGTTGAACTTAAACACCTCCTGCGCGACCCAGGCCGCCCGTTGTTTGACTTTGTATGTGGATTTAACTTCACGCATGTGCATTTTACGGCCGCTTTCCAGCGTTTCGGCCATGGTTTTCGTTATGGACGTTAATAAAATCGGTGGTAATAGCTGTAAAAAGACGGTAATCCCTGCTGCGATCGCGATCTCTTCAAGCCCTGCAAGTGTGCCGATAATGCTGCTGGATTCAACACGATCTTCCCGCCGCCTCTGACCATTTTTTGCTCCTTTCTCTCAAGTGGACGTGGACCTCTTGCGAAAATTACCATACAGATAAATCGTTCAAGGTCACGCTGACGTTGCAAGAGTACCATCGCTTTCCTCTTGTGCACACGTTAAACGTGCAACGTTTTCGATCCGACACTATGATTCTTCACATTTTTTTCGATTCGACACTTTGGTTCATCACGTAAAGAACGCAGACTTATTTTGAAATTTAGGAGAGAAGATCTGTCTGCTTAAAGCTGGTGTCAACTATGAGCCCGTTCTTAACTATAAGCTTGAAACCACCCCACAATGTACTTCTTTCTGTTGCTTAACGTTTACCTTGGTGCTTTTGCCAGCAGATGTACTCACGTGTTGTGATGATTGATTGACGTGTTTGCTTGCATAGTGCTCTTTAGTCACCCATTGCAGCGACATGTTAAGGTGAAGTCTGAACAGGATAAGTTTAACCCGCAAAAGTAGTATATATTAGCTGTAAACGTCAGTGTTGTCGCCAGACATGCAAGCAGGAATGTCTCAAAATCGTTCATAAAAGGTAAAGCTTCTGAAAGTAATTGGCTAAGCTTCTTAGAGACACTTCAGGCCAACGTAGGCGTCACCCATGTAAACATGCAACAACTCCATTAAGGCTACGATTATGGCTTCAGATCAATAAACTTGTAATAATCGTGAGGTACGGTAATTGCGCTGCTGTAATTGTCTTAAAGATAGGCCTGCACAAGCAGGCTTGAGTTCAGAAATCCCAATCCGTAAGCCATAATTATTTTCTCTCTTATCCAATCCGAATGGGTTCTAGTTTCGTGTGTTGGTTACCTTGTCAATGTTCTTGGTAATATCAGCGATGTATCTGGTGATCAAGAGTACGCATAGCCTTTGAAACTTTTTTGAGATGGACTTTTTTGCAAATGGCCAGTTTTTAAAAACGAGCAGTATCAAATATGTCGTGCGACAGTATAGCTTCTTGATTTTCCTTTTTCTAAGAGGCCCGTGCAAAACCTCTCGCCTACACGGTTTCTAACCTGTGGTTTTTAGGGGTTGTTATTTTCAGTTAAAACTTGGTTTTCAGTACTCGACAGTTTGGGATTTCCCGGTTTTTGTAATTATCCACTGTCCTTTCTCATCCTCTGCACTGGTGTCTCCGTAAACTTTACGTCTTTGCAGGAAGCGGAACCAACGGCCGAAGGTGGTTCGTCCGCCGCTGATCAGACCGCGTCTGAGATCGAGCGTCTTCACTTGCAAATCAAGAGGATGAGAGATCGAAACTCGCTAAAGCAGAAACGGATGGAACAGGAGAACCATGACAAATGGCAAATGCTTCGTGGTAAGTTTAAAGACAAAGCCCTTGTTTCGCTATCTGGTTTACAGACGGACAAATAGTATGACTTCTTGTTCAATAAAGCGACCTATTGGATCTTCAAGTGTGTCGACCGAGCCAAGCAACGAATAACGCCAAGACGTTACCCAGCAACAACATGCGGATTGACGTAGTTGGCCTCAAAGTTACCAAAGCTGCTCTCGATTCTCATGATGCTTCTTTTGTTTGTGTATGCGTGTGTTGCAGTCGCCCAATGTAGACCTCGTTAAACCACTTCGCTTGCTGAGTTAAAGTCTAATCGTTGTTCTTTTTCGATGTAGGGTTAAAAATTTAGTAGCAACCCAGTGTTTAACGGCTTATCGAAGAAATGCGAAAGGTCTACTCGTGTTAGAATAAAAGACATCACTAACTGAAGTGCTTAAAATGAGAAGAACATTTCAGTATACCCAAGAGCTGGCCTTAAAGAATGAAACATGTCGCTCGATCCGAGATTTCTCTCACCTTCGCACAATGCGCTTAACGGCCGCGGGCAGTGAGCAAGAGGAACGATCGGTCTGGTCTTATAAGCATTGTAAGACCCGATGCATCGCAAAAGCAAGTGAACTTCGTTTTGCTGCGAAAAGCAGGAGACGCCCGCCCCCCGCCCATGGTACGCCCGTGCTCATACCAGCATTTTCTACATTTGTGCCTGTTGGTACCTTTGCGAAGTTTATTGCAAAGTTGTTATTTACATTGTCCTGCGAATTGGCTCCGGAAACCGTCCCGCCTAGGACCAACTCAAAAAGACCAGGCTGTCAAACAGCCTCTGAACCACAGAGAGTTTGGATTCTCATTCCAGGACCTAAGGTTATTTTAACTCAGTCTAGGACCACATTTTTAGACCGTTTCCAGCAACGAAATGTGAAAAAATGTAATTTCATGTTTCTCAGTGCTTTAAGCGGTGGATATTTACAAGAAATAAAAATTTCTTGGCGATGTTCCACACCTTAATTTTCGCAGACAGCCGTAAAACCACCTTCCGTGAAACTGACGAAACCCTTCCCTGACCAACTCTGTTTGCTGCATTTGTGTCAAGCAAAAGACTTACAATTGTAAATTCGTCTTCCGTTCCTTACTTGTTAAAGTTTAACATATCGTTTGATGGTCGAAGTCTTTGTTTTACGCGAACTTCTACCGTCCGATCTTCCGCCAAATGCTTCGTTTTACCTCAACAGAGTCGAACAGGAACAGCTGGCACCCTGGTCCTCAGTCGTTCACCATCATTCCGTCGAAGAACAAGTCGGTAAGTCGGCGCTCGATGTTCAAACACTGTGTGGCATGCTTTGTGGTAGATTCAGTATGTTCCAAAACAAAGCATAAGCTATTTACAAAGACCTTACTGCCGGTACTCGCAGCCATTTTTATCCAGCAATCGCATCAAGGAACTGCGAAATCGTGACTCTCTTTCTCAAGTATCTTTCCGCGTCTTCGTTATTTGTTGTCGCGATTCAGTCACAACCCCCGTTTTTTATCCGTCCACGTTTAGCTTTTAGTAATTGTACCACTGCAGTGTTTGCCTAAATCTGGAGTTAAAAAGTTTTTGATAAATGTTTACGGCCACCATATGATGAGCTCATAAAAACGCTCTACATTTTTCGTGTTCACCCAATCGAGCAGTTCTTCAACCCTGATAATTAAACTGTTTTCGCAAAATTGTATCAAAATGTATGGTCATTACATTGATCGTCGACGAACAGTTATTACTCTGTCAAGCAGTGGTTTTCCGAGCCGTTGTCTCAGCAGCCCGCTCTGCTGCGTGTAGTGTTTCCAGGCATGTTGTGTTGGTAAGGCTCAGAACTCACAAAAATAAGTTGGCCGTCAGGTCACGGATGCCGCAGACGAAGAAAATGCAAAGGCCGCTCTGCGAGAAAAATGTAACTGCGTTGCTGCGAGACCACGTTGCCCAACAGCGGCAAGGCATTGTGCGGCAAGGCTTGGCATGTGGCGTTTAAATACCGGGTGAAAAAGAATTTGAAAAAGAAGGTCTTTTTGAACGTTGAAAAAAAATTTATTAGATAGCTGATGACATTTACAACTGATATTCGTTTGAAAATCATCGCGGACGTGTTTCCTTGATGAGAAATGTGTTGTTGTAGGCGTTCGATTCTTGGAAAAGCATGCTGAAAAATATAGCGTAGGGTAAAAGTCGGTCGTGTTTATGAATGATTTTGATAAATTTCGTGAAAAGTGTGAAAGTTGAAAAAAATTCATTGGATAGCTGGTGATAAAGCAACAGATGTTCGTTTAAAAATCATTGCGGTCGGGTTTCTAATTTCTATATTATTAGAAATCGCCGTTCGAGAAACTCGGTCTTGTTTTTGGGTGATTTTGTCAGTTCTAGTCTGGGAGTTAAAGCTTAAAATGATGTGTAAGTCGTTTGTCTTACGATTTTATTGGATTATACCTTTGGGCGATTTTTACTGTTTTTGTTAGCATATTTGATCCTTTTTATTTTGGCGTTTTTTTCGCCAAGTCGTCGGCGTTCGCGAAAGTGGCGGCTAGCTTTACCCTGGTCATTTTGGGGTCTCAGAGGTTCGGAAGAACTCGCATCTCTGTGGTTTGACTGTTTTTCTCGTCGGCGCGTGAAGACCTTGACGCGCGTCTCGCTCCCATGCTGCCGAGCTCAGCAGAATTTCTACAGCGCGCTTGGCTACGATCGTCGAAATGCGTCTGGTGTCGATCACGGATCGGTCAGTTCGCTGACGGATTTCGGCGACTGGTTCCTTTTTTTCACAGGTTTCGCACGAAGATTACCAAGAGGCCGCCGTGCCCGTCATCAAGCTGTCCAGCGGCGGCGAAATAAAAGGCACAGTGGGCACCCAACCGCCTAAAGCGAAAAACACAGACGTACAGAAAGAAGAGAAGAGCAATCCGAGCGCCAAGATCGAACAACCCGCTAAATCCGAAGCCAACGGTTCCGCGAATACCACTAAAAGCCAGCACGGACCACCCCCAACAACCGGTATATATATAAATGGTGGTGTTAAAGTGAAGCTTGTCAACCTTTTCCTTCCTTGATACTGCAAACACACAGTGAAGCATTGAAACTTCATCTTGGGCAGTGGTTCACACCCAACCTTTTTTATCTTGCAACCCATTCGAAAATATTGCATAAGCGCTCGGCCCCAGCCATTACATACAATTCGAAAGATGTTCAAATAACAACAGAACAAAAACACCATCATTTCACATGTTAGATTCACAGTATTTACATTCTTATGCGGAGCAAACATAACATACAGGGTGTTTCACAATTGTTGAAACAAAGCGGCAGCTTCTAAGACCTTTATCGATGACCTTATTCATTTTTCTCTTTCCAGATTGTCATAGGGAAATAGTTAACCTTT
>JGI24021J15306_10011632_pt1 | contig 10931 bp, 9 predicted proteins | sample Ectturendosymbi1_FD_15306 | JGI IMG/M metagenome (IMG submission 15306)
GTCCATGAGGATGGCATATTTGGAGGATGATGGCAGAAAGCTTCTCTGTTTGACCATTACTAAAGCACCATCTGTTACCATGCCAACAATATGCTTCGGGTTAAAGTTAAAGTTTGGTAGTAATTCCTGCAGGGTCAATCCAAAATCTTCCGATCGCTTCTTTACAAGATCAAGACCACTCTCTGCTGTCATTGATCCCTTGATTCTCACCATGTCAAGTGATTGTACTGTGGCATCATTCAGGTGCAAATTCAGGCCGATGTACCTTTGGTTTTCGATTGATGTCCACTCATCCAAGGAAATGGAAAATCTGTCTTTATTGCTGATTTGCGCAGCCAATTCTCGCTTGAAATTTGTCTTGATTTTGTCTGAAAGAAAGAAACATCTTTTTCATGACCTTTCTGGATGTTGGAATCTTGAGGCCTTGATCAGCCCAACCATTTTGAATGTCCTTGCTTTTCTCAAGCTTCTACATTGGCAATAAATCCACAACCAACAGTCTTGCAAGGACAACCTCAGCAGAAACTTTTTTCTGCAAGCATGAATGAATTGTAAGCTGTTTCTGTTTAAATTTTGCATCAACTTCCTTTTGCTCAGAGCTTTTTTGCAAACTGATGCCCTCTTTCTTCTGTAAGTGATATATTGGAGATGTAGTGACTTGCTCTGGATTGAACTTGGCTGAGCAGCATTTCACAACTGAATCATCGCTTGACTTAACAAGAACATGTTTCCAAACCTCTGACTTCTTGCCAGTAAGCTTTTTCCAACCACTTGAGTTTGACATGATGGATTTAATTTGCTAATAATCTTTGAAAACAGACACCATTTTTCAAAACAAATGAAATGACATGGAAAATTCTAAATCAAAGCAAAACAAGCATGTCCAGTAGCTGAGATACATTTGTAAACAAAAAAACTGGTTGATCCTACAGTGCTACTGTACCAGTTTTCCAATGCAAAAATTGACAATTTAAAATTACTTATTCTCAAGTTGTCCAAAAAATTACTTTAGTAAGTAAAAAGTAAAAATTTTACTTAAATACTTACTTACTTGAATCCAGCTCTAGTTGGGCCCTAGGCCAGGTAACATGAGCCAAAATGGCCCAAAAACTACTTCATTTATGATGTCATTCACAAAAAATCTGCAACCCCCAACCAAAAGTTTTTTTAGTGCAGACTAGAAGACTTGCCGAATCTTTTGATGGTTTGAACAGCTCTCTAGCACAATCGGCGGAGGAGCTATGGCGTTGGCAAGGCAACTGACAACTGCTGGTTTTAGGCCAATTTCATAGTAGGAATATACCGTACCCTGGCTCTCAAGGTGTTAAGATAATAATGCTTATGTTTAAGCTTTTTGTAAGGATATTTTACCAAATGTAATTTTTTCTGTCTGCCAGTTGGTGATGCAAACTTTTTGAAGCAAGTTTTGCACGCAAATGTTATGTGGCTTTGTTGTATACTGCTCAAAAAAGCTGAAAGATGAAACATGCCAATATGATTTGAAAGGTTCTCATGCACCTTATTTTGCCTATATAACATGCACCTTATTTTGCCAAAAATATCTGTTCAGGTACTCACTGCTGCAACTGCTAAGACGCTGTGGAAAAATAAAAGACCTTGACTTTTTGTTTCATAAATCTGGTCCACTTCAAGGACAATGTAGAGGATTTAGTTTTGCAACTTTCTACTGTAAAGAGGTAATAGTGTCCTGTTTATGTATTCAAAGTGGTTCAATACTGCATGATTATAAAGATGTTCAATACAGCACTGCAGATTTAGCTTTATTTACAGTTGTTGGATTTGATAGTAAGACTATTGTAAATAATTCATTCGTAAACACACATTTTGGTACCAAGAAAGTTTCAATGGGTTTAGAGCAGGGTTCTTAACTGGGGTGTGCGTCTCCCCAGGAGGGCGCAAGACCTTATGTGCTCTGCAACATGGAAAGTTTCATAAAGAAATTAACCAATTAACACATTTACTCATACAACTTGTTTGTTGTTAGGGGGCTTGACACAAAGGACAATTACTCAAAGGGGCGTAGCAGAAAAAAGGTTAAGAAACACTGGTTTAGGGTATTTTGATGTTACTAAATCTGAAAATGACATTGGTTTTTCCAAATTATCTCAATATTTTTTGAGATAATCCATATTTTTGTTTGAAAAAAGTGCTAAATACAACTGCTCATCGTGCTGTTGTTTGTCAGTTACTTTCCACCAGACTTTGTTGATGTTGAGCCTTCACTGCATTTGTTCTCTGGGCTAATGGCCTTGAAGTGCGTTTGTTGTCAATAAAATCTGCACAGTAAATCCCTACAAATCATTACTCCATTGAATGGTCATTTTTTGCTCTATTATGTATGCTTTAGACTTGCTTTATTTTTCTGGCAGGTGACCTTTCTGATTTTTTCTGACAGGTGAAAGTTTACTGCTCAGGGAACAAACAAACAAGTTACTGAAATGGCACTCAAAAATATATGTGCAAATAAAATGTTTGCTTTCGCTGCTCTTGCCTTAGCCTTTCAACTTTTCCGCTATAAGCTTTGTGCTTGCATATTTCAGGACTGAGAATTTGTAATTTCATGTGAAATTGATGTCCTGTTAAAAATTTGCTGATTGAATCCTTGCTTCTCCCATTGTGGGGAGTACTTGAATACATGTGTGTAAGTTTGAATCATCACAAAAAGATTAAAGCAGAGGACAGTTGACTTATTCCTCGGAAGCATACAGAAAACCTGGAGCTTTTAGCTGTACATAGTATATGTATACTGTAAACAACTAAGATGTACATAATTTCAACTTGTCTAGATTTTCCCTTTTCCAAGTTGGTCAGTTTGACTGTATAGCATGGTCAAACCTGTTTGAACTGAATTAATGCAATGTTGATAAAATGCAGCGGTTGTAAGGGATAAATGCTTAACTGGCCATGTGTACATTTGGTTGCATTTAGTGCAATTTGTAGGCAATATATTTGGATGGTGCAAATTTTGTTTTAGCGCAACTTGCTGTAATACAACCTGAGAATATTTTATGGGTACAGTTTACTTGCTGAGAATTAAGCATTAATTCTGAATTAATTGACTGGATTTTTGTCAGAATAGTCTTATATTTGAAATTCTCAGAACAATATAATAATATTTGTGTTTTTTGCTGGATACTAGTCTTTATTTTTGACCTATACTACAAAAACAGTGTAGCCAAAACAATACATTTCAGTTTTTTTGATAATGTACCAAATTACAACAACATGAAAGACTGTCTTGTTAGGTCAAGTCATTCCTTTTTATGGGTGATCTTCTTTATTCTGTCTGGTTTTAGTAGACTACAATATGGGGAAATGGAGCAAACAACAATTGTAACTTCCAGATACAACTGTGCTGACCAATTACAATCCACCTGTAATTGACTTGATTTTTTCGTAATTTGATGTGAGATAAATGTGGATTTTGCAGGATGCTGAAAATACTATCAAAGCATTAAATGGAAAGTTAGTATTGTCCAGGCGCCTTCAAGTGAGGTGGGCACATGAACAACAGGATGACAGAAAGTCTGTTCCAGTCAGCTTAAACCTTAGTTCAGACATAATTCACAGTTCCAAAAGCTCGAGTTCTACATGTGGATCTCATTCAAAGTGAGCACTGGTGTAATTTTTAGCTGTATTGTCTCATACTGGTAGTCTGCCTCTGGTGTTAGAAACATTATCATGTACAACTTTGTGTATCTAACAAAACGTGTTTTTGTTTATGAGTGTTTTTCATGTGGATGTCATAGGTTGGTTGAGTGTCAAGATTCTTAGAATTTGATATTTTCCTAAGTTTCCACTTGTGAAAACTGTAGCTTACATTCCATAAAGGTTATTTAAAGTTGTGCCTATTTTAGAGCAAATTTTGGTTTTGTTTTTTACTTTAATTTTTCATGGTTTTAAATAAATAAATTAGGTCAGGGGTAGGCAATTAGCAGCCCACGGGCCAAATGTGGCCCACCACAGCGTTTTCATTTGCCCGCAGAAGCATTCAGGAAGAATCTTCAAATCTCAAATTTCTTCCAAATCACACTAAATATTAGTGCTGAGGCTACCATTAAGGGGAGATTGCTTCTATTTCCATTAGAAGGTACGGCTTTACACTAAACGCAACATTCTCAAAGTGGCCCCCGAGTCAAATTAATTGCCAACCTCTGAATTAGGTTATTATTGACAACATACTGTAATTACTGTTAAGTTAAATGCTTAAATAGGTGATGAGTTTTTTGAATTTAATTAAACACAGATCTTGGTAACATCCGCAAAATATGGAGTATTATTTGAGGTGTGTTTTATTTACACTGTGTTTCTTAACTTTGCCATTGTAGCTTTGTTGTTTTTTNGAAAACAGAAGGTGTAATTCTGTAATTAACATATTCAACTTCCGAATATATTTCTTTCAAACAGTGTTATGTTATCTATTGCTACTCACTTTCAGACTTACGATGATCAAGTCGATTGAACAGAAGTTGAAAGACATGGAAAAAAAAGAAACAAAACTCTCTGTTAACATCCAACCACCACCTTCTATGCATCCTTTACTTAAGCAGTCAAAGGCAAAAGCTGCTGCTCTGGAAGCACGAAAACAAGCTTATCCATACAGAAAACATTTCAAAAAAAGAAGATGATATTCTTTGTCAGATTTTTATTAGTCATTGCATCAGTGGAACTTCTTCACACTAATCATAATCTCACTCATTTCACTTAATTGGTTTTGGAACTGAATGGATTTGGAGCAATTTTCAGTGGACTTACAAAGTGAGGCAGTCAAATCGGAGGCCAAGCAAGCCATTGCATTCTTATACTTACTTATCTAGGGAATCTCCAGTTGGGGCCTGTGTGAGTCCCAAGAAGCATAAGCTTGTCTCAGCTCTCAGATTAAATATTTTTCTGTGTTGGCAGACGATGCGCTGAGCATAGGTATTAAGACTCACAAAAGAAGGCAATGGGCTGAGCCAGATGGTGATGTTTGCGATGTTTTTAGAAGTTTCTAAAACTAACTTTACTGAGCTTGTATCTTACGTCAGTGAGTGAAGTTGGAAGGAGAGTCTACAATACGTATAAGCCTGAAATGGCAGACCACTACACACAAACGTGTAAAAAACGTTGATATGGCCTGACGTGGTACATAAATGGTCTGTCGCGGAGTTTTGAATGTACTGAATTATGTGCAATTTAGCTAAATGGTAAAATTCTTTGTTTGTCTTTCATGGAACAAGGACATATTGGATACTTGGCATTTCTACAGTTAAAATCTTTTTAATTTNAGTGATATTATTGGAATTCTCTTTTGTGGTTGTTGATGTGCTGGCTATGCTTGAAGGTTGCAACCATTCTTTTTTTAACTTCACGCCATCTCCATGTGTAGCCTATATTGCAAGGTAATTTCAGCGTAGGTTGAAGATCCGACATACAATTTTATTTCGCGGGATTCGAACATCGAATAATAATGGAATTACAGCGAATGTGTGTATTTATGTATGTTTTGTTTGTTGTAACTATTCACTTACTTCGTTTTTATGTCCACTATCACGCGACAGGAAGAGATTGTAAGTTAGTCAAGCAATGGTATGGGTGACGGTTGTGACAACAAACATGACCTACGTACTGTGCAAAGCTTAGAATACATAAAATATAGTGTTGATGAAGATAAAGCGTCCATAGCTTTCAAAAGAAGAAATGGAAAGCTCTTGGCACCCGGAAAAGATGGAAGAGTAATCAAAGAGTCAAATAAATGTAAGTGTTCAAGGCGTGCGTTGGTCTTTCAACCCTTACTGCACGTTTAAGTTGGGTATATGCGAACAGCAATTAATGTTTCCAGTAAGTTTCATAGTTCTTGGTGTTGTGTAGTGTTGTTTTCGTGACTTGTGAAAGCTATCATGTAAATCTTTTTTTTTTGAAAAAGAAAAAAAGCCCTATTAGAGTGCTACTGCTGCTTGCAGATCCTGTTATTGCGCATGCGCAAGTCGTTGTAATTTGCGTTGTTGCAGCTGATTCCAGACAGGTTGGCGGCAACGCAGTGGCCGTCGACAACATTCGCCAACAGATCTTCTCTCATCTACGTCCCAGTCAGTCTCGTAACAGCGCAACGCAGAACACAGTGAGTTTTGAAACGAAAGTAAGAATAAAGTTGTTGCTTTAATCGTTTTATGACATTCGAATAGAAGTACCGATCAACCCGGATCAAGTCACAGGGACGGAATTTATCGGAGAAATGGTCAACCTGCGTGGAAAGTTTGTCCAACTGATGAATGCGTTTGTGTGTCACCTGCGACTGGTGGATACTGTTGGGCCAGTGTCCACGTAGCGAACGTTGTATACAATCACTACACCTGTCAAGAAGGTTTTGTAAATTTCGCTCCAATCGTTTGATTTAGGCTTGAATGAGGCAGGACCCTGTTACTTCTGTAGTACTTCTTCCCAGGGCTGTGGAGCCGGAGCGCAAATTTCAGGCTACCGCTCCAGCTCTAGACATATAAATTTTTTGGCTCCAGCTCCGGCTCCAATATCTAGAAGTTTTGGGCTCCGGCTCCAGAACAATTTGGTCCATTGAAAATCAAAAAACATTGTAATATGGGTAAAACTCGCTTTTCCACAAACTAAGTCTGTGGAACCGGAACCCAAATTTCCGGCTCCACCATCCAAATTTTTTGGCTCCGGCTTCCGCTCCAGCCATCCAAAACCGCTTGGGCTCCGCGTCCGGCTCCACAGCCCTGGTTCTTCCTGAACTAATCGCTGTGTGTCCTCAACTCACTGGAAGGATTCATCGTGTGCATTGCGGTAAAAGTGTTGTAGCAGAAAAGTACAAGGCTTCTGAAACCGCAAACAAGAGTTAACTCAACATTTGGCATAGTCCAAGGTACACTTCCTTAGTTACACCTTTGTGTCGTAAAATGCAGTGAAATTATGGGTTTGCTGTTTATGCCAGACTTTTGCTGCGCAAGTGCTGTTGAAGGACTCTTCCGAGTTGTAACTAGTTCTTTTTTGCGTCAAAGCAAACACTGTAAAACTACGACGCAGCTTTAGGAGTGCGTACTACAGAGTGCTGTACCTTTACATTGCCAATTCCTATCACGTATATTTTCGAGCTGCCTTGCAGAATATTTGTGATCTTTTTGTGTTGGGACTTAAAAATTAGAAATCCGTTACTCTCTAAAAGCTTTCCCGAGATTCTTGAAAATGTTCGCCAGTCTCTGTGTGAGAAGCTCTCGTTGTTGAAAGATGAACATGGTGATTCCGTTGGTCACTAGCAACTGCCCTGATAAAACCTTTAGGCTGAAGACTAGTTCAATTACTTTTTATGTGGATAAAAATTTGTGTAAATTTCAATTGGAAAGGCTATCACCATTAAATCACCACGCCTGGGAGGCTTACACACTTTTTTTAATAATTACACCTGGTAGGTTAAGATCACATGCAGCCAAATACCTTGCTTTTTGTGAAACCCCTTATCAGGATACAGAAGAAAATTGCACCTCATCAATGAAGCGCGTCTTTCAGCAAACGTCTCAACTTCGTTTCAGTAACGCTTGACGAATACTGACCGCCTACTTGTTGAGAACAATATTTTTTCTCATTTGCTGCTGTCCCAAGTGAACTGTCTTTTTCAAGCGAGTGCTATCTCGATTCACCGCTGGTACTGGCGGAAGACACTTTCGCGCCTTTGATGTTTACGTCAGTAAGTTGTAGGCTCTGACCGGGCTCAAGTGCAGTGTTTCTCCCTTGATGTGTGGTATTTCGTCTGTTGGACAGAGCCACACAGTCACCGCGACGGACGACAAAATGAAGCGGATTTCCTCATCCCTCGATCGCAGGAAAGTCGAGTCCAGGGAAAGTACACCGGAGGATGGTGAAATCACGACCGAGACATCGTCTGACAATTCTGACCGAGAAGCTCCCCGAACGAAGTCATCCAAGCGAGCGGCGGAAGAAACTGTCAGAGCCATGAGTGCCAAGCAGTCATCTGTACGAACAATGTTTCGAACGGAAGAGGTATCGGTAGTTTGTTTTCTGATCTTGGCTGCAGCTTATTGACCACATACCAGGAGTGGCTGATCCTACTTCTCGTTAGAGCCACGTACGATAAAATTCGGAGTATTGGGAACCGTAACAAGCAAAACAATGTTACTGGTTTTTAGTCTTTATTTACACACATGCGCACAGTAAAGATCACATGATCTTGTGAGTCTCGGCTTGGGCTGTGAGTTTTTAAAATTTGGCCGATAGGTTGTCAAAGCTGCTCGAATCGGCTTTTTCACTTTTTTAGAAGTTTATTAACACAACACCGACTTCTCTAAGCGCCGTTTGGTTTCTGTGGATGAAGCTGTGAGGTGAAATTTGAGACTGCCGAGGCATTGGCCAAAAGCAAAATGATAATTATTATCGAACGAAGGGTCGAACAAAACTATGCCCCGTAAGAGCGACCCGCTTCAATTAGTTCCGCAATGCGGTTGACTCGTTTTCACATGTGTTTAGAAATATCGCTTTCAAGTGATCATTACGGAATTCTCCAACTGTCCGTTTCTCAAGAAGGTAACGATTCGCAGACACGATCAGTGAACACTCAAGCCCAGCCCCTAGCACGACGATTCTCTCATAACAAGAACCATCAGACTCGGAAAGCCAGGTGTCAGTGCATTGGCAATTACGATAAAATGAAACCCAGCAAAGAACCCCGCAGCCCACGCGAAGGCCGTATATACCGCTCGGCCCCCGTGACGCAACGTTTATAGCTCGGTGTGCGTTGAGCAGCTCAGTGCTAAGAGTTTACAAGAATAACCCGAGTGGCACGTGGCAGTGCGTTCATTTATGTTACCTGAAATAAATGTTTGCCGCAACTTGCGGCCCCTTATTTTTTACAGACGCGCCGAGTCTCTGACTGCGGTGACGACAGGAAAAAGAGGAAGTTGCTTTCTGGTAGAGCGGAGCAAGTGACGGTGACCATCGCCAGCCTGTCGGATGTGTCTAGNAAGAAGTTCAGTGACACAAGCTCCGAATTTGGCACGGACGATTCAAGCCCACCGATCTTGAAAAGGACAGTTCTCAATCCGGATGTTGGTAAACAACCCAAACAAACAGCTTTAGAGAAGGTGCGTTGCGTTGCCCTGAAATTTTCTTTGGTTTTCTGGTTTTATGGAGAGATTCTTCGTTTCAATATTCTTTCAATATCTCTTTATTCCTTTCAATAAAAGAGATTCAATATTCTTCGTGGACCATGGAATGCAGCAGAGTATTAATGCATTGTGTTAAAAGTTATCCGGTGTCATAAGCCGAATGTTGATCGCTGTCCGCAGAGCGTCACTGTCCATTGCAGTCAAAAAATCTCTGTGGAAATGGCGTTGATCCCACCACTTTTCTCTCCTAAACCCGCAGTCGCTCCATGGCAGATTTTTTCGGATTCCAAATGCATCGGTATGCTGATATGAATCGGCCGATATAACGATGATGCTGATGCATCGCATCTGCGAAATTCTGCCGATACGTATTTGCCATATTTTCTCATTAAAGGCAACATGCTATTATTTTGCACGTAATGTTCGGAAGCACAAGTTCTTACTCCATCTCTGGTTTAGTAATGCTAAACCTCCTGAACTGTAAATCAAGATTGTTAAAGTTTGATGATTAAATTGTTATTTTCCAAAAATGCAAACATTTCTGTGTATTTCTTCACTTGTGAGCCCATTCCCATTTTCTTGTGAGCTGGTTTGACATCCATTGTAATGTTGTGGTTTAAGTGATGCAAAAATATCGGCATCGCTTACCAGCAAAGAAAAATATCGGTATCGGTCCGACAAAGTCTTATCGCTCGAGGGTCTAACAGCCAGCGCAAGTACCCAGTCATCAAAACGTAAAATATCTTCGCTAGTGAAATTGACCTTCGGCGGATGTCGCATTCTGGCCGGGTTTGTTGTACAAGAACCGTCTTAATCTGAGGGAATGACGACTCCTCATGACTATCGCCATGCTGCGATTATGACGCTGACCCATACTTTACTGTCTTGTTTATTGCGTGATCAGTGCAGTCATTGGGAGCCCCACGCACTAGTCACCGTATCGAAGTGTCGTCACCGTATTGGCTAAACGTTATTTGAATAAACGCATGATCCTTTCTAGTACACATTTATTATGTTGGGGATGTCCATGAATTACGCCACGTCGGTTTCGTGGCATTCCTCCCCTTTCATCGCAATACTGACCCCTATGAATATAACGTCACACTTCATTAATGTACCTGAACCATTCGAAATGCTCTGTTTGGCTTTAGATTTTTTAAGGTGGTGTTGTGTTTGAGTTATTTACTTATGAAGCCACTGCATGTAATAACTAGATGTATTTGAGCTCTTCATCACTAGCTGAATATCCGGTGCATTTCATTTTTGGACGCTGAAAACAATCGGTCTATGCCGAATCAGTGCAACGGGCAGTGTAAACCTTTCAGCGTCCCTTTTCATATAAACTGTATGGCTTAGTCATGCAGATAGACGTCAGCTGATTTTATTTTTTTGATTTTTATGCTCCAAGAGATACTATAAGCTTACACCGAGCATAGGCTACGTTACAGAATCAGGTTACGTTGATGTGTGATATCATTTGTGCTCAACTAAAAAACGCGCACTGAAAAGCGATTGTGGACTTGAACAAATGAGAGCATGCTAATGGACGGGAAAAAATGAAAACTAACAATAAAAGAGTGTACTCAAATTTGGGTCATGAAGAGTAATTTTTTTACCCCAAAATAACGACAAATACTCTGCGCCACGTGCTGAAGTAATATGTCCAAATTTATGTACATTTTTAAACTGTAATATGTACAAAGGTATGTACATTTTCAAATCACATTTTTAAACTGTTAGAAGTAATAGTAGACAGTGCAAAAATTGTGGCAGGATACTTGACCTATGTTTTTTCTT
>JGI24021J15306_10011639_pt1 | contig 10926 bp, 7 predicted proteins | sample Ectturendosymbi1_FD_15306 | JGI IMG/M metagenome (IMG submission 15306)
CAAAACTCAACTGAATTAGCCCATAGTGTTTCATGTTTCAATTTGGGGGAGCTTGGAGCTTTGTTTGGGGAGGCTAAGCCCCCAAAAGCCCCCCCGTGGCGACGGGACTGGTGCTGGCCTTAATATTTTTCCACATTGACTTTAACTGATCATCACTTTGAGAGACATGAGTAGATTGAGAAGTAAAAACATCAGTTAAATCAGTGCTTTTCAACAGGGGTTCCGCACAACATGTAGTGGGGTACCGTGAGTTTTAAGGATTCCGTGAGGGTTCTTCGTTTTGTAGGGGAAATGATTTCTTGCTTCAGTATGTTGATTTGTCATTATGAAATTTTTTAGATCACTGTGCCGCATTCAGACTCTAAGTAGGGCAGTTGATTCTACAGGAGGTTGAGTGCAGATAGCGGAGAAAGAATTATTGACAGTTCTCGCGTCTATTGTTCATTGCTGTGCAACTTGTCACTTGTTAGTTGTTGTGAAGAACGTTATTGTTGCATCATAGTTATACGATGTTGCCGACGTGCAGTTCACAGTAGATTGAGTGGAAAGCAGTGTTGCCATTTTAGCTCTTTTGCTACTAGATCTAGCAGGTTTTTCTCACTGGTAACTGGAAAATTTTCAATCCAGCAGCTAGCTGATTTTCTAGCAGGATTTTGAAAAACGTTTAGCAGGTTTAGCAGGTAACAAATTCCTGGCCGAATATTTGTTCCAACCATTTTTAGAGATGAAAACTTTTACACCTTCTTCATCATAAATTCTTTACCTTCTTTCTGACCCTTTATATTGGGCAACACAAAGACCACCAAGCACAACTACTGTAGTTGCCTTTAATCATTTGGATGAACAATGTACCATTGCTATTACCATTGCAGTTTCTATTATGACACAGCGAAGCTGCTTCAAAAGATAATTGGATCATAATAACAAGTAACTGGATGACTTGGTGAAGCCTAAATAATTGCTTCTGTGCTTAGTGAGCGCATTGGGTTTAAAAGATTACATTGGCAGAATATATTTTTAACCCATGACACGTATGATTTTTCCAGGTGGTTCAGTTACGCCAGGAAGTCATAGGTTTAATGTCCATTGATAGTGAGTGCAAGATAAAAAATTGATACAGAACTTCACAATTTTATTTTAAACACTTCAAAAATAGCTGGTTTTTAGCAGAATTTCACTATTTTTAGCAGGTTTTAGCTGAAATTTTGTGATATGGTTTTTAGCAGGATCTAGCAGTTTTTCGTGAGACGATTTAGCAGGTTTAGGTGACAACCATCTGGCAACACTGGTGGAAAGTAGACTAGAGTAGACTCAGCCTGAATCTAGTAGAGAGTAGACCGAGTCACAGACTAGAGCTGCTGTTCAACCTTTGTGGGAATAAAGTAAAAACAATGTGTAACCGAACTTTTTCCTAGTTAGTCAAGTCCGATGAAGCAAAATAGCATAGTTTCTTGTGTGAAGCGAAATAATGACAACAACCAAGGTGTGGACGGTAATGAACAATGTAGTTCAAATGCAAAAGAGACACCTAATCCGAAGCGGACCAAATGCAACTCAGTTGCCAAAGTTAGAAAATGGGACGACACATATTTGAGATACTCATTCTTTTTGCGGGATGACCAAATTCTGAATGTAGCAGCTACAAACAGAAATGCAAGAACAACCGAGTCATTAAATTTCTTGCTTTTTAACTTCTGTAATTGCTGTTTATTTGTTGATGTGTCTAATAACGATATATTTGATTTTCTTACAAGTTAATTTGTGTTTTTAAAATTTTTGTTAAGGTTCTGCAGTCCACTTCAAGAAGGAGACCACTACACATTTAGGACAATTCCGTGAGAGCACTGGTCCATAGGAATGTCCATGGCACTCCCAAGTTAACAATTACGAAACCTGGACCCGCCGGTCTAGCTCGACACGCTCAGTTTATCACAACAAGATTGTATTCACTCATGGTTTTATTCATATAACTTTAAGCACTGCGATATGTAATACAGCAGGGTTTATAATATATTTTAACATATACAAGCTTTATTACAAGTAATCAAGGGTTGATGCGCAGTTCTATAATATCATAGAGGGGAGACAGAGTAACCCGTATTGTTAAGCAGTCGCACTACGACCGGCTTAAAAATTGGTAAGAACTTCGGCGATTCCGTTAGTCTAACCTTTCTGGAATAACAGTTAGCTACAAGCGTATTCTGGTTCACGAATTGGCCAGATCCCACAAGTTCGCCAACTATTTATCCGTCAACTTGGTTTGTTCCAGTTTGGTACGCCCACTACCGGTTTAGGTAAAAAACTTGGTAAACCCACTGCTCGATTGAACCTAGCAGTGTGACACAGGTATACGTCAATTTTGTCGGTAATTTTCCTTGGTTGATTCCGTCTCCGAATCTTCGCGATCACGCGTTGAGCGCGTGAGTCTGGCGCAATCGGGCGTTCGTGACGTCACTTTTCTAGGAACGAAAGCCATTCGAAATCGTTAGTAATTTCGATTACAATTTGTATTATAGTTTGGACTACGTTTATTAGTATTATGTTATAAGGTTTTTGGTTACTCTCTCCTAACAGTATTATACAGTAAATGCGTAAGTATAATTCTACAACAAATAATGTCTTTTAGTGTTCAGCTTCGTTTGGCTTACCGTGAATTCGTCAGTAAACTTCTGAATTGTGTTCTTCAATTAGTTTTCTTCAGTGATCAGCGTCTTCTTTTGTTGTTATTTCAGGATCACAAGACGTTTCATGTTGAGGAGCAACAACGAACTCAACAATAGCTTGTTTCTATAGCAATTAGAATATAGATAAAACATCTACCATGCTAAGATTTAGAAATATATTAATTGTGACACTGGCAACTAGCTTATACACTAGTAATTTTGGGCTTGATTACAGAAAAACTGAGCATGCGTACTTTCATCCTCCCGGGCCTCAGTACTTCTTGAGTACGGGTACAATGTACCTCTCGTACCCCCCTCTCGTAGGCCCTGGGCCTACTGATTTAGCATTGAGTTTGTTTACATTCAATCAATGATTTAAATTTCTCGAACAGTTCTTTTTCAGATGCAATAAAATTGTGAGAACGTTTACAATTTGCAGTCATTTTTGCTTGAATACTGCTGTCTGATATCTGTTGAGAAACAGTGATGATCAGGTTTGAAAAGACAGCACTGTTTTGATGCAGCATAATAAGTGTGTGCATCCTGAGACTAGCTTAGTTTATTGTTACAACTGCTGCCTAAATACAACAAAAGCGTGTTTCTGTTTTGATTGTTAATTTCTTAGTTGTGCACCACCACTAAGTATAGATTCCCTGAGCACCATTTTGGAAAGAAAGCAGCCATACATATAAGTCTGTAGTGCCCAGGTCTTATTTTTGGTGCACAGATACTTGTAAACTCTTTTACAGCATGGTGTTTGATGAACAATCATAACCTCGAAATTTTGTTTAAATTGTCCCATAGTCTCATAATAACCACTCTTCAGTTTTCAGTACTGGATTCACAAGCAACTTCTCATGCTGATCAGCATCAGTCTAATGTAGGCCACGGGCTAGTATCCGAGTAAAAATGCTCTTCAGTGAAGCGCATCACCATTCTATGTGCACTACCAATTTCCTATTAAGTCTAAATTGACAGCACAATGTATCTCAAGACTAATTCCAGCATTGGCAACAATGATCACGCAAAATCTGGCACTCCCAACAATGTGCCAGCTGATATTTTCACCGAAAGATAACCCAAAAATGTTGACTATTGCTCAGCAAAATTTTCGTCGCTAGGGTTCAGTGTTGGATCAGCTGATTCATGAACGAAAATCGTTGGTGCATGCGAACTGTGATCAGCGGAAAAGATCAGTCGCCGCCCGATCAACTGAAATGCAATTTGATCTGAACTGCCGCTCAGCTGAGCGATGTTGGTGCATTCGACCCTAAAAATCGTTGAAATATAGAAGTTTTACAAAATCATTTCTTTGCAATAATCAAAGTCTCGAAACCTGCAGCCTCGAGACCGAGACAGAACCCGAAACCTTCGAGACCGAAACTCACAAAAATTTATCTGCCTGATTTAGCATGTTTTTGTGCTAAATCTGTCCGATATGATTTTTTTACGAACGGCGCCCCATAGGTTTGTTCATTGTGCCGTGTTTTATTAATAGGGTCGCGACAAGGCCAACTGGTCATTGTCAGTCATACAATCCTGTTTGTTCCAATACTGCGGTACAATGCCGATGAACTTTTCACGGACAATTTATTTATTTTGTGCTTTCCAACTTTTTATCACAGATAAACAGCACTAGAAAAGTTTGTGGCCGATGCACAGATCGAAAATACAAGAAGGTGTTCATCATTGACATTAATCGCTGCAACCGCTGAGGCATGCAGCAAATCTAGATATCCCTGAGAAAAGTTTACGAGTTTTCTGATGATCAGCGTTACACAAATGCTCTGCATAAAATTATCGCGTTATAACAGTTTAATTCACCAAAAATGTCTATATTTCGCGTCGGTGCTTTTTGTCTTAATGCCCTACTAAACATTAACTAATTTTAATTGTCATGCCATACTATGGTTGCAAGTTAACAAGAACGATTATGGGGATTTCAATTATTTGGGTCTATGAATTTATTTTACACCGGTATCCAAAGGTTTCAAATTTAGGGGAAGACATGCGAAGCTCAATCATACAAAAATATGCGCTATTCTCTGAATCCCCAATAACTACAGACTTGGGTGTTGGAAGGAGTTTTTCGAGGGGGAGCATTAGTGAAGTTTTCCATTATGTGGGCGAAGGACATTCTGCAGGGGGCCAACAGTGGTGAAATTTCATTTTGCCAAAGTGAAACTAAGAGAAAGGCATTTTTTACTAAAATTTTAATAGGAAAATTGCAAATTTTGAAATCCATGGTGGGACCAAGACCACCGTGACACTCCCTTTCGACGCTCATCACAGATATAAGTTAGTGGAAAAAGTACCTAGCAGGATTATCGTTCGTGAACTAGCTGGCAGTTACAACGAAACCTTTTCGAATGCATCTTAACCGAGAATTACTTTACGCATTTTTGGCCCACTGCAATGATGCTTCAAAAGCTGAACTTCATTTGAGACACCCACCGATCTAACAGCTGTCCTTCAATGCGAAAACCATAAATTACTTTACGTTTTTCTGAATCCTTGCTGGATCTTAAGTCACTGTAAAACTACAGTAGGCATTCAAAACACTTCTACGATAGCTTATTTGTAAATGTGGAGCTCCTTAGCGTCTCAGCGTTCTCAAGCGCAATGAGAAAACTAAAAGACCCGAAGACTCTTAAAAGCAGTTTTTTATTTTTCCACTGTGGTAGTGTGGACCAACTTCTACGAGAAAAGATGTTCGTTTTGAGAAGAACGTTGATAGTCGAGCGCCAACGTACCTTAATGAAGGAGTGCACGCCAGGTGACTTTGGGTGTATGCTTTTTTCTCGGAAGATAAGGTATTAGCTCCCGCAAGTCTCTTTTTACAACATCTCTGAAATGAAGGAGGGGTCGGCCAACACTTCGAGTACCTATATCTCAATTTATCAAAGAGAATGATTTTTTCATCAACATTAAAAAAACCTTCAAAAAACTATACATGTTTTATTTTCAGACGTTTCGGATTATTCTAATCCATCTCCAATCAAAAAAATAAAGCAACACTTGGCAATGTCAGCAATTCAAAACCATGAGGCTTTGTGACGCAAGAAAAGACAGTGTTGTGACACAAAAGACGTCAAACGTAAACCCAAGACAGCCAGCCACGTCAAAATCGCTGAAAGCAAATGCAGGGCCAAAAGTTATGCAGAGAATATTAAAACAAAATCTACGTAAGGCCGTAATTTACGACAACAAGCCGAGGCCAGCAGCGAGAGGCAATTCACAAACTAATGCAAGCGAAGGATGCAAAAAAAATTTAACAAATTAGTACTGCGTGTCTACAACTAGCACCAAATGTCCACGTCAACACCAACGATAAATGTACGAAACATGTATTACCATAAGAGCTGAGCATCAGACAATATTTGAAATCATAATCTACGTGTCAAAGAGGTATAAAGAACTACTAGAATGATTTTTGGTAAACGATTTTTCTACCAATTCTACCAAGCAAGGCAAACTACAGGCTGTTCAAGCAGTGCAGTCTAAATTGTTCTGAACAAGGTATCTAAGAGTGAGTTAGTCAACGTACCTCAGCCCTATCTGGAAATTCGGTGAAACATATGACAGGTCTGAGATCTTGAGCAAAACTTGCCATTGCATGCACAAAAAGAATATAAAAATCTTTCGACACATTTGCATTAAGGAATCTAATTTAGAAAACGATTGAAACGCACATACTCTGGAAGGAAAGCTTTGCAGGTGTCAGAATAACGTTTTCTGCAATTTCGTTTTCCAACTGAGACTCGGGGATTTCGTGTGAGAGGTGGACATTGTCTGGCCCTGGTAACGGCTAAACTGATTCCCGAGATCGCTGTGAAGTTAAAGCCAACTTTACCAATTTCGTCATTATCACCATGGTGGTGTCGCCCCCTCAAAATTAGTGCAATATGAAAAATATATAAAAATTGCCTTACTTTGGAGATTTATTGCAATAATTTTTTGAGTTTTTGTGAAATTATTGTAATTTGATGATGAGCTTAAGTGTCGACTCTTTTGTTCGCCAAACTTTTCAACGCTTTGTCCAACAAAATTGTTTGTATCTCCTTGTTCCACCTAAAAATTGTATCCAACTGTAACAGTTTGCATCGCATTTATAAACGTCCCCTCTCCGTTTGCTGTTTGGTTCATCCGAAGACAAGACACTGGCGACCAGGGACTTGATTATCATGCCATATCCGTTTGCAAACAGTCCCTGCGACAAAAGCGCACAGTTTTCCAAGTTTCTGTGAAAAGCTACCCAAGTGCATTCTGTTGCGCACTGACGTTAGAGGAACACTGTTGGTGGTAACACTGTTCACTTTTGATCAAATTCAACGGAAATTTGTGATGTGAAACATTTGGCTTTGATCTTCTGTTGGCTATTTCCTTTTTTGCACCTTAATGGTTACTTTTACAACGAGTTCTACGTTCAATCTCTCTTCGAAAGTTTAATGTGTTAACTTTTTGTATGACCTTGCACAGGCCTCTGATCTGCTATAATAATGACTAGAGCAGCTATGTCCAACCGGCGAGCCGCATGCGACCCAGTCGAGGGTTTTGTGTGGCCCAGTTTAAGCTTACGCTGTAGTAAAAATATCTTATATACTGACAACTTGTCCTCAGTACCATTTTATCACGTCCGTTACCATTGCAGATAGGATTCTAACACTTTCAGTATATTCGTTTAAGCTAAATTTAGTTTGCTAAGATCAAAGTAAGCCATCTAATGTGCGGCCCTCAATAATATGTCATTCAAGGTGCGGCCCTGGTCAAGATAGTGACATACTTTTTGGCTCAGTAAGCCATTTGGGTTGGACATAGCTGGACTAGAGCAGTGGTTCCCAAACTTTTTTGATGCATTCCTCCCTTTGCTCATTTCGGAACTTTTCATTCCTCCCCAACGGAACTTTCACTCTTCCCCTGTTCGGGTTTGTAGGCTAGTATTAACTGCAGTTGGAACAATGGTCTTTACTGACGACAATAACGTGATTAAAGTGGCACAAAAACGATGTTGTCCAAAAATGGCGCTAAATTTTGTCAACAAAGCGTGTGATAGTCCACTAAATAATTTACAAATATAAAGTTATAGAACTGATTGAAAGAGCTAATATCAACTTAAAAAAGACGTACAACACTTACAATGAATAAGTAGCTTTTATAAAGTGGAAATTCCTCCCCTGAGGTCATGAAATTCCTCCCTGGGGAGGAATTCCTCCCGGTTGGGAAGCACTGGACTAGAGAGTATAATGACACTCTGTCGCGCAATGTTCATTCAATCATTCACAAAAAAGTTTGTCTTTAACAGAATGTCTAAGAATGTTTAATTTCGTCACACACACACACACCGAAGTATACTGAAAAGGAACAAACGCATAGAAGAAATAACACAAGCATAGACATGCGATGCATACAGAGACCACAGGCATAGATGGCGCTCACAAGGTAACTTTGATACTTCGCAGCTGGACGCTGCTGCTGCGGATCACGGGGACTGATTCGTAAAATTTGTGTGGGATGCTGCGAACGACCAGGGTATATTGAGCTGCAGTCCTCACCAGGGTTAACCTGCTTGTGGTGTCAAAGGAACAGATGGTGATAAACATAAGTATGTCTTTTGCTCTGAGTATCAGGTTTTACATTCGCAATGCGTTTATATGATAAATGGAGTTGTAGCATTAATAATAATATGTGATGCATGCAAATTTAAACGACAAAAGGAATTGGCTTAACTTTGCCACAAAACGTTTGCATTGCTCACATATATAATAACTATTGGGTGATTTATCGAAATGGAAATGCCTCACAACGTTGTGAGTTAGTGCAGCGTTGCAATGCGTGCTACAAATAATTCTCGATGAACATCCAGGTCAACGAACAAACTGCGTTTCGGAGATCCGTTTCAAGGCAGATGGAGATAGAAAAACGGTTTCTTTGAAAATGCACTGATACTGAAGAAAATCATCACTCCATCAATAGATAAACAAACAAACAAATCAGACTACACCTGTGCCTTCCGGGGTTGATTTGGCCCATGCTTTCCATTCTTGATAAAACGACAAGGTGAGGCAATATACAAAATTCAGTAAAGAGAAACTAGCGAAAGTTTAGTAACTGCAATGTCAAATCAGTAAATGATTTAATAAGCTAAGAGAACATCCCAAGTAATAAAGTAATGTTTCTACCAAGTATGGCAATGTTTTACCAAATAAAGCTCTTCAAAATCATTTTCGTTGACTTTGAGCAATCAGACATTGCTCAAATATTTTTTGTATAATTTTGTGTCTTTTGGTTACTTTTCTTGTCACACACCTAACCTCGACTTGAAAGAATGCCAATACAAGCTCTCGTAAAAACCTTTTGCCTTTCATGTTTTGGTGTTAAATGGGTCGCACTGCCGTATCATGCATTTACCAACCAAATAGTGTGTATGCACACAAAATTTTACTTCACTATTTTAAATGTCCTTGTGCAGCAAATTGTAGCATGAAAACGCAGAACGTTTCGCTTTATGATTCGCAATGTCAGAGTTTGTGCTGATCAGCCGAAAGTACAAAACTAAACGCAATTATATTTTAAACCAAAAGCACTCGCAGAAAATTAGCGATGTATATATTACTTTATCACCATTTTCACCCAAACTTTGTGGTGATTATTTAACAAAACGCATATTTGTCATCTATACGTCTATATAGCAGAAGAGAGTGGATTGTTTCAGGGGGTGGCTAAAGAATTTTTTAAGGGTGGGGGTCAACTCAACAGTGGTAAAATTTCATTTTGCCAACTCGATACTTAGATAAAAACGTTTTTCTACTGAAAAGACAATATAGGAAAATACCAAATTTCAAAATCCAGGGTGGACCTGCAAATCCCCTTTGCAATCCCCTCCTGACGCCCGTGCCGATGTAGCACAATAGAGAGATTACCTTGTTCCTTGCAAAGTACGTACCCATTCGCGACTGTCAGTCCACGATGCTGGAACAATTATTTACGGTTTGTTTTTTTTATCAAAATGTAAAACCACCTGCTGTGCACACAGGCGTAGAAACGGGGGTAAGGAATTCAGTTGACATTCGCATAAAAAGTTTTCAAGAAACCTGTGTGTATTTTTTAGAATCGGCAAATATATTTTTAAATTTAAAGAGCCGCAAAATCAGTTTCTGTTCAATATGTTTTAAACGCAATTTTATAGTGGTGTATGTTGTGCGTAGGTAAAATTAAAATGTTAAGAGTAATGCCGCAAATTTGATTTTCTCGAACAAGTTTGTTACACACTCCAGTAAAATGCTTTACGTAAAGGCGTATAGCTTCCTGACGCATTATCCAACGTACATTACCTAATAATAAAGATACAAGCAGTAATCTTCTTGTTCGCATCTTGCTAATTTGTTTCTATTTTTGATGCTCCACCAAAACGCTTTGGTAAGTCCAAATGATATTGAAAGAAACATATAGACAGTTCTTCAAAAAACGCATCAGTATTTTTCACATTTCCAGCAAATATTTTTATTGTTTTGCATATAAAAATTCTTTGGGTAAAAAATGTAACCGTTTCTTGGAGAGTTAACTTCATTGCATGCAAATCAGAAGCCATCAGCTAAGCTCTGCTTCTCGAGTATTGGAATTTTCGACTTTCTAAAAGTGAGTCCTGCAAAGCTACTCTGTTTTCGGATACGAGCGTGGATTGACCGGTGTTTGTCTTGTATCTTCGGTGAAGGTCATGCTGTGCTTTCCAAGCCACAACATATCGAGAATGTTATTGAAAACTTGAAATCAGTTTCTAAGTTTTTAGCATAAATGACAAATGTCCTTGTGATGCCTCGAAGCGATCAATATAGTACTCCCCGGGCTGAAGTTGTTAAAGCGCTCTTCGAGGCACGCAAGATTACAAGCGCGTGATGTCGTCTGACTGACATGACAAGAGCTTACTACCGCCGTGCGCTTCGCTAATCCCATTGATGTCTTCCAAGTATTAAGCAACGTCGCCATTATCGCTCGCTAAAAGGACAGACAAACAAATCTAATCAACGGCTTTACATGACGCTGCGTGATCATTTATTCGCCCCAGGAGGCAAAAGATGAAGTGCTGTAGTTCATTCGCGGCGCAGACCGCTCGCGAAACGACGTCAACAAGCTCGCGTGAACGTCCAATCCACTAACGGCGTAGTGACGGTGAGCGAACTGCAAGCGGCGCGAACAGATAAGCGTCAAACTGCTGTCGTGGCTTTTGCGCCGAGACAGAATCAATAAATAGAAACAAATTGCTCGG
>JGI24021J15306_10011640_pt1 | contig 10926 bp, 2 predicted proteins | sample Ectturendosymbi1_FD_15306 | JGI IMG/M metagenome (IMG submission 15306)
ATCAGGCCCTGGAGTTTTGTTCAAGGGTAGCTTTTGAAGAAGTGATGCCAAGGAGACAAAAGAACACATGGGCATTTCAAGACCCAGATAGTTGTCCTTGCAGTCTATGCTGTGTTCCACAGACTCTGCAGGCCCATTGCCAGAGTTTTCAGAGATTAATATTCCTTTAAAATAGTCTTTCCACATTTTAACAATCTCTGAACCACCATTGGCACCTCCCACCAACGACAGCTGGCTGCACTTTTTGAGTTGACGTACTTTTTTGTTTGATGCCACACTAGTCAAGCCGAAATAACTATCAGGCTAAGCCGTAGCATGCACTTCAATAACTGGTTATAGCCTACTATAGGTTTATATGTAACTTTATCAAAATCATTTGAAAGAGTGATTCACTAGCATAGACTGAACAACAGTATGATGATAGTATTTGTCTAAAATTGAGGTGTCGTACAGTAGAGCATGGCTGTTGTGAACTTGTGTCATAGTTATTATAGTTTTAAATTTATTCATTTATCTCAAACACATTTTTGTCCATATCACAAGATTGTTCAAAGAACACTAAGGATACAAAAATGTTGTAGACACAAGACATCCTGAGCTTAGTAAACTTTGTGTAAAAATTAAGAAACAAAGCACTGAAACAATGACAGTGCCCCTGCATTAACTCATTCTCATACATAAGCACTAATACTGGCAGAAAAATAGAGATCCGTATAAGGTATCAGACATTATAACAATTTCGCTTGTAGTTGCAATCAGTATTGGTGACTGTGCCGTAAATATTTGCAAACAACTATGTAGCTAGTAGCTTAGCATATGTATTGCCCTGTCTTTTACTTTTATGATTTATTCAACAATGATAGTGTATAAATCATGATTAGATATAAGGATTGAATGTTGAGATAGAAGTATGTAATAGCTGAGCTGAAGGAAGAGCACTGTAATCATAAATATTAAGATGATTATAATCTAACTCTACTGGAATATTGAGTTATGATTGTAAAGCAATGGTATTGGTTCTGTTTCAGAAAGGCTGCCATCTGTGCAAAACTAGTGCGTGTAGTCTAGCAATACGATACAATCTTGGTTCTATTGCCATTGCAAATACTGAGCTGTACATGATTACCCTTGATTGCATTCTAATAATAAACTTCTGAACTTTAGCTGGTCTTGCCATTTCCCTTAGTGTAGTTGGTCATTTAGATATGCAAAGTTTGGTTGAAAGCATTAGCAATTGCTCAATAAGTTGTTACTCATTTCTTTGGACTTTGCAGAAAAAAGTAAGAGAATTTAAAATGTGTAATGCTGATGTTCGTATTCAGGGGCTTTCAGGTCATTTTAAAATTAGCTTAATTCTTTGCTGTGAGTCTAAACAATTTCATTTACATGCAGGTAGTTTGTAAAAGCACTAAAACTGGCTTGGACCAAGTAACAAAAGCAGTAAAAATACAAATCACATTTTTGTCTAGATGTTTAATTGATGTTATACTGATCGAACATCAGGAGATGTGATGTCTTTTAGTGAAGACACTATTTGTAACAGCTACTATTAATATGGTTTGTCTCTTGCATCAACATAGCACAACTCATCTTTTTGATATATGAATAAAAGAAATCGCCTCACTTAATTCTTTGGTTAGCTTTCACATTTTCTTTTACTTTATGCTAATTTATTGCCTAACCTTAATGCTTTACCTTCATTATTTTGGAAAAATCTCAAAGTGTTTTGCAATTAATAACTTCCGTTTTCTNTTAGGAAATTATGCAATGATTTCCAACAAACCATGTAGATAAACTGAACAACTGTTCATTGCTTGTTGTTTTTTACAGCANAGACTATTTTTACAAGTTGCAANTGTTTCATACAGATATTATTGGTGTAGGCTGTTANGTGCTTTATATCAGTGGTTCCCAAATATCNGTCTGAGGACCAGTACTGGGCTGTGGATCAATTGCTACTGGGTCGCAAAATTACAAAATACATATTGGTGATAACAGTAACACCACTTGGTTTCTGGGCATGTGATATGTCAATTCTTCCCATGGAAGCACTGTTGCATGCATAGAGTGGGAGTTAAGTTGAGTTTATTTGGCGATAATTAATATTCAGCTAGAAAAAAAACACAAATTAGTGCACGGACACCAGGGCATTGAAGGAACTGGAAGGTTATCGAGTCGATGCCCCTCAGCAGTTAAATTAGCTTTGTTACTGTCCAGTTTCAACTCATGGCGGTGCATATATGTGGGAAGGAGCTGCTAGATCATCAACACAGTTGTGCAGGGGGGTGCTGGGTCGCAACCGTTGTCTCTCGGTGGATGGGTTGCTCAGATCTGCAAGGACCTGGGCGTTAGAGCATAAAGTGAGAGCATAAAGTGAGAGGGAGCGTTAGAGCATAAAGTGAGAGTGTTGAAAATGGAGTGGAGCCACTCCTAGGTTGTGGTAAAATTGTCTACCATTGACCAGTCCACGGTTACAAAAAGGTTGGGGGCCACCGCTTTTACATGATGGAAGTAGTGAAGCTCTTTTAAAACAGATACATATAGATATAATGTAAATATTTTTGGTGAAATTTTGTGACATTTGATTACTAGCTCATTATCAATATTTGACGTAATAAGTGTGGAAAGTTTTTGACATTGATTTATGCTCTTTCAAGATAAACGAAGTCAAATAATAAAATATCATAGACTTGATCAAATCTGGGTGGCAAAATGCTCTCAGTGACATTTGTAACATGTCACCATCTTATGTTGTGTTACACTCACATTAAGTTTAGTTCAATGTTTGCTTTAGCTACTGAGAAGGTAATTTTTTCAAAGAATTATGTGTTTTGTTGATTTTTTGCATACTGCATAACAATTGTACTTATATTAACAAAACAAGCGTTGTTTAAAAACTTCAAATTATTTAGTGTTTGCTGCTTTCAGGGCACAAAGGGCAAAATTACCATAACCTTGTTCAAAGGTATCACTAGGTTTGCACTTCTTCTGCAAGGCTTGCTTCTGGGTAAACCTGAACACAAACAAAGTAAAAGCTGTTTGCAACTCTTAGTGTTTTTCTTGTAACAATGTGTTAATCATCCCAAAACTTTTTGAGTATTAAATTTGTCTTCATACAGCTTATTCACAAAACCCAAAATCAGTTGACTGGCCAATCGACATTAAAAGAGGAGTTGCAGATTTGCTTGCTGTTTGGTATCAGTCAACCTGAAATCATGCTTCCTGCTTGCAGAAGTAAAGCACATAGGTGAAGTCAAAAATGGGTTTCTAATAATATTGAAACCTAAATATATTGCTTAAAAATATTAGTAGCATACATTAACTAGGATGAACAGCCTCAGAAGTTTCAAGCAAAGTGGAACACATTACAATGCTGTATCTTCATCATACACTATGTCAGACCTGCACAACATACAGCCTGTGGGCCACATGCAGCTCGCGAGAGCTTTCTCAGTTCTAGAAATGTTGCAAATACTCGACTTTGGATAATTAATTGCCTTTCAGAATTCTTCTACACTACAACCAAATCGACGTTTTCGGCCTGCAGCGAATTTATGTTGATAATTTTGCCCGCCCTTCAAGCTTTCTGAGTTGTGCAAGCCTGGACTATGTGAAAGTCGAGATGGTTAACCAATGAGCAAAGACACATTGCACAAGGAGACAAGAAAACTTACAGAAAGCACACATTTTCGAGAGGCAATAGCTATGCATTGAAACAAGTGGTGGGCAGTAATACTGGTCAGTACACTGGGAACAATCAAAATCAGATCAAACTTGCACACATCCCAGTATGTTGGTAGCGTTCCCTCTGACCACAGCCAGGGATAGGCGCTTATGTGCTGGTGTAACCACTGTCGCTCCCTGGTGTCACCAGACATATCAACAAGTTTCTTTGTGAGGCTGCTCAAAAATTGGGTGGTGGATTGGCTATTCGCACCAGCGGTTTCAATTGCAGCTGGTTGAAAGCAATTTGTTAAAGAGGTCATCATATTTTTGGTGTTTTGCAGCCTCAGTCTCTGTTGCTACGATACCTGCCTGTCTTTGTAGTGGCACTGAGCAAAGGTGTCCAAAACTGTTGCGTCCCATACTAGGCTTAGACCTCTGCATCAGGGGCCCAAAGTCAATCCGCCAGGCCTCTTTCCATTTCCTCTCAAACCAACGGGCTCCAAGATAGAGAAGAGATTATTACAAGTTGCTTTAAATCCACAAATGTTTTAAGCCAGAATTGTATTAGTTAGAATGAATTGTAAAACCACATGTATTTGAACTCTTGGCAGTAATTTGCAGTTTTATGTTTCTAGGTAATTATACAGATATTTTGTGTTATATGCTAATGATCAATTGTTAATTTTGGCTATGATTATGGTTTTCTGAATATTCAAATCGTGTGTACCACTTCTATGCTCAATTAAAAAATTAAAGTGTAAACTACTGTGAACCAGTGATAAAGCATCATGATTTTTCCTGTGCAAAAGCTGCCATGTAACCAAACTTTTAACAATCAAGTCGATTATAGCTTTTACTTTTTGCACAATTGTATAACTAAATAAGCAGTCCTTTTTGCCAACAAATTGTAAGGTATAACATTTCTTCTATGTAAATTACATTTTTAGATTTAGAGAACATTTGATGTTACTGGTAGAAACTTGATACAGTAAAAATGGCACAAACACAGCAACTTCGTGATATTGATTGTGTTGCAAACTTCAAACGGCAAATGACGCAAGAATTGATAAAGCAAACAGATATTTTCATCATCCTTGGTGCTTCGGTAAGCAAAGTTCTAAATGTCATTCTTAAGTGATTATTGTCTGTTGTCTTTCTATTCTATTTGAATAAGATTTTAGGACTGAAGATGCGAAGTGTTACGTGAAAAATGTGCTAATCGATTCCTTGCCTACTCCCATGTCCCACTGTGGAGCGGACTTACTTGTATATAAATACGGGCAAGTTTGAATCATCGCAAAAAGATGAAAGTAGTCAGTTGATTCCTCAAAAGCTTACAGATAACCTATAGCTTTTAATTGTCTGCTGTTTTGTTTGTCAAAGTGTATTGGTTTCTGGGAACAATCTACTGGCATATCAAAACAAGCTCATGGTTCTACGGTTTAAAAGAAAAATCGCACGATTTTCCAAGTTACCCTGTCTTTGATATGTTCCTCCATAACAGAAAATTGTAAGATTGCGGGCAGGAGATTCGTTACGCACAAGCAGTTTATATTCTCGTTTGCTCGCAGCGCGTTGTTTATTTTGCCTTCACGCTTTTGGGCAATAGGAATTATTCGAGCGAGGATTTTGTTGGTCACAGCTGGTTTGCTGCTTTGGGCCAGCAATTCTGTTCTCAACCAGTAAGTGCAGTTTGAAAGCGCCACGGTAAAGCTAGGAAGCCATCGACGTAACGCAAATTTTCTACTGTACGGTACGCGGTTGAATGCCGGTTCCATTGAAATATTGTCGAAATGAAACGTGCAAGCTACAAATATTGTTAAACCGTAATAATCTCGAGAAAGCGTTAACTACCGAAAACGGTTGCAAGCCGTTCGAAGATATAAAGAAGTAATGAAATGAAAAACGTTCAAATCTCAACGTAAATTACGTGGGTAAGAATTGATTTGGTTGAGAAAAGGAAGTAGATATCTAGACCGCCGAAGCTTGACGGTTGTGCCCAATTTGAGCATAATCCTACCCTAGATGAGCCCTGCTCTGTGTGGTAGAGCAAAAATAGGATTGTTGTTTGTATTCAAAAATCGTTTTGTTGACGCGCTCATTTACAGGCTTCTCAAAGTATGGGTCGCGACCCCATTCGAGGTCCTGAAAAAAACGTTTTGCTAGACTTTACAAGAATATCAAAATTAGGTATGCAGTGAAATTATTTCTAGTGCATTTCAGGGGCAACACCGCGTTTCAAGTTGTCAGCTGTTATATAATTTTGGATAAAAACAAAGAATGAATACACAGCCATTTCTGAACTAGCCCTTATAAATTCTTTCCCTTTTGTAGAACATATTTGTGCAAAGCGGCATTCTCAAAATTGATAACGATAAGCCCAAAGAGCGATTCTTATTGAAAAATGTTGAGAATGTTCTTATTCCTGCGTTTTCTACGATTGGATGATCTATTAAAAAATCATCAATATGGCCCGTATCATAATTTTCGTTACCCGAGGTAGTACACAAAATCGCGTCAAAACAAATATCCATGATAAGCAGGTGGTTTGATAGTAAGTCAAGAGAGGTCACTCTTCCATATAGTAAGATAATAGTAGAATTTTAGAATAACATTATTTGATTTTGCGGCCTGCAAACCATAATGCACAAATCATACGGTCCGTGATAGCAAATAGATACCCCACCCCTGCTTTACAGTTCCGTTCGTAAATTGTGNGCATATGTATGATTGCGCCGTAGACAAAAATCAAAATGCCACTTGAGATTTGTAATGGGACGTTTACACGTATCATTACGTGTAGACATTAAGCTATGCATCAGTGGGTCGCAAGGAAAATTCTTTTGTGAAGTGCAGGGCTCGCAGAACAAAAATGTTTGAAAAGCNTACCTTAATNTGCCTACTAGTCGCTGTTTGTGAGCTTGCCCTTTTGTGAAATTGTCATGTCACAGAGNACTTTTTNCGCGTCACAGANCGCTTTTGCCNCGTCACAGAGCACTTGGTGCGCAGTCATGGTGAGAGTTTCTTGTGAGACGTTTCCNTTGGTGTGTAGGCTGAAGTTGCGAAATATGCCAGTTCATCACCTACANCCGATACGAGCCGTTTTCTGTCTTGTTTTTCANTTAGTCTGGATGTTGTTATGTGCGTATATCAGTTATTTTGCTGAGACATTTCAGACGTTTCAATCATTTATAATTTTGNAAGTTCAAACTTGCCGTAACAGCATTCACTAGCCTTCGTTTTCGGACATGCATGACANTATTGACTAAATTTTTTTCAGTCATTTAAAAACAATTCGGTCAATGACCGAAAAAAACATGTGTATGTTGCAAAACTCAACTCACAGTAACTAGGTCTGAATTTTACTCAAAAACGTTGCAAATATCCTCATGTGTGCAGGCTATACTAGGCGTTGGTGAACGGCAAAGCGTGCTTGTTAGTAAGTCACTAACAGCTTGGTTTTGATAAGTCGTTGCATTTTCTTGAAAACAAACTAAAGCTTATCGTTTCAACAAGCAGCCGAGTTATGTGTTCGAAAGAAAGTTTTGCAGCAAGAAGTTTTAACAAGCTTCGGTTCGCATGTCTCTCGGTGTTGATGTGCAGTTGTTAGGTACTGTGTAGGGAGTGGTTCTTGATGGGACCTCACCGAAATCGTTGGGGGTCCCCAGAAGAAATACCAGATTATTTTCTTTCAACCCTCAGGTCCAGAAACAACGACGACCACCACTTTGTCAACTTGTCCACCTTATCACAACAGTGCTTGTTAGTTAGTTCCATAATAGTTTCACCATGCACCTCCTTTGCAGATTGCGCAGACGAACAATCACCAAGCCAATATTTTTGGGAATAGGTAGTCCCGGGTGTGGAAAAGTTAAGCTAGTACAGTATAGATAAATTTTACACTAGTATACACTAGTATAGTAATCCATACACTAGTATATTACTAGTAATATATACACTAGTATAGATTGATTTTGTAATGCAATTATTGGGGACTTCGCGTGAGAATATAATTTCGCAGAAGATGTTTCTTAATATGGGCTGCCACAAACTTTTTTATCATCACTATCATTTCCACCAAGTGCTTGTAACATTGGTATTGTCATGACTTCGTTTACAAAATTTTGATTTGCTTGGTCAGTAAAATCCAATTTCGGATTCAGTGACCATCAGCATACAACCGGGGTTTATTATGACTCACATGTATGTTGCCAAATTTCATGTTAAGTACATATGTACCTGGTATGCGTCAAGGCAGTCATTTTTCAAAAACGAATCTTTTGTAAAACGCTTTGCGTATTTTGTTTCACATATGTACGTTTATCGGAATTCCGCATGCGGACGTCGACCAACGTGCTTTAGCATTTGTTCGTAGAATTAGCCAGCAATGAGTTGCGCTCTTGCGTTTCAAGAAATACGACAGTTTTTTCAGCAATAAGTGTTAAGTTGTTCAGCCTACACATTATACAGTGTCAGCAACTAATTTTTCACCTATCAGCTGCCGAACAATATTACTGTATACAGCCCAAGAGACGAGCGGGCTTTCATATCTGACGATCCAGATCCAGTCCTTAATTATTGAAACTCAGTCCTGAATTTTTTAAAGTCCAAACATAGCCCAAAAACGTTTTTGAATGTAAATTCCAAGATCAAACAAAATCCAAAAAATTAACAAAATACAGCCTTTAACAACAAAAATGCAACAATTTTTTTTCCATTAACTCAGTCCAAAACCGGTCCTGATCCCTAATTTTGGAAGCAGTTAACAGTCTGGGTCCAATCCAAATTCAATAAAATCGTTATAGTCCGAATCCAGTCTAGTGCTCATCTCTGATACAGCCACAGCGCCAGCTCACTCAACGACAGTGCTGCGCTCCTGCTTGGTGTTGCTGTGTACATACCTGCCACCTTTCATTCAGCCAGCTATGACGCACTCCAAGTTACAACTGGATACCTCCAAACTACACAATTTGCCGGCCTTGACAGAACAGGCATCCGTCGTGTTGATCTCAACCACAAAAGAACCCCACTGTCTTGTGCATGACACGCGCTTGAACCCGGACACTTTCACCACTCCACACTCCCCCAGCCAACTGATTAACAGTAGAGGAAGCTGCAGTCGGGAGAATCATTTGTGTCCACTGTCCAGCAACTGCTGAATTCCATCGTCGATAGCTCTGCGCAAAGGGCAGACCAGATGTAAAACACGGTATGGGAAGCAAGCAACATCAAGCTCTGTGATTTTATACCCGATGCCACTTCCAGCCCTGCTAGAATGTCCCTGCCAAGAAAAGTGTGATTCAAGTTTATTCGCCTTCGTACCAGGCCCGTAACCAGCTTGGGACAGCAGGAGAGGCGAAGAGTTATCTGAGAGGGGCCTAAATTTTTTTTGCTGTGTCCAATATTTTCAAACTATATCCAACACATTTTCTAGGGGGGCGAAAAAATTTTTAGGTGGGCTTCGCCCCCTCCCTGCGCCTCCCCTGGCTACGGGCCTGCTTTGTGCTGGTGCCAGACAGTTACACTTTAATATGTACACATGTGAGGAACAAACTGCAGATCATATTGTCTGGAATTTTCTCAAACAACGACCCCCAATTGGGCGTGTGGTCTGGTGGTTTTTGACGATGAAACCAAATTTGTTTGCTCAATACATAGCCCGAAATCCATCTTGGCTGAGTCGTGTAAGAACTAAGAGCGACTGAAACGACGCGATTGCTATAAGATATTGCTAAACTCATGTAGGTCCTCGGTGACTGCTGCTTGCTACAGTGGCAAGCACCAGTAACACGAGTGAACAGGCAATAGACGATCGAATGTGGACATGGTGTTATCAAACGTATGAAGAGGAACTGCTGGTAAGATGACGGTTGCGTTTCCGTTTTCGTCGGAATGACCACCGTTAGCAGTAGTGAGCTGCACAAGGCAACGCGCTGCATTTTTCGGTTTCTTCGAACAATGGCGTGCTTTGTAGTCACGTGGAATGTAACCGAGTATGACTTGTATGACTTAACAGCGCTGGCCTCGTGTGTTGATTAAAAATCGATATGGCACAGAGAACCGTAGACAGCTGACAGTGAGCCACGCTAACGTTTGTAGCGGACTGAGGTCAACGGAGTATTTGCTAAGCTATCGCTCTCTTTTATCGTGTGATTGCTTTGGTATAAATATCGCATTCTGCATAATTTAAAATAGTTAGACTTACGCGTAGGTCATACCAAATGTACTTCACGTTTGTAGACAGCAGTTGACCTTGATACGTGGGGAAATATCAAAGTCTCTGCAGCACAGTTATTTTCAAACAAAATAGCTCTACAACGCATAATTTGCCTGATTTCTGCTACACGCCGAGCCGGACGTGGAAGCCAGGCACGAATGCATCATAGCACCGTGGTTTGCATAACATCAATTTACATCTCTGTCAAATCAGTTCCGTGTGGGATCTGGTCAGGTATCTTAATTGAACTTAATGAATAGGCTCTATCCGAAGCCTGGCAAAACAAAAGCTATGAGCAAGTTATAAACAATCATTCTCTGTGCAGCTTGCAGTGACCTTTATGTGTGCTTCAGTAGTTGATGTTCAGGCTTAGATTATGTATATTTCTGATGCCATGTTGCTAAAGGTTGTTCCGCTATCTTTTCCATTTCTCAGCGTAGTTATCCAGCGCTTGGTAGTTCATAGATAAGATACTTGCACTCGAGCAGGTGTGAGCCAGCGATAACAACAGTAATTGGCTGTTTCCATCAAATATCATTTTCTCGCACCTGCAGTCCAGCATATCCGTTTATGCTATGCGTCTCCTGGCTGGCACTCAGCATGCTGTTCAGTGCTTTGAGTACGAGCTGTGCATGCATGGCTTCTCTTTGAAAAACATTTTCGGTGCTTCGTGGCGTTACAGCAACCACTGCAGGAGAATCCGTTTAGAAATTTTGTTTGATACAAAGTGACAAAGTGTCATTATTAAGCTGGATATGTCAGTGACCGACTGCAGTAGTACTGGTTTTGCGTTTCATCAGCAAATCTGAGACTGATGTTAGAAAAGTCGATAAGAACTGAAAAAAATATTGTAGCTCAAAAAAACGCAGCGTCAATCTTTCATCGGGCTTTCGCACTTGCTACTTTTGTGATGCGTGATGGGGACTAAGGACTTGCCTCAGCTTTGCGTAGCTGCAAGTTATTAATTCGTCATTTATTCTTCGGGTATGTTCAGCTTCAAATGGAAAACGCTCATAACAAAGGACCTTATTGGGATTTCGTGC
>JGI24021J15306_10011641_pt1 | contig 10925 bp, 7 predicted proteins | sample Ectturendosymbi1_FD_15306 | JGI IMG/M metagenome (IMG submission 15306)
ACACCTGCCCACACTTGGGTTATTTGCAGTATTTGAGAGAACCAATGTAGAAAGTTGTGGAAATCGATGTACTGTAGTGGTGCTTTTGTTGCTTACCCCAAACTTTACAAACGAAGTTTGTCTAGTCTTTGTAAGAGTTCTGCTCCTGTTTCTCAAGTAAGCGACCTGACATTTTTAAGTTTGCCAAGCCCAAGCAAAACAGTAGCGAAAGTTTTCGAGATGCAGTTACACGAGCTTTGTTTATAAATACTTTGCTAAAGTATTTTTCTGAAGCAGTAGAAGAACGCTAACATAGTCCTGGCGTACGAAGCACCACTTTGCATCAATAAAAACGCTATAAGTTTGCTATAAAGAGTGTGAAGGCACATTCACAAGCCAGAGTTTGTGAATGAATGATGATTAACCACAGCATTTACTATGCGGATATTATGTGAGGTAACCATTACGCGTCAAACTCGTGCATCTTCTGTGCAAACAAACGCGCTACAACGCATACGTAGCTTTCGGTTTACACGAAACTGCGAAATCACCTTTGCATCCTCTACACTTGTGGTTCCTAAATCCGGGCGTGCCAATTTCATTACTTATAGGGTTGCCGCGAGCTCTTCGTACTTCATTTTTAGAATACATGTGATTTTTTCAATCTGTCATTAAAGCACTTGGCAAAATTGCTGTGGGTTCTCCGCTGGTGTTGCAAAAAAATTGATATCTTCCGTAGAGTTGTGTAAGCCTAATAACGTTGGAAAACACTGCAATACACAGTCAGAATATTCACCGTAATTATTTGCTGCCACTCCCAACTAAGCCCCCTTGCGAAACGCTCTTGCTATCCATCTAAAGATGCTCTTGTACTTACAGCCATGAGCAAAAGTTGTTCTGACAAAAGTCTTTGCTCTTGCCACGTTTCTACGTGTTGCAGGCAGTAGTCTGTTCGGTTCCCAAGTTTCAACAACTCCTGAGAAGGTGATGATGTTGAACCTTGCAAGAAAAGACAGCTGCCAAACAAACGTAGCGTGCACAGTTTTCTGTTCACGCAAAGAATTTAAAATGAGTCAGTCTCTGACGCACACAATCAAAGTTAATTTAAAATCTCTTCAACAAAACAACTGTAGGCATTGGACAGGAGGAAAGATAATGAGCTAATTCATGGCAGACGTGTTTTAAATTAATTTTCAGGTATATATAGAAACATCAAATCACCGACTCAGAAGTGAGCTCGAGGTGCCTGTAATAATCTCTATTCTTCAGTTTTTTGACGTTAAGTTATGTTTGAAACAGGAACATGCAACCATACAAAAACATAATTTTATGTCAGAAGCGTGTATTGATGTTAAAAATTGTTTTGGTTTGGAAAACAAGAGTTCAACATTATGCAAGTAGTTCATGCCAAAAAATGTGTAAATCTTATTTCCACAGCGTTACTGCACGTTTTCACGTTGCGATCGTTCCGGAACTCACGAGTCACGGTCTTACATATCAATCACGAACTGCTGAGCTTAGATGGTGCGTTGCGGCACTGTACGTCATTAACATTTGCTTCAATGCCGCCAAGAATTGATCAGGAAAGGTCATCATCAAAGATCACGAGCACTCAAATCAGCGCACAGCGGTAGCCAGCGCCCCTGACTAGCCATCGCTTCTTGTTCCGTGGCGTTAGCCTTGCACACGTGACCGGAACGGCCTGCGCACTTCCGCGCGGCCGAACAATCACCGACGCGCGAAGAGCTTCCGCACGTGAAAGGTATCAAGCGCTTGATACCTGCTGCTATATCCGGAATCAATCAAATTACACTAATTGTGTCCGTTTTGTGTAAAGAAGTCTGTCAGCAGCCCCAAATTTCCGGTTCAGGCCGGGCAATACTGTGAGCTTTGCGAGCTGTTTCGGGTAAGCTTGACAACGGACCAACTGCAGGTAATGCTTTTAAGCGATAACAGAGCTACGATACTTACTTATCCTGAGGTGACAAGTCGTCAAGAATAGTTAGAAAAGCCTTCTGGGTCTGCAACATTTTTCTTCCAGACATAGATCCACTTTTGTCAATGACAAATACAACATTCTTGGGCATGACAGGGAGGTTGCTAGGTGCGAAGAAATGAACGAAGTATCCATCTTTTATCAATAAATCTCCTCCCACTTTCTCGCGAGTGACGTCATATCTTACCAGAAACGAATGGTCGCTGATTTGCCACAAGTCTTGTTGTTCCCATGTTGGTCGGTACCTAAATAAAAATGCAATTGCTGAAAACTTGGCCAGAAGCAAATATTGCAGGGTGACAAGTTTGCAGTCGAGTGCCGAAGATTAAAATCGCATGTCTCGGGACTGAAACATAAGAAGCAGTCAAAATTTCAAATCGATGCATTTCAAATGACGGTTTTGTCTGGTTGCCTGTGCATCAATTTTACAAAGTACTTTTGTGTTTGTTTTGTCTCGTTTGTTGCCTTTTTTGCAACATAATCAGCAATTAATTTGACTGACACTGAAATACTGCTGTTCTCGTACAAATTCCCAAACTGGTGGTTGATTAAAAGTTTGCCTCCTTCCAATCTTTGGATGGCAGGCAATTAAGATTGGTTTTGAACACTGCACCGGCTTTGTTTTGTTGGACAGGACTTGCGTTTCAAAAGTCTGTTTACTGCAGTTGTTCTACCGGTTTTATTTTTTTGATTTATTTATCAGGAAACTGATAATCCTTTCAGAGCAAAATAAACCTTTTCCAAGTTAAGTCAATGTGCCAGTTCATATTTGGGAAAATAAACTCTTTGAATAAACTATTTCACCAATATGAGTATAGTTTGGCTTTGAATTAAATTTTCAAAACTTAACCTGAGCACAAGCGTACATCCTTAAGCTTATCCACTGCATTCTAATCATATTGCTAACATAACCCTTGCTACTTCTGTCGCCTGGTTTGGAGAAAAGCTTGATAGAAAACATCAGTAAGCTTTACGGATTGTCTTCTATTCACAAAACATTACTTTCTCTCAGTCAAAAGTGTTTCTCAGTCTCTTATAATTCGCAAACTCCTCACGCTTAAGAGTTAAGAAGTGACGTCATTATTACAAGTGACGCCTGCTTTGTTGTTAGCATTGTTGTTATATGGCTAACGGAACAACGTTTTGTTAGCTTTGCAAGTAAAAAAGCTCATGTCTACAATTACACCAAAGCTACAGCTTTGTAGCAATGCTTACAACATAAAGGACTGTTCCTACATTTTGTTGGTAGTACAACTTCTTCTGGAACCCGAATTTAGACTTTCACAAATCACAATCTCATAGGTGCAGCCAGGGGCGCCAAGCCCCCCCAATTTCTAGGAGATCCTGCCGTTTTGTGCTGTGCGAGGTGCTGTTCCAAACAAAATACTTTTGCTCGCTTAAAGGAAAAATATTTGCCCCCAAAACATTTTGGGCTGGCTACGCTACTACTACACAGTCTGTTGTACGCTTAAGTGTGAAGCGCGAAAAACGAGGCATCTTTGCTGAAAAAGATACCATTCATCAGGAGCGATTGTTGTTTGGGCTAGGGAGTAGCTGTCTCAAATCGCTCCACACCGTTTCTAAAATTCCGACATACTGCATTAGTCAGAGATTGTAGATTTATCCTTGCGTTAGATCAGTGGTTCTCAACCACTGTTCTGAGAGCCGCATGCGGCTCTCAAGCACCCTTTGTGCGGCCCTCAGCAGTCCTTCAATAAAACCTCTAATATCTGTGTAACAGACTTCGTTCCGCTATAAAACAAAACGCGTCAACTGATATGTGTCAAAATTTCTTTATTGCGGCTCTCTAAGAAAACATTAGGTTTGTATTTGGGTCCTTTTAGCGAAAAGGTTGAGAACCAATGCGTTAGATCAAAAGCGGCTTTTTCTGTTCTTGCCTAATCATTCTTGAAAAACTAACAACTAAATATTTTTGATGCGACGCAGATGTCGGGGCCTTGTCGCAACAACTGAGTAGAGTAGATCCGAACAAAATTTTTATGAATTGAAATAAAAGTAAGCTCCAGCAACCGTGTTGTTAGAACTGAACTGCTTCCCAGTACTTGAAATCGGTGTATCTGCAACAAAAAGACCTACCGAGGCATGCAGAGCTAGGCATGGGTTCGACAGTGGCACATTTAAGTGAATACTTACAGAATGTGAGCTTGCGATCCGGAACGCCTGATTTGTACATCTCCCAATGCCGGGGCGTCTAGGTTGTCACTGGATGGGGCACTTGACGGCTTCGCGCTGAGCTTAGTGATTTCAGAGGTCTCGGTGATCAGGACCTCGATCTTGAAGTCTTGAACAAGCTTTGTAAATGTGCAAGAAAAAGAAGGAAAATACAAAAATTGAATTCAAATGCTGATGGGAAACATATGCGGTCAGGATAATGTTAACTTTGTGATGTGTGTCTCTGTGTCTTTCATTGTGCGTGGCGTTACACCCGCAAAAGAGTTTTAATGAAATAGTTTCATATCGGGGTACAACAGCAAAATGATGATTTTTGCAGTTTTTCTTTCCTTGTTGTGTAATTAGGTTGAGCAGACAGAAGTTTCGCTGTGAGTAGAGAAGAACATTTATTTCTTTTCTTCGCCTGCAATGAAGGTTTCCTACGAATGTGCTTTGCATGGGAGTAATAAAAATAAAAACGATTTTGTAGAATTCGGCAAAACAAGGATTTGATCAAACTGCAACTTGTTATTCCACAACATCCCCATCGTGAAAGAGTCGTTTTGCTGATAATCTTAACAATACCTTTCAATGCTTTATGCTTGCTACAACAACCAGCCTTTGCAGGTCAGCATTTTTCCCTTCATCGATTTATTTTGGCTGTTTTGTCCAAACTTACAAAAAGTCTTCGCTAGAACTTTTTAAATAGCAGGAAATACAAACAGGCGCGGATTATCTCCCAAGTAAACTTAAAAGCGTTGGCAATTACCTCGAATTCGATTTGTCGTCGGCATATACTGCGATGTAATATTGCAAAACAAAACTGAATAAAAGAATAAGCTATGTAATTGCAGAAAAGCTGAATTAAAATCAATGTACTTGGAAGAAAACCAGTAAAATACAATTTTATTAAAATCTGCTACAAAGTTTTTGTTTTCATGCTAAAATGCTTCTTCCCTTGTTAAACAGCGAGATGTGTTTATAACTTGAAACCGAGTTGTACGGTTTCAATTTATCGAGTTCATTCTCAAAAACTATGGGGTTTTCGTGTGGTTAAAAGATGAAGTCGACCACACTACTTTGTTAAAATCACACCGCTAGTGATTTTTACAACTGTGTATGAAGCTGGAAGTTATTTCCCTGTATATTTCAAATATCCACAGAAACATGATGACTGTTGCTGTCACCCTGGATAAGTTGATGTGTTTTCCACGCGAAAGTTTGCACAGTATCGTATTGCGGTGACCATGCTTGATTTAGTAAACAAACAGCAAATAAGCGTAGTAGTTATTGTAAGCCTAAATTAAAATCAGATGCTGATGTTTTGCAGCTTATTTACCGATTCTACCATAAAATCTGTTTTGCCGCAAAAAAGCAAAATAGTCAAGATTTTCTTTGTGTGGCATACCTGACTCGGATCAGCATAAATCACGTGATTGTAAACACCCAATCGCCGCTTCAGCAGCTCCTGATAATCCAGTTTGAATGATACAGAGCTTCCCGCTGCTACGTTCACCGCCACCTCGAAGGTTTGCGATTCTCTCATCTTGGCCGATATCAAACCAGCAGTTTGACCCTGGAAATTGCGGATTTAGATGTTAAACAAAATTTGTGTGCCTCGTGCTCGGGCTACATTCGATGTGGACATTGCAATCATGTGCGTTGGAAGGGGGCCAGGGTGGTCCTGCTCGCCCTGGATTTTGAAATTTGTCATTTTCCTATTACAATTTTAACAAAACAGGTTGCTTTCCCAGTTTCAAGCGGGTAAAATGAAATTTCACCACTTAGGGCCCCCCCTGGAAGAATCTTTTTGGCTATCCCTGGAAAAATCCAATATTGGCCCCCCTGGAAAATTCCTTCCTACGCCCATGATTGCAATAATGTTTCCAGCAAAGTATCAAGTGATATCTACATTGTGATTTGATGTGCTATTTGCATCACAGGCTTACTCTGCAGGGCGGCTGACGGAGAGACAGCACTCCAGAAGCCCATCCCAGGGGGTTCGTGTCGCGTTTCCAAAGGTCAAAACTATAGTTATGATTGTTGAAATAAACATATGCCCCGTATAAACCCAGATCTTTCCCATGGAAGGGTTTGGTCAAATATTTCTTCCAATGCTTTTTCAGGTCAGGTATTTGGCTGATAAAGGTTTGTGGTAGCCTACAGACATTAACGTCCTCTTTTTAGCAGGGTTGCCCGATTGACATTTTAATGCCAAATTCCATAAATTTGGCCTTTTTGAAGGTTGTTTGGCATGAGAAACGTTGTTTGGCATGCACGACATAGTTTTGCATGTTTTTTGGCTTTTTTCAATGTTGTTGCCAGAAAAAAGACGTTGTTAGGCATTTTGAAACCTGACTGCTTTGATCATAAACTTGTAGAAATTCTGCCTCTTTTAGCTTGTTAGGCATGTTTTGAAGCAATTTGGCATATTTTGCCTCGCAATTCGGCGTTTTTGATCTACTTGAACCTGGCAAGCCAGCTTAGTTTTTTCTGGGTTCTTTGCGACTTTGCATTTTGTAATCGACATTTTGTGGAATTGAGACATATCTAACATATCAAACGCTTGTGTGTGAGATTCCAAAGTGGTCGGAAACCATGGCGCATGTTTGTTTTTCATAACCCTTATTTTATTTTTTAGGCGTCTAAAGAATATGGTGCCACATTTTGTTCTTGCTATGTTTACTTCTGGAGAAATCTTTTAGTATCAAAGGCTGCAAAATATGCAAGAGGATTTCCAATTTGATTCTGTGTTTACTTTCGGAGTACAACGATTATTCATTAATTTATATGCAATACCCTAGGCCTGGCTATGTATCAAATTTGCGTTTTTGCTATCACTTAAACGACAGCATTTGACCTGTTTTGGTTTGTTTGGGCTTTTTGAAGTTATTTGGCATATATTCACAAGCGGCTTATCATTTCTGGTCCATCTGGATATAGCATCCCTGCTTTCCAGCGTGGTGACTTAATGAGAGAGTTTTACGAGTTTGCATTAAGAAATTTAGAGTATAAGCTCTTAGGGTATGCTACATTAGTTAGCCTCTCTCAGTGTGTAGGCCTACTACTTTTGTCAGATATTTCATGATGTTTCACAGAGCACTGATATATGGTATGTTAGATCCGTGGTCTTCAACTGGGGCGAATTGTCACTTACCAGATTGAGGTGGCAATTTCTCCAGTTTCCAGGGAGTAAATTTCTGCAGTTTAAAATATATTAAAATTTTGAATTTATTCCAAACATAAAAACAATATTTGTTACTTCGGAACCAAATCATTTGATGCACTTTCGACTCCATGGTTCTTCACAAAGGTTATAATTATAAACACATGATATCGGACTGGTGACGTAACAATGAAACCAACATCGCTCTCTGTAACGCTCATTGCACTAACTATCCCAACTAGGCTATATGGAGAATGTCAGTGGTTGTCAGTTTTTCAAGAAATGTCCAGTCTTTGCATGAGCCGCGTCATAAAAGGGAAGTCAAGCAATAACATTTGCAAGCCTGTATACATATACACGTGCAGGATTTTGAACTTCTCTCGCATAGCGTGCATCAGCTCGTATTATTAATTACATTGGTTAAAAGCGCCCAATACAGATATAGTTATTGGAAAATACCCAATCGGTCAAATTACATTTTTAAAGAGGAAAATTTTCAGCTTCTTTGAAGATACTATGGGCCAACAATCAAAACATTCATACCACTAAATCATCGCAGCGACTTTCGCGGCTATTGGGAATATTAATCACAAATTGCCATCAGCCTAACTGTTTTTCGTCATGAACTGTCACATAATCCTCCAACTGTATGCGTTTTCCTTATTAACATGGCTTTGAATCTTGACTTCCCAGCCTTCGATAGTAGTTTGCTGAAACACTGTTTCGAAGACAAAAACGTCAGTCCGTTATGTGTTTCAAAGCTTTGGTTCTACTTGAGTAGAAGACAATGTAGCTAAGTGTGCTCTATTGTAAAATGCTGGAAACATGACTGTTGCGAGACGGTTTACGTAACAGCCAACGACTAGTAAAATTAGTTACAGCTAGCCGTTGAGTTGTAAAACGTGCTTATCGTGTTTTTCAGTCAGTTCAAGTGTTTTGCTGCGCTTGTGGATATAGCTGTACTGTGTCCATATGCCTTATGACAGAGTATAACAGACCAGTAAGCTAGGTAAGGGCTAACTTAGATGGCAAGTAGTCCAACTATATCCTAACTTGGCTAACCAAGGAGTCCAAAAAATTTAGTTCGCTACCTGCTCTTTGAGGCTTGCTAAGAAGTTATTCTGTTGTGGAGATCACGCCGAAAATTGGATTGGGTAGAACATGACTGGGTGAAATGACTTTTTTCCAGCTAACTATAGCATAAGCCAATGTGATTCCACTATCCAGAAACGTCTCATCGACATCCAAATCGACGATGAAGCCCGTGTTTCCTGTTGTTTCATTCACACGGACACGTATGGTCAGGTTTTTGGATCAAGCGCAATGAGCGTTTTCCATAAATTCGGGGAAAATTGAAGCTGTTGTTACTACTGGTGTTTTCCAAGACATATGTTGCTAGGCAAGGTTTCAGCCAAGTACTGCACATGCGTAATAAATACCGCAATCGTCTTGACATGAACAAGACCAGGGAAACTCCATACGACTAAAGCGGACCAACTTGCAACTTGATTTGAAAAAAGCATGCAGATAAACATCAGGCGCACGGTTCGCATTAGTTGGAACCAAGTGTTTTTTGGAAACGAATAACATTTACTCTACAAATGCATTTGCATTCGTTTTGTTCTGTGTTAACTAGATTTATTTTCAAAACAAAACAATATCTTCAGAAAACGTTGTCACAACATAGGTGGAGGGGCGATTTTCAAGCAAAGTTCCTGTTGAGGGGCGTTTGTACAAAAACGGTTGAATACGGTGAAGACCACTGTGTTAGATATTTCGTGATCTTTTACAAAGCACAACGCAGCACAGTATAACTCGGGATCAGATCGTGTCTCCAAAAGTTGGGTTCGTGAAGACATTTGGCACCCACAGGGGGTTCGTTTGGGGCAACGTTTGTGAAACACTGATTTAGGTTGTGGCACATTTTTCGATTGCACCAAGCCATTTAGAGCGAACAAGGTGATGGGTTTTAAATAGTTACAGTACTACAGTTCAATCGTAGAGGTAGCTTAGTCTGTGAAGTTTTAACAACCGGTGAACTCGAGCAAGAGCTTGAACGCGTGAACAAGCTTTCTCAAGCAAGACAATATGACAATTTTATACGCACTCACGAACGTTGCAAGAAATATATACTAAATAATACGTTTATTTCACGTATCAGTTACGAGTGGAAGTGGGAAACCCTTCTTGAAACATAATTATCAAAATCTGTTCGTGAAAATACACGTCTACACAAGTATTTCCACACCGTGAACACCTTAAAGCTTCTCGTGTAGATACTAGATACTTCTTGGCAAAGCTGGTCCATAAAATTTAACCAATAAATCCGGACTATGGTGCATTGCTTAAACTTCTGATTTTTTTGCCACATTCCGTAAAGCGTTAGGCACGTTCAGCAAAATGGCAACACCATCAAGTAACCTAATTTATCATTTATCTTGTTGAAACGTTTCAGCATAGAATCTAAGGCATATCCTGATCCGCACTTCTTTACTGATAACTGCATCGCGTTTCTGCGGAACCGTCAAAAGCGTTTTGTTTCAATGAATCTGCTGTTCTCAACAGTTATCAATAAATCAATTTCAGTTTTTCTGATATTGATTATTGAAATTATGCTTAAATTACTATGATCAAATTAAGACAAAGTTCATAGTTTTGTTGAAAGCACAATGGCCAAGTATGGCTGTTTAAATTGACTGAAGTTTGTAACATAAATAGTGATGAACAGTCAAGTTGGAAAATTAATGAATCTGTTAGGTTTTGCCACTGGGAAAGTAGTGGTTGCCCCACCTTTGCAATCAATATCACAGAAGAGTGTGTATATTGTGGCAATAAACCATTTAAGTAAAGTCAAAACACTTAAGAAATACTTGCTGCCATACTTTGAATATTCCTTTCGCTATTTCACTGTATAGATGCCTGATTTGGAGTTCAAGCAAAAACCTGTGCATGCAGACCTGATCTACCAACGCAATGCCGCGCTAATCGGCAGAATGTGCATATGGAATTTGTTTCTTGTGTGAACTGGATGACCCCCGCTCAACTGAAGCAATGATACCACCGCACCGTGATTGTTGCTCTCACACGTTTTCATACGTATTCTCTAGAATTCTAACTCACAGTTGTCGTTAAAAGCTGTTTGTGAACCGTTTGATATGAGTATACTCAAGAATGTTTCAACACATTGTTGTAGTATTGCTGTGATGCAACCTCTCGGTTGGTGTTGCATTCGATTCACCACGAACGGGGTGTGCGCGAAGAACAGTGGCGTACGCAGAAAATTTTCCATGGGGGGGTTCGCTCAGGGTCATATGGTGGTCATTTGTATTTGGTGTGCGCCCTTTGTGACGTCACAATTCGACGTCATTTTCATGTTTCCAAACCAACGTTTTGGCGAAGTTTGTTGACATAATATACAAACTTTTCTACATCCACTCCCCTTATTTTTGTGTCACTGCAGTATAAACTATCAGCGCTCCAAGTTGGGCTATCGGAAAAAAACAAACACAACGATACAGCAGTTCATAACTGCAAAAATATCAGGCTGCGCGTTAAAACAGGGGAGTAAAACACACTCATTAATTCGTCAGAGCAATTTACAATTGCAAAATG
>JGI24021J15306_10011645_pt1 | contig 10923 bp, 8 predicted proteins | sample Ectturendosymbi1_FD_15306 | JGI IMG/M metagenome (IMG submission 15306)
CAAATACGATATTAATGGAAGCAGGCTGAACTACAGCACCATGTCCAGCAACAAATTTAAGTATATTAATATATAAATAATCTGCGAGGACAAAGCGTGATTAGTGTTGCTCTCAAAACACCTCTAGAAATAAGATTGTGAATCTGGATACATAAAACGTCACTTCTGCATCGACCTGATGACTATATTGGTTTTACACCAAGCTGTTCCCCCACATTTTACAACCAAATTGCACCCATCGTCAGTGATGGATTTCCAGCCCTAGGCCATGGCCTAGGACCCCGTGCTTTTGGGGGGCCCGCGCAACTCTTCTTATAATGACTCAATATCAACTAAAAGTTTGAGAAACTGCACAGAGGCGTAACTTCACAATTGCCTTGAAACGAGCGGAAATGCAAATGTATAGCCTACTCTAGACTCTTACCGGTAGAGCAACAACACGACCGTAGTGTGCATTTGGGCGTGAGAGAGATGCAGGCCGTATGTATGACAGCGGTTACAGAAAAAGAATGAAAAAGAAAAAAAACAGTGCTTAATTGATGTTCAGTTTTCCACTGACAAAAAGCTTGCAAGACCGCTAGACACTGCAAAACTCCGATAAAAAGCAATATTGTCATCCTAGGTTTGGTGGTTTTTACAAGATTTCCCGCAAAAAGAGATTGCTTGTTGAAACTCTATATGTTAGTTAAATCAGAACAGTTTCTCGTGAGCTTTTCATGGAAAAACGTGTCTACATTGGGCTTACTTCATCTGGTTAACTGAGTTTGTTGGGGTAATACTTTGTTGCTGTGCAAAACTTGTCTTCATGCTGTTTACCGTTGGGAGATTTAATACACTATATTTTGCATTGCTTGTAAAATGACAACTTCAATACGGCATAAACAAGCCCTGTGTCCACCGAATGGATTGTGCTTGTTTGGTTCATAAAATATGTAGTTATTATTACAATAAATAGGAGTTTACGTAACGATAATCAGATCGACAACTAGACGATATTTTCAAGGGCGGCAACACGGTCCCGCATGATGATGTATATATCCGAAAAACAAATCTAATGAAAACGCTAAAAATCACGGAAATATAGTGAAGAGAACTTCTGAACTACACGAACGAGCTATAAATTCCAGGAATATATTGCAATGCCTTTTGTTTTTTAGACGAATGTAGGAAAGGCTCAAATTTCTGTTGAAGGTTTAGCGCAATTGTACGACCAAAGTCGGCACAACCACAGATACATTTTCAAGGGGGCATTACACATAGGAGGGCCATACTTTCACGTTTTACAGACAAACGGCCAAATAGGTCATACTTGTGTGGGGCCCCAAATACTAAGATGGCCTAGAGCCCTGCGCTCCCTGAATCCGTCCCTGCCTATGGTTACGCCACTGCTATATTGCTCTGATAGGGATAAGTGAATTTTGATCAGTTGCTTTCGGTTACTATCACAGTGACTTATTATTTATGGTCACCAAATACAGTTGACTACTTAATACAGTAGTTGATTAAATGTGGCGGCATCCCCAGGCCGCTGCAAAGGTTATGTTCCAACCGTTGTGAAACTCCTTACACCAAAAGTTATGAAGCCTAAAAAGACACATATTTTACAATGCTTTTTCTACACTGTAGTACTAGTAGCAGTAATTTGCTATCGTTTTGGTGACATTGTTTACCGTTAAGTATTGGTTTTTGCGACTCCGTTAATGTCAATTTGTATCCGCAAACCAACTGACGGATGTACGTTTTTTTGCAGTGCACTGCTAAATTCACTAGTAGGCCTACACTGAACTATAGTAGTTCTGCACCTCTCAATCTCCAACTGTGGAACCTACCCAAACCTTGTCTACAATTTGCTGGAACTGGGATTTGGATGTGTTGACTGGGCGTGCTTACGTCATTCACCGTTTGCATACTGCTGAGAGTTGTGATTTGTATTACAATAGTATTTTTCAATGATTTTTGTTTCAAAATTTTTTTGCCGAAGTTTTTCTTTGTACAAGCGAAATGTAGTTGTTACAGGTAAGTTTATCTTGTATAATTTTACTGCTCTTGTCAGGGACGCCGGAGAGCATGGGCATGAGATGACAGGGGCATTTCCCCTTGATCTTTCAAAAGTGGTGCAACGGAGGGTGTTGGTGGCTTTTTATAATGGTATCATAGGTAATTTCATGGTTTGTCAAGAATGATTTTGATTCAAATTTATTATTGTAGCTGTTCACGCACCCAGAAAATTCAGAATGGTTTTCTATAATTTCTGTACTTTTTGAGGTGTTCTGAACAAAAGCAAGCGTGATTGTCATTAGTAATAATTTTTTGTTTTAATATGTTTCTATTGCCCTCAACTCTCCGTCTACCCCCTGCCTTACCACTGCTCCGACGTCCCTGGCTCTGGTAATGGTAAACTGAATTTTTCATGACTCTTTGTCTTAGGACTCTACTGATGAAAACCTAGTTAATTTGTACTTGCTAAAATATCNTGTTATTTACTTTGTGGCTATGTTTTTGATCACTTGCCGGGGGGATCTGGTACACAAGTGTGTGATATGATAATGATTAGATGCAAAATGACAACTCTTCTCACAGAAAACCTAATAGGTTTTCCAGGTCCAGATAGACGAAATCACTAGGTAAAATATGCCAACTAGCTTCAATAAATGTCATTCAGCATTTTTTCTGCCCAAATCATCAAAAATACTGAATACATGCAAAACTATAATGTACATGCCAAACAGTATTTTCTCATTGTGAAACCACTTTAAAAAGTTTAATTTATAGAACTTGGCATTGAAAATGTCAATCTTGCAACCATGCTCAAAAGAGGTCAATACCAAACAGAACTTGTTAAGAATACGCCTTGTATGACGNGGCTGGAATAAAACACTGAGTTTGTTACTTAAGCGGCACCGATTTGTTTGTTAGTGTAGCGGATNTGTTTAGGTCTGCCGTGCCAATGGTTTTTAGTTNGGCTNTCATCTTGGCAACTTTTGTTTTGGTAGTAGTNGATGCACATTTCAATTNATGGGANTATTTTTCCTTTACTGTTTTNAAAAGTTTCCAAAGTTTTGGTTTAGGGGTTAGGGTTAGNATTATGGTTGGTGTTAGGCTTAGCATTANGGTTAGCGTTAGGTTAGTGTTAGGTTTAGGGTTAACCTTCTATGTTTAGTACATTTTTACCAAGCCTAAGTGCATTCTCTACGTGTGTTACTATCANGTTACAGGTAGCATATTAATAAGGTTTCAAATATCATGATCCACTGGCGTACTTGTAGCCACTGCCATACCAAAATGGTACCACAAACCTTTATCAGCCAAATGTATTATGACCTCAAAGACTTAATGATGATGAATATATTGTTACATCCAGAGTAAATAATTTTTGTAAACAGGGTTAGGGTTTAGGATAAGGATTAGTGAGGGTTTAAGCTTAGTGTTAGGGGTTAAGGTTTAGGGGATAGGGATTAGAGATATGGTTAGGGTTTAGAGATAAGGGTAGGGTATAGGGATATGGTTTAGAAAATAGAGTTAGGGATATGGTTTAGGGCAGTGGTTCCCAAACGTGTTGGAACTTTTAGCCACTTGAGTCAAGGTAGCGATTATGTCTTACTACCCACCATTAAAATTTTTCACATTATATGTCGAAAATTTCTTTGTAGCAATCGCTCATAATACAGAACAATGTGGTTTGGTTCTGAATTACTCCTTGGAGAATCGCATATTACCCCAGGGGGTAATTTATCCGCAGTTTAGGAACCACTGGTTTAGGTGATAAGGTTTAGGGGTTAGAACCCTGGGTCTGCTTTTTTGACTCCGGATGACCAGTTACCAGCGGCAAGGACTCTCGTATGAACATTGCTGCCACCATGTTGTGGCTGTGTATAGTTGGTGGAGGTAGGTCTACCTTGTATCAGGTGACATTCTCATTGCGCGTAACTTTGCAAAAACTTATCTCCAACAGGTTTTATGCATAAATTTGTTGTCAGTGCATGGCAACAAGTAGCCTAGATGTTTTTTTGATAACATTTTCCAATTTGGTGCTCAGCTAAAAATGGACCACATTTTCTACTACAATATTAAAAGCTCTAAGTTTCCTATAAGCTTTTGAGGAATCAGCCAAATCAAAATAGGCTCTGCTTTTGTCTTTTTGCAATGATTCAAACTTGCACATATCTTTATTCATAATACATGTGCATTAGATTCTATTTGAAATTCGGGTATGTACATTAGAGTTCAGTATTTTATTAAGGTTGTAGGACTGACAATGCATAGTGTTAGTTGAAACGAATTTCCTATTAAAATTTTGCTGATTGATTCCAACTCTTTCACCTGTATAGGGATTAGTTAATTGAATTTTCTTTTGTTTTCTGCAGGAATAGGCATTGTGTCACCATTAGGCTGTTTGCTAGACACAGTATGGAATCGACTGGTGAATGGGCAGAGTGGATTAAAGAAAGCTAGTTTTGGTGATGAAAACATTCCATGCAAAGTAGCTGCATTTGTTCCTCGAGGTAAAACATTTGTCTTAATTCTGTACTGTAATCCTGTGTATAGGTCATCATTTTCATGAACTCTGTTTATCAAAATACTGTGGCTGCTTTTTAGTAAAAACTTAAAATATAGTCTTGTATGTTCTGTTGGTAGCATGCAGTTCGTGAATGAATTCTTGCCAGGAAAAATCACATCAGAGTTGATTTTAATTTGCAAACTCCCTATTGAAATCTTGACCAAATCCAAACATTGGCGTTAGTGCTGTATTTGCCTGTAAACTGTGAATTCTGATAGTGTTACAGTAAGAGAAAAGTCAAACAAACCTGCAATTACATTTATGTTTTTAAAGTTACATTCTACTTATTTGATCAGAACTTACTGTTATAGTGACAAGGATTTACTATTGTGACGATAACCATCAAAGGTTTCTAAAATTGAAGTTCTGTGCAGGGTCTTCAGCTGGTGAGTTTTCTGGAAAAGCTGCTCGTTCTGTGTCATTAGCTACTGCATTTGCATGTGATGCTGCTGAAAAAGCACTGGATGATGCTGGCTGGATTCCTGAAACTGACATTCAGCAAACCTCTACCGGTAAATGTCTGTGTTCCTTTGCTAGTGTTGATTGACATGTTGAAAAAAAACATGTTCAGTTTTGCCATTCACATTACATTCATCATATGTAATTTTTTATCATCAATCTGTTCGTCAATGTGGTGACACTTCAGCAGCATTAAGTGTATAGCAATGTATTGTGTACATTTATATTGAGAAAAATCCTGCTTTTGCATAAACATACAGTCAGGCCTCATTTGCCTGAACTCCCATTAACTGGAATCCCTGCTGTCTGACACAAAATTGCTAGGAACAGATTTCTCCCAATGCATTTCACCTTTTAATTTGGAAACCTCGCTGTCCGACCCAAAGTTAGGAACAGATATGTCAAATCAATAGAAAAAAATGCTAAACCAGATTGCACTAACTGTTTCTTAGTTGTTTATGAAATCACAATGGAAGTGTGAAAGTCAATTTTCTACGCACAATGAATGTAACAGTGGCAGAACTTGCAGGACGCAGTTAGGTCTTCTCTACCGTTCTTTTTCACGTTTAGTCTCATTCTGAATACGTACTAGCATACATATATTGATCGGATCTGCTAATAGACAAAAAACTAAGAGTATGTATTTCATTTAGTCATGTTCAAAATGCAGTCTTTGCTGTTGATAGTTCGTCCAAGTCTACAGTTTTTTCTGTTCACCTCTGAGCATCCGCTTAGGCATGTTCTACTGTACTGTGCATCATCACCTTTGTTTACATTGTTGGCATTTGCTCTGGAAAGAATTTCGCTCTATATAATTTTGATTCCGATTATCCCAATACCTCGCTAAACTGACATTATTTGATGAAACAAAGTGGTTTGGATAGACGAGGTCTGACTGTTTTGCCAAAAGATGTCACAAACAGTTATACCTTCACATTTTATACATAAATCTGATATAAACTAACCATACAACCAGCTGAAATGGCCACAGGACCACAGTGTGTATACCTAGTATGTGATTGTACATTGTATGGCAAATACCCATGTGCTTGTTGCTTTTCAATCTGGTTGCTGAGTAAAGTATCATGTGATGTTTCTGGTCGACTTATGTGGCTAAGTCTCTGTTCAGGTGTTTCTGTTGGAATGGGCATGGTTGACCTAGATGCAATTGCAGAAACTGCCAAATCGTTTGATATATCTGGATACAAATCAGTCAGTCCATACTTTGTTCCTAGGATTTTGCTCAACCTTGGTGCTGGACATATCAGCATCAATCACAAACTCAAAGGTCCGAACCTCAGTGTTTCAACAGCGTGCACTACAGGTACACCTGAATTGTTGCTTGCATACATTGCTATCCTTTGATTTTCATTTTTTACTCTCTGAGGGTCTGAAGCAGCTATGTCCAATCACAATTGATTACTGAGCCAAAAATTATTTCACTATTATAGTGGACACATTAGTGCTTTAATGTTTTGTGCATTCTTACTGCATAATTCCCAGTAATGTTCCATTCATGATTCAACACAATGTACTTGTTTGCAAATAGGTCCGACCATCGCCACGAAAGCCTGCAAACCTACATAACCGCAGTCGGCCACTCTTTCCTGTGGCACATGCAAACGCTCAACACTTTTGTTCGTCATCATTCTGTGTCGAACCGTTTTAACATTATGTGTTTCTGACTTCACACCAGCCCGTAACCAGCTTAGGACATTAGAGGGGGAGAAGAGTTTTCTGGTAGGGGCCAAAATATTAAACTATATTCAATAGTTTTATATTGTGTCCAACACATTTTCCAGGGGGCTAAAATTTTGATGCCCCCCTGCACCCTGTGGTTACTGGCCTGCTTCACACTCAAGTGTATCAGAGTTTTTGTTGTATATCTGAATATAATCAAAAGAAGCAGTCAACTTAGAGTACTACTGGAGAGTTGTCAGAGGACAAAGTGGTGAGAACCTTCTAATTCACCTTTCTTCGGCTTGGCAACTTCAAGACGTCAGGTTGCTTAGTTGGGAGACTGACCTGTGCTCCTGCAACAACTAGGTTGACCGCCGCTCAACTAGTTGGGATTGTTGTGGAATCGTAATCGACCAACTAATTGGAACTGCGACCAGCTAAGAATCCCACACCAGTTCCCTACACATAAGACCCTACACTATCTTAATGAGGGCTACACATTGAATGACTTATTTTTATCTTAGCAAAATAAATTTAGTTCAAGCTAATGTACTGAAAGCGTTCGAATCCTAGCTACAATGGTAACAATTGTTTGGCATCATTAATCACTCCGTGCGTGTGATTTCATATATATTTAGGTAACTTCATTTGCCAATTGAACAAGTGGAGAAATCAGAAAACTAGTGAAAAGTTTTGCACCAAGACTGTGTCAGTAGACATATACATATCTCCCAGCATGCAGTACAGATGAGATAAAGCAGCACTGAGGAGCACCTGCATCAAAAATGTCAAATAAGATTATGAAAATAAGGACAGGTTGTCAGTATGTTGGTTACTTATACTACAGTGAAAACCCAAACTGAGCTGCAAGTTGGACGTAGCTGGTCTAAAGATTTTGTAAAAATAACTGCATCACTCTTCATAACTGCAAAAGTGGCCAACAAAGTCAAACAAATCTAAAACGGTATTTTGTGAATAATAACAGTGTTTTTTTTTAAGTGAAGCTGATTAAAAGAACAACAATGATTTTCGAATCAGATTTGCAGACACTTCATATGCTTTTCTGTTTGTGTATAATTTTAAATTGGTTCTTCACAAATTTGATTTAAAATAGAGCAGCATTCATGAAAAACATGCAATACAACAAAACGTTTATATTAAATTTTGCGATTGATTAAAATTGCTTATAAGTACAGCTTCAACAGTTTGTTATTTTAGCAATTTTTTGTTCCTGATTTTATGCAATAACGTTGAAATAATCGATTAGAAAATGTGCTAGCAGCAAACACAGCACTGAAAACAATTTTCTTAGTACGACTACGTAGACTGGGGTGCTCAATGATGTACCTGGGTGCAGCAATGATTCTTAGTAATTTATTGAACTTTGGTAGGCATACATGTGGTTACATAAATGCATTTGTTTTGCACAGTAAGTTTTGTGCATAAATTTTCTCATGCAAAACAAAGTTTTGCTTCAATTGTGCGCAAAGGTTTGTTTGATCAATGAGCTTACATCAGGGTTTGCCAGCTTTTTCACACCTTCACTGCCCATGTATGATATAATCGTACTTTGAAATCGCGCATGAGCCACTATTTTCGCGCCACTTTGCAACTCTGTAACTCACCAGCTGGTTGCGCTAGAGAGCTGTTCAAACCCTCAAAAGATGTGGCAAGTCTTCTAGTTAGCATTTAAAAAAATTGGAAAGTTTTGGATTTCAGGTTTTGTGTGGGTGACATCATAAGTGGGGTAGGTTTAGACCATTTTGGCCCAGGTGCCAAGTGCTACAGTGAATTTTTTGACTCAAATTTTTATTGGAAATTATTCTAAAATCTGGGTCTTTTGAGCCTTTCATTGACTTTCTAGGGTTTCTGGTTCCAAAGTTGTGGCAAATTTGGGTAAAAAATCTTTTTGGGTAATTTTTACCCAAATTTAAGTTTTTTTCAGTCCAAACTGAAAATGAATTTTTTGTCTTCAGGCGCTCATGCCGTCGCTGACGCTTACCGTCTTATTGCCGTTGGAGATTGTGACGTGATGGTCGCGGGCGGAGCGGAAGCGTGTCTTACTCCCATTGCAGTTGCTGGTTTCGCTAGAGCGAGAGCGCTGAGCACCAGTTACAACGATCGACCGAAATCAGCATCAAGGCCTTTTCATCCAGACAGGTGAGAGTACTGACCAAAACTCCGTCGCTTGCCAGTTGTGATTGTCGTAGATAGCAGAACGAATGCGCTGTGACGAAAGCAGGTTTGGAAAGTGAGTGTTATACGCTGGTGAAGACGCGACGTTTGTGTTGCTGAGTTGTAAACGGGCCTCATTTTGACGCCCGAACCCGACCCGAGCCCGACAATTAGCTTTGAAACCCGATTTAGGTCCGAAAGCCAAATTTACCGAGTGAGTCAAGACATGCGCAACTGCGGGGCGGGATATTGGGAGCAAAGTAAACATGACTAAATAATTGACAATCAGTCATATTTTATTGAACATTTAGTCAACTCGATTGATTCAACAGTAACTGGCGAAAAAAGCGTCCGTGGTTACGAAAAACGTTTGTATGCAGGCCCGAAATCGGCCCGAAACATTTTGACAAACGTAAGCCTGGCCCGAAAAGCCCGGCCCGACTTACAATTCCGCAGTGTTGTGGCACGAGTTGTTGACCGTAGGTATAATACACTCCCACCCCACTGATTCTTTTCCCTGCAGAGACGGGTTCGTGATGGGCGAGGGGGCAGCAGTGCTGGTGCTGGAGGAGGAGGAACACGCCCGGCAACGAGGTGCCAGAGCCTACGCGCAGATGCTGGGATACGGGCTCTCGGCTGACGCGCACCATATTACTGCGCCCGCTGAAGACGGTGGGTCGAATCGACTCGCTTGTGTGTCACCGTGTTGTTCCTTAAACTAGGATCGGCCTCCACGTCACAGGCTACCGAACGTCTGAGGGGCGTATTGACATTTGTCAGTCTGTTTTTACCAATGGACATTCGCTATTTCTTGTCTGGCACTGTGAACTTCACCAGCTGTACGATCAAACCATAAGAGCTATTTTGCGCAACAAGGCTTATCTCAGAAAAGGTTTAGAAACGTTTGTGATCCGAAGGTTAATCAGCTTAAACGGAAATCGTGAGTTGTTTCGACATCAACTTGGTAGTTTTCCCGAGGGGCGTAAACCCTCTTCAGCTGAAAACTCGAAAGAATTGGCTTCAGGGCGGGGGTGGGGAGCTGCGGCCCGCGTGAACATTTAATATAATTTCCCGCTTCTGAATTTTCGTTACCCGAGTCAGAGTGCAGCACAACATCGCGTCAAAAAGAAACTCCATGATAAACAGGTAGTAAGATAGTGTTGCTGCCCCTCCGTTGGCTTTGCGTTGAATGCGCGATTCGCCACGAACGGGATGTGCGTGAAGAATTACACCCATACATATGTGGCGCGAACAAGCAATAATAGAGTGATCGTGGCGCGTGATCTCTATTGTTGCCTGCTGCGACAGTGTGAAGCTTTGCGCACATGCCGCTCGGGATTTCCGATCGCAACAATAGTAAGTCAAAAGAAGTCACCCTTCCTCATAGGTAGATAATGGTAGAATTTTAGTACAAAATTAATTGATTTTGCGGCTCGCCAGCGGTAATGCACAATTCATGCGGCCCGTGATGCTAAATAAGTTTCCCATCTCTGCTTTAGGGCAACTACCTGGATGTGTTTTTTTCAAACCAGGTGATTAAACTGTCAAGTGAATACTTTGAAAATTTTCATCAAATTCAAACTGATTTTTGTGTTGCCATCGCAAAGCTGTTTTTTTCATTTGCGTCGGTCATGGGTCGCGACTTGCTCGGTACTGGTCGTCAGACCTCAGTGTTGGCGTGTGAAACCAGAACTGAGCGCGGAGGAGGCGGATCCGGTCGGAATATGCATTTTGCACCGGAGCAGGAATCAAAGTTTTAATTTTTACCTGTTTTTGCCACATACTTTTTCGTTTTGCCTAAGCAGAAGTTGCCGCGAGTCTAGATCACGGGGCAATCAAAATTTTGAAAGGGGAGCTTCGTGTGAAGTTACCATACCGACGCTTGCTTTGGTCAAACACAGAATGGAATTGATTGGAGATAATTTTCTGGAGAAAAATTATTGGCGTAGTCTTATATAACTATACTGTGGCACCAGGACCTGGGTTTTTAAACAGGATACAGAGTAGGCCCATAATCAGGGGGGACTTCTCCACCCTGCAAAATTTTTCGC
>JGI24021J15306_10011646_pt1 | contig 10922 bp, 10 predicted proteins | sample Ectturendosymbi1_FD_15306 | JGI IMG/M metagenome (IMG submission 15306)
TTAAAAATGATTAGAATATAAAATTTCATCTTTATTCTTTGAAAGTTTCTACAAATGTCAAAATTGCTATGCAATGTTTTGAAAATTTCGCGGGGGGCAAATGCCCCAAATTCCCCCCCTGGTTGTGCGCTTGATCACAATCATGTTGAGCGTTCCTGTTTTCATCAATGATTTCATATTAACCTTCTGACCAGAAAAAAGCTTGGGTTAAGTAATTACTATCCAACCTGTGCATAGCGTAAAAATATTACAACTTTCATTTGATGTTAATTGCCACGCTATCCTACTGTAAACGTGAAAACATTCCCCTACAACGGTTAGGTTCAGCAACAAAATCTAACGAAAGTAGAAAGATGGTTTTCATTTTGGAAGTGCTGAGGGCATTGACAATGCCACTACTTACAGATAGCTTGCAACCTGTTGCATCGATAAAGGGCATGTAACTACAATGAAAATATGTCGGTTTCCCAGTCAATTGGATTTTGTTATTTAAACGTTCATGGATTTTTAAAAATTCAACCGCTTACGCTAGATTGGCTAGATTATCAGTTCCCAGACTTTTTTGAGGGCGATCCAAATCTGACTTTGGTGAACACGCCTCAAACAACAACCCAAGCCTCAAACAACTTGTGAAAAAAAGAAAAAAAATATTGTATCGGTGATTTTTTGGCAGTAGCCTCAGATGGTAAGTTCTTTTTTGATGTCAGCATTCTACTCTTTTCTCAGGTACCTATACGCTACAAAACAAACAGTGGAAACGTTGAAAATACACAACTCCGGTTTGGATCGCCTCGGCACGGCCCTTTTTTATCCTTCGTCACCCTTGTTTGGGTTTCGATTGATACTGGGCAAGATCAACTAACCCACTGTTGCGTTAAGTTGCGGCGGCAAGTAGCCTAATTCTTGACATTACTGCAGAGCCGTTGTGAGAATAGATGTTGGCGTCGTTTTCACAAACACACAACCATTTTCACACTTTGTGTAGACTGCGTGGGTCAAACATATGCAAGTTTCTTTAGTGGACATGTGTAACTTTTGCATTTCATAACATTTAATGACATAAAATCCAAACATTTTTCAAACGCGTTGAGGTATTGTAGCCTTTACGTTGTCAGCTGCATTTGTCAACCAGTCGCTCAATAATTGCATAAGAACCACGTCTTACATGCGCGCAAGTTTTGTAGACCAACTTCGGGAGTCATTTTCTAAAGCAAAGTCGCTACTCGGCTTCGATTGAACATGTGCTGGTGTACATCAGAAGAGTGTAAATATAAAAACGTAATCATAATGCCGGCCACAATGACAACTGCAACATTGGCTGCAAAAACATACTGCAGATCTTGCACTTAAACATCGAGATTTTCGCAAGCTATCTTATATGAAAGCTTTAAGAACAAATGGTGGCATTCATCCAAAATAGAAGCTTGGAACTTTACTAAAAAGAAACTTTCAAAATTTTTCAATTCAACGAAAATAGATTATGTATTTGCTGGCTTAAATCTGAACATATTATTCAGAAAAAAAAACGCTAGAAAAATGTACCTTTTATGGATGTTGCTTTGAAGACAAGAGGTATTAAATAATTAAATTTTGAGACTTAGCTGTTTTTTGCCCCCCTATCAAAATTCCTGGTTACGTGCCTGAAAGGAGGCAACATAAAGGATAAACTTAAAGATGCTTGAATAAGAACTTTTACCCGTGGTAAGAAGTCTTTGCTAAGAGTTCCATATGTATAAGTGTGCTTTTCCAGCACAGAATGAGAGATTTAGTGGTGCCATTTTTATGCATGCCTTGTTTTTGACTTTATTATGTGTGACGTTACATTAACCAGATAATTTCAAGTTTTGATAACTTGCAGTTCAAGACTGTTTGATAGCTTACAGTTCAAGACTGTTACAGTTCAAGACACCCTTGCCTCCATACCAAGACTTTTCACACTCACTGGTATAAAAAAAATTGAACTTAAGTTGCTGTCGCTTTGTAGCCGATTTATAGAAATTGGAAAATGTTGCAAAACCTGCAGAAAAACAGACATTTAAAAATTTGTTTAAATCTTATTTATATTCTAGGAGCTCTAGATGGTGAAATATATTAATATCAGAACATTCCTCTTATAGTTACAACAATAAAATGTGATAATCCAAAAAACTGCTTTCATCAGGAACCAACTAAGTGTTATTTCAAACTAGTAATTATAGTTTGATTTTTACCAACTCTTACTTTGAAAGGAGACTTCCAATTTTCCTCTCAGTAAAGGTGGCTCTTCTGGACACAATTTCATGTCTATTGTTTCTCCTGTTGGATTTGAGAAGTTCCGAACGAAAACTCGTGTAATATCAACGGAGTTAGGAGGCACTGTTGAACGGATTAAACTACTCGATGTAGTATTTGTTATGACATGGGTGTTTTTACCCAGCCTGGCAAGCATTTGTCGCCGCCACGTCAAGTGTAGGCATGCAAGAGTAAAAATGGTTGGAGCAAGGCCAAGTGCAAGTACCCTTCTTCTGTTCAAGGACATATTTTCTTATTAGGGGAAGATCTCTTTATTTTCCTTTATTTTATTAAACAGCTAAAATATTCCAACAGATCATCAGAAAAATACACTGTTTAAGGAAAACCGTTGTTATGTTTTGCAGTTCAACAACATAACTTTATTGATACTTGAAAAGTTCAAACCTAGATTTTATTCTAGTTACAAAGCTATTAGGTGACAAAAGTCTTCTTAGATTGGAAGCCATTTCAAAAACATTTTTATGCGTAAACAAAGAGAAACTATCAACATAAACAAACGTGTTTTTTCACTGCGAAAATCTTTGCCAAGTGTCGTACAAATTATTTTCTTGGTTGCTTGTAAAACGTTTTAAACAAACACAAACTTTAAAATGAATATTTAACCTGAATTTCTTCAAAATATTTGTAAATACGTTTCTCTAAGCTGCACACAGCTCGCAAATTGGTGCTCTAAGGAAACAGTGCCAATAAAATATTCTGCAAAATGTTCTCACTTAAGTACTGTGGATATTTAGGTGAATTTCTTACAACCGAAATTGCAGTTTTTTAGAAATTTTCTTCTCTTGAAAAGAAACTGCAAAATCGAGTTCACAGATTCTGGTTGTCTTTTTGCCCATCTTGTCTTCTCAATACGATATAGCATAAATACGCGTACAGAAACGTAAGACCAAATTTTTCCACTTGGAAAGCAGATTTGGTTTTTGTTTGTATTTTGCGGGTAAAACAACAACTCTAAGTTAAAATACGTGTTTTTCTTATAATCTATTCCCGTAGATCAACGATCATACCTAACTTTGCTAACTTTATAAGACAAATGTAAAACAAGAAGATCCAAATGCGTAGTAAAAATGCTTCTACTCATGCTTTAAAATGCCATTAATTTACCACAGATTTGCATCCGAGAGTTTGCAATGAACATATGGGTCTTGAAAACGGACTTTTTTGTAACATTTTTTTATTGACGCCATCTCTCGAGTATTAAGTAAAAAATAGCTTTATCTTATCACGTGCTACGTATGAACTTACAAAAAAACACTCGCAGGAAGGCGTCAAGTTTTGCAGGGTAAAGAACATTGCGAAGAAACAAATGCTGAAATCGTCAATAATTATTATTGAACACCAGATTACTCTAGCTGTTTCAGAAGAAACTGACCGAAAAGTTTTGTTGGCAGAAACATCTTATCTACTACATCTTTTGCACTTTTGCGCCCTTTAACAAGTTTTGTTTAAGGCAGTGCTTCTCATTTATAAGCCCGCGAGCATCATGTTGCCCGAGAATGACATGCGTGTGGCCGTGACGCTATCGCTTTTTCAATGTTTTAGTCGTACGTACGAACATCGTCAAGTATTTCAGGGTGTATTAAAAGAAGTTTTGCATTACATCAATCCACTACACATAAAACTCAACAGGATATTATCTCAGATTTGACAAAGGTTGTCCATCACCTTCAGTGTCACCTGCGTGCATGCAGTGTTAACGGCTGCGCGTGACTGAATGTACACATTACATCAGGAAATTTGGTAGTACTCGATCAGCTGTTGTTTTTTAAAATTAGGAAGAGAAAGTAGCGTTACTAATTACTACAGTCAGGTTCATTAGCGTGCTTGAGAAAATAAAGAGAAATCATTTGCTTCTCTTTCTTCATTGAGATCATTTTAATGTAAAATACTGTATTAAAAATCAGATCATTGTAAAGTATAAAAAACCAACGCCATGTTAGCCTTGATGAAGAAAAAAGTTCATCAGGAGCAGACACACGAAAAGAAAAAATTGAGAAAAATTACGTCAGCGGATGGAAAACAGGTAATTGCGCATGCAGCCAAAATTGTCAGATCAATTCAGAACAAAACGGAATGTTTTTAAGAAAAACGGCAGCTGAATTTTTGTTTGTCAATGACGGTCTCACCTTAATTTACCATGTTTGTTACAATGCCATCAGTTTTTTAAAACAAACAAGTTTAGAGCGCTTTTATCAGTAGTATCGTATGATTCCCTTATACGAGTTATACCCACCAAAGAGCCAGATCAGGAGAATGACAATTGTACCATTTAAATCTCTATTTAAAGAGCAGAAATTGATCTTAACCAGGTCGATTAATTCCGGTTAAAAACAACCGAAGCCCCGTGAAAGCTTCCGTGGATACTTGCTGGAGGCACAAAAAGTTCAATTTCAGATGTAAAAACAAAAAATTTTAAAGGTTTAACCGGACTACTGTAGATTGACTTCACAAAAAAAATCCATCAATAGACAATAGACATCTCTTGTTGGTAAATTTTCGTTGGTTATGGTGGTGTGCTAGAATATCTATACGAAGCTTTGGTGTCAGCAGTGAAAATCTAGTCAACACCTTCAAACTAAAAAACGCCGTAAATCACTGAAAAGATACGAAAATCACTGAAAATTTGGCAACTTGAGTGACATGACAATGACCCCACCAGCGGAATAACATTAGAGTGGGAAGGGTCCGCGGATAAAGTTTTAGTGAGAAGCCCTTCCTTACGGAATCAATACCGCTTTTATATCAATTCTACCCGTACCAGCGCCTTGCAAAAATGTACTGTTTCCAACGTAAAGTATACCACACACCTTAGTGACAATACTTTATAAAAGAGGGGAAAATACCAAACTGCATGAAAATTATATGTTCATAAAATCTGCGTGACTAAATCCACTAATATTTTGCAGATATTGTGCTATTAAGTCGTTATCAACATCTGATACTCTTTTCCCCATAGGATCTCTTGGCAGCACCTTGTCCTGAACCTCTTTGTTTATTCCCTAATACTGCACAAACTAGTTCATGTAAATGCTATCAGCTCACTACGCAAGCAATACTCTTTCACACAAGTGCGTTGATTGTTTTGATCTGAAGTCAAGCCTTATCCAGAATATTTAAAAATAATTTTTCTTTTATTGAAACGTCATGCATCTAATATATCATGTTTTAACTATGCATCTAATACAATGGCTTTTTCTGTGTTAGCCTGATTATTAGGTTTAATTCTTTGTCAAGATCAACATCACGACTTCATGTGAAACATATAGGTAGGGCCGAGTCGTGCAAAAATGTCATATAGCCTTTTTGGTTAATGCCCAGTTTTCGACAAGTTGTGTCCGACATTTTAATTTTTCTCAGTTCGCGAGGATTTGGTAGAGATTTCTAATCTGTTATAACTTTTAGGTGCTACTTCGTAGTATCACAAAAATTTGTGTTATAACCGGTTTAGTTATAAAACCTGGCTCAAAGCAATGTCGACAATCAAAATCGTTCAGTCAAAATTTATTTAAAAATTAAGCGACTTACATCACACACAAAGTTTAAAATTTATTTCTAAGCTGTTTGTATAGTGTCTTGCTTGAGTAAATCATTGAACTTACTCCAACCTGCTTTTTTGATATAAACACTTTACGATTTAGATATCAACCAAGATTTATAGTACCAAATCGAAATTGCATATTTATCTATAAATGAAAAAAACTATAAACACAGGGTTTTCACTTTTGACTGCTGAATAATACTAGAAATATGTTGACATTTCAGATGAAAGTATTCATACAGCTGCACTATTCTAATTGCTCCTGGATACCTTCGATTAAAATCCAACAACAGAAGAGCGTTTGATTTTTATACAGCACATATGTGCGACGAACTGTGAATAATATGCGGTTGCGAGTTTTTGAACAGTCGTGCTAAAGTAAACAAAGAAACCTCAACAGCAGTGCATTCCAAAAAATGACTTGGTAAGCGGAGTCTTATGTAAATCGCAATACCAGTACGAAAAAGCGATATTGCAAAACTTAACTTTTACTGCGTCAGCGATTTGACGAGACTTAGTGTAACGTCAACTCTCGTGAAATGCATACTTTAACACGCACTTGTAAAGTCCCATTCTTTCCATTAAAGTTTGATCACTGCCTTGCAACAATAGATTCGATTTTCTGCATAAACCATTGCTGTTCAAAATTTGAAATCTTATTTACCTGCAATGCAATTTAGCAAACGCTGGTGTTGGAAGAAGTGTTTACGGCAAGTTTAATTAACCCATTTCGTATGATTGCATTGGAAGTTGCATTCGTGAACAAGGAAACTTTTTCGCTGAATGTGCAAAATTCGTGGTCTCCTGGTCTCCTCTTTAATGCGGCGTTACACAGTCATTGGATTTTGCTGCTAGTGTTGCAGTCATGAGGAGATGTCTCAGGTGCGTCGTCTTGGGGGCAGGAATAAAAGATACGGAAGATTTGAATGCAGAGTTTATAAATGCTCTTACCGATAGAGGGGAAAAGTAATAAATGACAAAATGAATAAGTCGTCAATTTATTATTTTGGGAAGTTGTCAGCAAGTAGTTTAAATGTATGCAGGAGCTCAAATATTTCAGGAAGACTTGCCCAGTTTTTCGTAACAAAGATACTGTCTTTGTCACTAATGACATTTGTCAGTGAGTTCATCATCATTACTCTTCATCTCACTGACACTCTTATGAACGAAACATCTGAAGTCTGTAAACCTTATCATTTTTGCCACTGGTTTTGGTATGAATGAGATCTGGGTTGAAGAAGAGAAGAAAATTATCGTTCTGATTGAGAACGAAGGCGCATTAATGCTTGGTCGAGGATGTGGCAAATTTGTAAAATTGTACCATACCACCATGTTTGGTCGTTGACAAAGTTTTTCTTTAAGTGGGTCAATTAACCTATTGTTAAAAGCCTGCTCAGGTGACGTTGAGTTCGGGTAACGCGTGAGGTTACCGTGGGTCTGATGTGACCGTGCAATTGCCACTCCGAAATTTCAAAAATATGTTTAGTTGTTCACAACAACGTACAACTAGGCCCGTAACCAGCTTGGGACACAAGGTGGGGCCCAATTTTTTTAAACAATGTCCAATAATTTCAAATTATGTTCAACATTTTCCCAGGGGTGAGGAAATTTTAGGGGGTTCGCCCTCTTGCGTCAACATGATTACGGGCCTGCGTACAACAAGTAACAACCTTTTTTTCCTCTCGAAAATAGTACAACAACGATTTGCAATCATTTTTTACACCCCGAAAATACCAGCTGGTTGCGGCCCTGCTATAGAACAGTGATTCCCAACCGGCGTGTCACGCAGGGGCGTAACGAGGTGAGATGGCGCCCGGGGCAAGAAGCAAGTTTGGCGCCCCCGTGTTCGAAACTGAGGTCTTTCGGAAGCAAATGTACTGTATTGAAGAAAGTACTTGCAGGGCCGGCCCTAGCAGGTGCGGGGCCCAATGCAAGACCTACGCGCGGGGCCTCTCTGAGCAGTGGTGTTATGACGTCATCGTGCTCATTCAACCGTACTACGACCTTTTTGATGAAGATGTTTTATCAAAATCAAAAACAGTTGCTATGTATGCACATGATAAACAGTTTCTTTTATTTGTAGGGGAGTGAGCAGTCCTCCCTCTTACAAAACTCTGCACTGAGCAAATGTTTGTTTTGCTGCGCACTAAGCGCATGCAATTGCGCAACCATGAAGACAAAACACAACGAAGCGTTCCAAGCGTTAAAAGGGCTATGCGATATATATATATATATAGCATACATACAGTATTAAATTTGGAATGCTGCAAGTGCGCGAGAATGGGATTTCACTGAGCAGATGGTCTGGTGCTGGTACTGCGCGATTACGCAGCTGCGCACCTTAGAGGGGACACTGGGCGTGAGCATAGCTATTGTGCCCCCTAGCTACGTGCTACGTCCAAGTTTATGATGCTGCTGCTGTGGTGGACTGGACATTAGACGATGTACCGCTAACACTCGTAATTAATCAAAAAGTTGTAAAGGAGGCTTTATGGAGATCCAAGCGCAAATGCAAAGTTACGTCAATCAAACCGAACTGACAAGCGAATTGAACTTGCAATTACTTAACTCTTGTTGAACGGCACTTTCGTCGAAGAACGACTGACTTGTAGAAAACTGCTGACATGAACTGATTAGTGATTAAGAATAGCTATAGAAATGGGCTCATGGGGAGCTTTGGACGGATGCATGGATTGTTCTCTTGTGAAATTTGCTTTTTTTCGTGTGTTGCGTCATAAAGCGGATAGTTGATCGTGCGCCCAGACAGACGTTTCCTTTTATAGCTTTTATACAAGAACTCGCCTGCGCGTGTGATTAGCGACAGCGAGAATGTTAATGTATAGACTTGGATACCAATGCAAACTGTTCTTTATGACTTAGCAATGTAATGTACAAAGATTTTACACGTCCAGCCCCGTAACCAGAGGGAGGCAACTTGGGAACTGTCACCCCCCCGGAAAGATCAGCTGATTGCGACCCTGACCACGTCACAGATGTAGAAACAACTTACCAAAGGCAATATATGATGCGCATGGTAGATTGATCAACTACACGCATATAGTCGTCCAACATAGTGATGAACAGGAACAATTGTGCTGATTTACAATTTTGCCTTTTTCCTAGGAGCTCCAGTGCAGCTTTAAGTGCCTTTTGCGTTTATGTATCTGGAATGTGAAGTAGTGGTTTTTGTACCTATTTACGATCGCAAATAGGCAAAACAGGGTGAAAGTTTGGTGGAGGGGCAAATGATACGACCGACAAATAACGCGGAGCAATTTTGTGGAGAATCGCAGGGAGGCAAAAATAAGTGCGCACACTTGACAAAATTTTGCACTGGTTTGTATGAGAAACAGAAAGACCTTTTGAGAACTGAATAACGTTATGTTAGCAGAACTACCATCAAAGTTAATAATACGACAGACACTCGTCTCGACTGTCTCGGCCTGTTCATTGCGAGTTGAATCACTACACACCTTGTTTGCAATAGCTGTTGGCCTACTGCAGTCTTAACTGGCATTATTAAGAAACACGTTTCACCCATTAAGAGTAGGACATGGCGGAGCGCAGATATAGGGCTCTAACATGAGAATTGAGCACGTTTGATAACCTTCGATTAAATTGATGAGAGGAAATTCACTTTTCGTTCAAATGAGAACATTGTTTGCTAACAATGTGATAAGCCGTTTCTGCTGAATTCTCGAGCCCAAGGAGTATCTGACAAAAATGAACAACCTCCCCAACGACCATGGCGCGGGACCCCAGAGGCGCGGGGCCCAATGCAGCCGCATCGGTTGCATCGGTTTAAGGCTGGCCCTGAGTACTTGTGACGTTGTTGGGACTTTTTGGCGCCCCCCGCAGCGCCCCCGCAGTCATTTGCCGTCCCCATAGTGACTCGGCGCCCGGGGAATTGCGCCCCCTCGTTGCGCCCCTGGTGTCACGACCCCAAAACGAGTTGCGGAGGAGTGGCTGTGCGGTCGCGAACAACAGCCTCAATAGTTTGCTGAAGGCTCGAATGTTGAGAATTGTGCATATCAACACTGGGAGTTACATCAGTAAAACAGAAGCACGGATAGATTTTTGTGAATTTCACATTACCTCCGTTATAATTCCTATCCGGTCTCTATTATGCAGTTTCGATCGACCTTGTCGTCGAAATATGTCACCAACAGAAGAAAAGCGCTGCCCATAAGCGTACAGCATGGGGATGCAGCGGATGCGGTCGCATACCCAACGCTGAAAAATTGGCCATTATTCGGGCAAAAATGTTCAAAATTTGGGCAAAGTATACAGCTACATTCACATCTAAGTGAGGTAGTGCCTATTTTCCCAACTGAGGCAAAATAATAACCAAATCAACGGCAAATTAATGGCCGAGCTTCATTCTTTTTTGCGCCTGATGGCAAAATAAACACTGCCCTGGTGTGAACTGGAATCATGTGGTATTCCAGCAGCCTTTATCAAATTTGGGCTAACTAAAAAATTTTGATATCCTTTTGGGTAAAATCAGAAACATTTGAGTGAAATAGGAACATTTGGGTAAGGTCCAACACTCTCAACTAAATTTGGGCAAATGAGAAAAACTTCAGTCAAATTTGGGTGAAAACAAAAACATTTAGTTTAATTGGAAACACTTGGGTGAAGCCCATCAGTCAAATCAAGTTTTGCCATTTTGTAACAGCTTCATTCAATTGTGTGCAACTTCAAATAATCTTGTTCAAAGATGGGCTATATAGAAAAGCTCCATTAAAATTTTAGTACGTTCAGAAATGTCTGGGTGAATTACAAGAGTTTTATTCAAATTTGGATAAAATCAAAATCGTTTGGGTATATCTTAATAACCTTAATGAAATGTAAGCAAATTGGGACTACTTCATTTAAATTTGGGTGAAGTTAAAAATGTTTCCATAAATTGGAAAAATTTGGGTATATTCCAACAGACTAAGTCAACTCTGGCCAAACAACAATAGCTCCATTCAAATTCGGACCAAATGGAACATCTTTATTCAATTTTGGGTAACTTCAAACAGCTTTATTCATTTTTGGGGAACTTCAAACAGCTTTTTCAATTTTAGGGAACTTCAAACAGCTTCAT
>JGI24021J15306_10011649_pt1 | contig 10922 bp, 6 predicted proteins | sample Ectturendosymbi1_FD_15306 | JGI IMG/M metagenome (IMG submission 15306)
CTATGACAATCTGGAAAGAGAAAAATGAATAAGGTCATCGATAAAGGTTTTAGAAGCTGCCGCTTTGTTTCAACAATTGTGAAACACCCTGTAAATGTGAGAGATGGTGAGAAATGATTTGCCTGTAATTGATGACACCTTTCGCATGCAGGAAATAAAGATGTAAAAGCTGTTTCTAGTTAAGTTCAGGTACCGCTATTGTTGTGTCAGCGTCACAATGCGACCCAAGGGTTACCTTATAAGTCCTCATGTCGCCCACGGAGCAATTTGAGCATGAGAACCCTGATTTAGAGTGTCAGTCAAGGCAGAGACGTTGTTGTTATGTAATAGCACTATGCAATGACAGAAGGGAAATTCTGTTGCCTATTCCAAAACCACCTGCATTAGAGATTTGCAGTGACAGCGTTTGATATTTTATCTGCTTTTATGCTGAGTACCTGCAGTACAAAGGGGCTTGTCATGACTGCCAAACAGACTCCCCGGATGCACCCCTGCTAATAACACCATGTCTTCTGAGGCATCATAGTACTGGAATCTTACGTATCGTAGATTGTAATCTAGTGTAAGCAAAAAATTAATAACACCTTCAAAGCCGTCTAAATGAAGCAATTCCCATGAAATCAAGCTGTTTGCATGTGTTTTTGCAAGACTATAGCTCCTTTGCTGATTGTGTTAGAGAGGTGTTCAAACCCTCAAAAGACTCGGCAAGTCTTCGAGTCTGCAATAAAATCAAAAATTTTTGGTCTTGGCTTTTGGATTTTCGTGAGTGACATGGTAAGTGGAGTTGTTTTAGGTCTTTTTGGCCCACTTTTTCTAGCCCTGGGCCCAAACTGCTAGATGGCAGTATTTCGGTCAAGTTTTTATTGGAAACTAGGCTAAAAGCCAAGTATTTTGATACTTTGGATGACTTGCTGGGGTTTCTGGTTCAAAAGTTATGACCTAAAAACAAAATAAAAAATGAATCCACTAATTAGATAATTGATTTGTTTTTAGATCATAAGTTTTAAACCAGAAATGTAAAAAAGTTGATCAAAAGCTCAAAAGACTCAGATTCTAGCCTAGTTTCCAATGAAAACTTAAGCAAAATACTTCCGTCTAGCGGTTGGGCCCGAGGCCAGGTAACATGAGCCAAAATGGCCATAAACCTACATCACTTATGATGTTATAAAAAAACAAAACCAAAATATTTGTTTAATTGCAGACTCAGGCTTGTCAAGTCTTTTGAGGGTTTGAACAGCTCTCTAGCGTAATCGGCAGAGGAGTTACATCTGTGACACATGTAAAACTGCTTGATTTAGGCTGACTTTTAGGTCAATATGTTCGTACACCGGCAGGGAACATGTCAACAAGGATATGACTGACGTGATAGGAAACAGTAGCTGTGACTTTACTCTGGCTTCTCAGTTTGGTAAAGATTAACTGCTGTGCTGCAAGCTATTGTTTCAAATCATGCATTTTTGTGGCATGTAAAGGTGTTTGGCCAGGAAGTCCCTCTAAGTCTAGAAGCTCGCGTGTACTGTTAAAATGCCACTCCAAATTCCCTTTCCATTTTCAGTGCTACCGTTTATTGCAGATCAAGCAAGCAGGTTTTAAATAAAAGAACTGATCTTCCTCCTATTTGGGGTGAAAATGGTAGGTCTTGGCTCGTTTTGTCTCAAACATGTTAACATTCAAGAGCATGTAACTGCTCTGATAGCTGCTAATAGGGATGCAATAAAATGTTTCAGGAAGTGTACAATTTGAACCCCAAAAACGCTCAGTTGTTTGAAGGCAGTAGCCACTATGGTGCCTAATCGACAAATAGCCAGACAATTCTTACGAAAATACAGCTATCATAACAGCATACCCAAACATGCACAAAAACACATAAGAATCATTTTTGGTTTCCTGACTACAGCACATGCTAGCATCTGTAATCATGTGCCGCGTGAACTTTCTACTAGGTAGTTGTATAGACCAATGCTTATCTTTTTCTGATTTGTTCACCCTGTCATTTATTGCTGCATTTTCATTAACACCGTGGTGAATCTACGGTCAATGTGACAATAATAACTATATACAGTGTTATTAACAATTTAGCATCCGGCCCTTTCGGGGATTTTCGGGAAAATACCACCGAAATGCATGTGGTTTTGCGCGGGAATTTCTCCGGTTAGTTAAGCGCTACCGACGGTTCGGTAAGCGCTATAACTTGGTTCTGTTGTTTTCCTTGTTTCAACTTGTCTCAGAGCTGTTTTTTTGGTCATAGGCCGAAACGTTGTTGAAATGACCGAAAAAATTAGGTCATTTCGGTCAGAATGTCTGAATACTGTATATAAGCTAATGAATTACTGTTATGGCGAGTTTTGATACAATTGTGAGACAAATGACCGAAATGTCTGCGCAAAAAAAAACGACCGAAGCGTCTCAGCGAAAAAAAGCAGAGGTATGCCATTATAATAGTAAGGATCTTTATTTGCAACACATGGGTGTTCTATGGGGCTGCTGTCATACAACCATGCGAAATGTTCTTATTACCGTTGTGATAAAGCAACTGCCTTGACTAGTGTTTAAGGAATGAAGATTTGCGCAACATGCATGTTCAGTGATATCATTGTGTCCAAATTGGCATGCTAGACAGACCCTAACATATTACACTAAGTGCTAAGAGTGATGCAACTCATTCTCATCTCTTTCATTTTAGAGTGTATGAAATGAGTTGTATACTTAAATCACTGAGTATGCAATCCATTATGTTTATTTGGTCTGCTCATTTTCTGCAAGTATTGGTGTGCAGGAGATCTATTTTTTCGTGCTACGTTCTGTGCAGTTTATAATAAAGTTAGCCTCGGGAAACAACAAGCACTTCACTGATATTTTAAAGCGGAAATTGGTTCGTGTCAAACCGTTTGTTTGAAGATACGCAAAAATAAGTGGTCTACAAGAATTACTCAGATCAGCAGTTAAAATAAAATGTGCAAAATCCTAAGCAGACAGAGTTTTTCTGTGCTCATCAATTTTCTGGTTCACTTTCATACTTTTTTGTAATTTGTATCAATCTAATTTTAATCATAATATTCTATTGGCTTGCTGCATGAGCAATTTAAGTCTAACGAAAAACTATCGCAATAACGATTTTTCTTAACGTATTTTTTTCTTTCAGGTTCTTGTTGCAAGCAAGAAGATTGTTCACGCTACAATTTGATTTGTATGATCGTTTTCACCTTGTTGCAAGTTGTCGCTAACGAAAAAGTGCGCTGTTCCATTTTCAAAAGAGACGGTGCCGTTGCTGCTGTACGTACTCCTCCAAAATCTGATACAAACAATCGCAGCATCACAGCTTTTTTTGATCGAAAGTTTGGTGTTTGGCGCCGGACATGGACTGCTAAAAAGCCACCTGCTCACAAGTTTGTCTTGCACTAAATAAGTGTATTCAAACAATGTCCGATTCAAAAGTCAGCAAATTGTGGAAGTGGTTTTGGACGCCACCTATTGCAAGTCAGGAAAATCCGACAACTAAAGCCGAGTTCAACTCTGGCGGTAACGTAAAGTTTTCATCTCACCCCATCGATATCAAGCCCGTGCCTTGGAGTGAAATTTCTGGGCTCAAACGTTGGTTTTCGTGCAAAACTTCAAGTGGTGTTAGAAGCTTCGTGTCTCTAGAACGACTTGATAGTACAGGAAATACGGAAATAAAACCGCAGTCACGGTTTTCGTATCCCCCGTATGAAACTCTGAATCAAACTGACCATCGTAAACAAGGGGGTCGATGCATCATGAGTGACACTTACTCGTGCAGTCGCTTCCAACCACAAATTGTTTTAACAAAACACGTTATTGAGCCATTGTCTCCTCAGCACTGTGAGTTCGCACGTCAAACTGACTTGAAAACTGTTCTGGGACATTTTTCAGAAGCTTCCTCAATGGCTGCTAATCTTGATGTATCTATGCCCTCTAAAGCAGAACATTCACTAGTTGAGTCACTTCGTCAGGATTCTGGCACAGTAGCTGTGTTGGGAGCATTTACGGGCGTGCTGCAATGTCAAGAGCTTTCAAGTGGCTCCCCGTACACTTCTGCGTGCAGTCTGCAATCCTGTGCCACACGTACAACTCAAGTAACAACTGAAAAAGCATTTGATGACAACGAAAAGTTGTCAACTGCCGCAAAGCCTTTTTGTAACGCCTGCGAAATCCCAACCCTCCATTACTCTGCACCGCTCCCACCCCCAGTAAAAGATGATTCAGAACCTGACACCGGATTTTCAGATGCGAATCATGAGATGCTTGTCAGTCGGTGTGACGAACACTCATTGCGCTCTTCAACTTTGTATAACACTGATTTCATGCTTTTGAAAAGTGATGCTCCTGGTCGACTCGCTCAAGCGCCAACAAGGGATGCATTAGAATCTCCTACTTATTCGGGCGACTCTTTCAGCGGGGAGTCGTCCGATGCAGACACAGATGACTCGTGGGAATGTGATTCTGACTACAGTCTGAATAATTGTTTCGTGGCAACAGAGGGCACAAAAGCAACTGATCACGATAATGTGGTTGATAGCGATACTGACTCAGAAGAATGTCCCTGGGAAAAAATCATAACTCCACGGAAATTATGGACCTGTACGAAAGTAAAACGCAATCGGGCCCGAGTGTCAATCTCCTCGGATTCCACTTGCGATTTGTCGTCCGAGTCCGAAGATGACGACTATTGGAGAGACGCTACAGCAGAGCAAATCAACTGTGGTAGTGACAGCTGCTGCGACGAGGGGGATGCCCCGCACACGAGCGAAGATTTTCGACGAGATCTGATGTCAAGGCCTGAGTGTTCCAATCCAGCAATATCGTACATCCTTGGATGGCCCACTGGAGAACACACAGAAGATGAAAGTAACGATGACGTGTTTACAGAACAAAATTGTGCACTTGTGGATGATGAGCCAAACCAGGAGAACGCGACTGCGTGTTCTGAGACATGCAATCGTTTCAGAAATTCTTCCGCTTCATTTCCGTCAAGCTGGTCGGAAAATGAAGACACGCCCGGAAGCTCGCCCTGCGAAACGTATAAGAACTTGTGGAAATACTTCGAGCAATGTCACGAAGCTTTTTTTAACCTCGGGTACTTGCAAGCGAACAGCAGCACCAATGCAAGAGCTGAGGTTGTCGAAAATGAGCGTTTTAATCAAACAAGCAAGTTTTTTAAATCTGCTGAACCTTCATCCATCGGCGAAACTGTAGCGGTGAAAAGACCCTCAAAGGTTGGTATGGTTTATGTTGAGTACAGACGTGGCGAACCTGCGGCCCGCGTCCGAATTTAAGCTTTCCAATTTGTGTTGGATTTGCTGATTAAAGTAAACGAACATGTTAGGTGTTGGATTTTTGTATCTAAGGTAAAAAAACATGTGTATTTTGTACTTTTCATTATATGATAGAATTGGAAATTTTAACTGCCCGCCCTTGATATTCCACAGTACATGCGGCTCACGATAATAATATATTCTTCAGCCTTTCGGTTAGTACTGCTGGTTGAATTAGCGTTTCATGACTGATGGACTTACTGGATTAAGTCGATTTTGCCTACAAGATCAGATTGGTTATTGCTTATAAAGCCACTAACCCTGGCGTATGCATTTTAAGTTACTTTAAACTGTACTTGCGTTGCGTATTCTGGAACAACTTGTTATGTTTTATCACGTTGGGCTGAAAGCGCGACTGAGCTTCATACATAGAGATGTAAATCTCAAGCTTTTTATGCAGCAATGTTTAGTTGCTTTTTCAACTGCAAAAAAATTTTGGACAACTAGCCTCAACTTTGGGAATTGTTGCCTCAAACTTGGGGAAACTTGGAGAATTTTTTTCTCAAACTAGCCTCAAACTTGGGGAATCTACCTAAAACAGTCTGAAAAAGGTTGAATCAAATTTGTTTTTGATAAACACTTGTGTAAAATGCTGGTCGTTTGCTATGGCGGTAGAGTGCCTATTCGCCAACGCTGTAACCTGATCCCAATCCTTAATTGAATGTCTAAATAATTTTTTAGCGTTTGTCAATTATAATTATCTCATTTCGGGGTAGGATACAGCATGTCTCGTTAAGAAATCCCAAAAATAACCGCGACGCCGCGGTGGTATTGCTGTTGAAAAGCATTCTATTCAAGGACGGTGCCTTTCTGATGCCATGACTGTGCTGTAGAATGTATAACGTTTTGAAGCAGTGTATTGTCGTTTATCAAAATGCTTTGCTCTTTTTCGGGCCCCTGCGTGATAGGAGACGTGCAGGATATCAGAACGTTAAATTTTGGTTCTCAGAAGTGGCTTGCATCAAAATGCTGGTGTGCCCCTGTCAAATTTTGAAAGGCGGAGCGGTACACGAGTCATCTTGCAGTAGGTTCATTTCATCCTAAATATTCTATCAATAAATACAAAATCGTACCGACGTAAGCGAATATGTCAGACAGCCCTTGGAATAGGCTTATATGCGAATTCGCACTGAGTCTTGTTTCGGAATGTGCATTGACTTAATTCGTTTGCCCAGTGAAACAGTGGGACAAATCACCTGGCGTTGCCCAAACTGCGTTTGATAAAATCAATCTTAGTCTTACAACGAACTGTTCTATCGATTTTTGCAGGTTCGCTTTTGCGACAAGGTTGTCGTTCATCGGATGGTAGCCTGGTCATTTGCGTATAGAAAAGCCCGCAAAGGAGATTGGGAACGTTATTCGCGCGATGAAATGCGCTTCCGCTGTAAGGTGAAGGAAGTAGAAAACAAGATTGCGTGGTGCTTGGCTCCTGTGCATCGAAATGCCGTCTGGACTGCTCGTTATACGCATGCCGCAGAATAGCAACGTATTTTCCAAAGCCCGAATCATTCAAAATCGATCACACAGTGTTCTACTGAGTCTTTTTAATCCGTTCTGCTTTTCAATGCGCAGTCACTGTACGACTAAGGCAATAAGTTGTTGCGAATATTGTTATATGATGGTTTCGCTTGCTTACGCAAACGAGGTGGAGTGTGTGCAGCTATGCGAGGCGTTATTTTCATGGGCGCGTCGTGTCTTGCTGTTTGGTTTGTTTTGCCCTTAGTCTTACGTAATTGGGCTCTCTTGGTTTGTCGGTTGTGCTGTATCAATTCAACCAAGTAACAGTCTCCAAGCATTCTGTGAGAAAATGAAAATCTACGTCAAACGAGTTGTTTTATACTGCCACGCTGGTGTACCTCGTACAACTCCTTCCAGTATACAGCTATGCAAGCATGCTTTTCGGTGTTGGTAAACAACAGCTTATTGAAATCACAAGCTCCTGATATGCGTTGGTTGCTGTTGCATGTATCGCACGGCGACTCGGGTTAGTGTTTCATGCCTTATCGTTCAGACAACTATTTTAAGCTGTTTTAAACAGCTCCGTGCTTTTCATCATCCCATTTTGCTGGCCAACGCCGTATGGCTTGTTGATTCGATTTATCGTTGGTGGAGATTCAAGTCTTGCTTCGGTGAATGGTATGCACCTCAACTAGAGTTTATTCTGCTGTTGTTGCTATCTGTCCGCATTCGTTTTCGGCGACTAGACGTGATCTTGCCTCCACATCTAATTGGTTTTACGTGACGCGAACACGTAACGTTTTTCTTCGCAGGCCCACGGGCTATTGGCGCGCAAATTACTTGTTTTGTGTGTCGGCTGTTACGTCAGTATTTCTGTTCCGAGACGCTTGATGATTCAGATCGAATTGCGCGGTAACGCTAGCTCGAAACTCTTCACCGTCGTTTTTCTTACGAAACTCCATTGAATCCTCGCTTATACGCAGTTGGCGTGACGACAGATATTTTGAAGTGCTCGGACCGAAGGAAGCGAGCGGTGTCGCGTAAAATTCTTTTGTTTTCGGCATATCGCTGCCTACAGCTATAAGGGCGTGTTTTTATAAAGTCCACCATTGTGCGCAGTCTTTTCCCGTGTTGTATCGTATACAAAAAGTAATCTATTTTTTGAGTGTGTTCTTTCTGTCAGAAGTTTAAATTAAAACAAGTCGAACGGTTTGCCTTCAACCCCCTGTATTTTTCTGATGCGAAAACGTGTTTTCACAACTGATGAAGCGATGAGCAGCATTTCGTATTTGAATTCTCCAAGTTACGGTCAGTCCGCAGCCGTGTAACACTACCAGGTCCATTTTATATCGGAAGCAACATGCGGTTCTCTGGTGCACGGTTACTGGGTAGGTTGTCAACAAAGTCAAAAGACCCGAGCAAGGCGAATGTTTCTTCAAGTGCAAAATTGCATTTTTGGCTTCAGGTGCACTGCTGAGATCAACAAAACAGTTCCTTGCGTTCTTTGAGCTACCTACCGATCAGAGTAGTTCGGATCAGATCTTCCAAGTTTTCTGCACCTGAATGGCGATTGCGAGACGACATGACTGGACACGTTTTTTTGTGTTGATTGAACGACGATATTTTCTAGGTGTAATCGCGTGGTTAGCCGTACAGTTATCAGGCCATTCAAATGTCTAATAACGCCTTTGAGTAGCAGTTTATTGCCCTGTGAGTTGTAACGACGAGTGTTGGTTCCAAATGGTTGTTCTGAAATAATTTAGTGGCGTCAGCTCCCGCTGATTGCTGACAGAAATAATTTCATTCGCGTGATTAACTCAGAGCTCTAACTGATTAGCGCTTGTGCAGAGGGTTAGGATCAAAGGCGTGGTGCTAATTAAGCAGGTGATTGGACCAGAGTTGGAAAAGGCATCAGGCCTAAAGCGTGGGTCAGGTTAGAAGAGCAGCTTCCGACCTGGTTAAAGATTGCGTTTTTGAATGCTTATGAATTAAAGCTATAGAAAGAAAGTGACTATTTGTAAATTTGTCCATTTAGAAGTATGTCACCCTGTCTGTCTCGTGCAGAAAAATAAACTGAAGCTGCGTTTCCGGGATTACCAGAGCCGTAATTTGCCCAGTTCCAGTGGAGAGATCTTCGGTTGCGACGGGAGCCTAAGTAAGACTTACTTCAGTTACTACGACGCTCTAAAACTAGGGGTGGAGGTTTGGAGCCCGAGGCAAATCAGAGGCGGTCCCAAAACTACACATTGAGTTATTAAGTAGCCCCTTTGGCACATACTATGGCTTGCTTCAGAGCTTATTAAATGGGCTCTGGAGTGGTTCGTAAGCTTTCAAAACTATGCAAAAAAAGGGTCCCGAAGCGTTCGCCTCCCCGATTAACCACCCTTGTCTGAAACTACACAAAATTCGGACTTTCTATTGTTGCCACATTCGGAATAAAAAGCGTAGTGATACATAAAAAGTAATAGGATTTGAGTTGAAAGCCGAACTCTAGCGGTAACACTAGACTCTTCCCATCTCTCTTGTAGGTACCTGCCTACACTCTTCAGTTAAAATTCACAACGGTAAAAATACTTTGATAGATACCTTACTTTTCTGAAATTGCATCAAGCCACAAATATCAACCAAGGTTTGCTCTTTTGCAAAAATATCATTTATCCAGAATGAAAACGTTTCGGGTCAGCTTTCCTTAAAAGTATAGGTATATTGGTCCCAAAATTGGGTCTGATAGTTTGAGATTTCTCTCGTCTTATTAATTTGGAAGACATAAACGTCCTGCTATCTTGCCAATATTCCTGTTGATTTTTGTTTTATATGATTGTCAATTTTCTGTTAATATTGTTTTCAGTGCTCCTCTTTTCACTTATACGAAAGGATTCGCTTATGACGGCTTGGGCTATAACGATGCTTTTCGTCGGTTCCGACAGAATTTCTATCTTTTACCTGCATTCGAGTTCGGCTATATCGTCACTTCGCCTTATAGCGACGCTTTTTATTGGTCACCGAAGAATATTTTGTTCGTTTATTTTATAACGACAGTTTCAGTTTTTCTTTACTGTTTGAGGTATATTTTGAACTATGTGGTTATGACCGAATAGGAATGTAGTTAAGCGCCCAATCCTTGAGCCATGACGTGTGTGACGTAATAATGGCATCGAGGATTGCTCCATCAGCAGCATCAGAGGTAAATTGTTGCAATAACTACCAATCCACTGCGAAAGAAGTTCTCATCTTCACAGCACATGCATATTAATTTGCTGTCAGAATTTCGGACATGAGAGCATCTTTAAAATTTAGTTCCGGAGACAAAGTTTAACACAAAATTCAGGACGCATGGCAACCCTATCAAAGGACAATTCTACTATATCTTCCACCTTTCCACTTGTTCACCCAGTGGCGTGCAGAGGGAGGGGGCAAACGGCGCGACGGCCCCGGGTATCCAAAGAGTGAAATTACAAAAGTTAAAATGCTGTAACTAGATGATTTTTCCTATTGTAAGTCTACTAATACATGCTGAATGGATTTCATTTATCGAAACCTGTTTTGTTGTCAACATTGATTTTTCCGTATTCAAATGCCAGTGATTCTCAGCTTCCTCATTATAATGGTCTTTTACTCCAGGTGTACGGCGCACGCCCAATCAAACTGATAGCGACGTCAGTTGTTCCAGATCGTGCGGTCAAAGGAAAATCACAAAAAAGGATTGACAGATAGTCAGGGTTGAGAAAAACCCGTTTTTTTCAAAAACTTTTAACCCTCCTGTTTTTTCAAATTCGTTTTTTTTGAAAAGAAACAGGTTTTTGTTCTTTTTTCAAAAAAACACAAAACCCCATTCTGAATTGTTTTTATTGCATTATGCAATATCACCAATTGCAGAATCACACAATAAGAAATTGTTATAGCTATTATGGTATTCTAATTTGAGGGTATAGAAAGAAATGTACCCCATCTCTCTTTGTTTTCGCAAAGTGTTGTTGGCCAATTCACTTCAAAGTAGTAAAGCTCAGCACGAATGCCCACAGCAAACAGAGAAAAGCCACTCCCGCACAAACTCTGCAGTTTCACGTCAAGTTTATGTACATGCCCTGCTAATTCAGCCAGGGTCCCGACTAGGAGGGCGGGGGGGGGGCA
>JGI24021J15306_10011650_pt1 | contig 10922 bp, 6 predicted proteins | sample Ectturendosymbi1_FD_15306 | JGI IMG/M metagenome (IMG submission 15306)
CGAAGCAAATCTTTGAGTCCTTGCAGTGTAAAAACGCCCCAATGTCGAGTTCGCAAGTGCGTTCACGAAGGTAAGCCAAGGGCGACGAATCGCTCACGCGTCAATCCGATAACCGTGCAGTGTAAAGTGGGTAACTGTAGAAATTCAGTTTAACTGACTCAAGTAACGAATACCAACTGTGAAGTGTACGTATCAACATACGTTAAAAATATCAGCATTTAGTGATTCAAAACATCCAATGGAGACTTGGCAGTTGCTGAATATTTCTTGAAATTTCAGAACATATAATTCGGCACAGGCACCATGTCTTGTTGCAAGGTTACCCAATACCCACATTAGGTGATCTTGCATCCCTCTAAGAAGTCCCCTGGTCTTGATATTAATCAAGCTCAACCCTTTTACGATCAAGTCCTGAAGGTGGTTGGATTTTTGCACAAGATCTTCGAACGTTTGGTTTACCAGGTCTTTGTTTTACCAGGTCACCGAGGGCTATTACACAGAATTCAGAGAGTTTTCCACTCCTAAGAAATGCTTATTGACATTGGTGATTTTTAGATTTGTGCCAAAAGCCCCAGTGGAAGCCGAAAGGATTTAAAATCCACACTACACTTTGTTGTAATTCTGTTGCCTTCTGATTGGTAAAGTCAGCTTCAAAAGGTAACCAGTCAGAGTGTGCATACCGAGAGCTGGAAATTTTCAGGATTACTTGCTTGCTGCAGATTCTGCTTTGTTGCTTCCTATATACACGTGAACATGAAAGTCGTAGCAGTGCTTTCCAACCTCTGAGACGGTACGCACTGGTGCAGATGAGAAAACTCTGTGGTGCGAATGACACACACGCTGCGGGTGAGAATCGCCGAATATGTATTAGCATCAGAAAGCAAAGCGCCTGAGGCACTTTCGATAACATGTTTTTTCGGCGAAAACATTCTATGTGCAGCGTGACCCTCTGTGGTTGTTTGCTCATCAGCACGTTGCCTGAAACCAACCATTCATTAGCATCCGTTGTGCTTTTCCGCTTTTGTGAGAGGCCAGCCTTATAGTCACAGTTTGTGTTTGTGACTACAATTCGCGTGCTTTCTCTAAGTCTTGCTTTAAGCTTTTCACACTTTCACCCATACGTCTTTGCTTGCAATTTTCAGGCCTGAAGATGCGAAAAATACGTGAAATCCATTTCCTAGCAAAACAATTTGCTGTTTGATTCGACTGCGTCATCTTTGTGGAGACTTGTTATTGGAACATCTGCGGAAAGAGAAAAATGAAAAGGCACAGAGACAATAAACACCCAGAACACAAAAGCAAGGTGGTTTCATTCTTCAAACGGCAAACACGACAATTTGCTGAACAGCGGCGACAATTCCAGCAATTTTACAGTGGCACCCTGATCAACATACTCGATTGTCATCACTAAAAGTTGCTCATGTCCTTACGTTAGCGTGGAAGTCATTTACTCTGGCAGAAAGCGTTGATAAACCCTGGCTGGAGATAGCATGGGAAATTCATGGATGACCCCAGGCTGCGACCGAACTGCAAAAGCTAGCCTTGTCCGATAATTCCATGCAATGAAAATGTACGAAACTGCTGCACCATTGAAAAGAATATTTCTACGAAGAGTCATCCTTGAATTTCTCTGTTTTTTTTTATTTTCGTTTTTTTAATTTCCCATGCTATCTCCAGCCAGGGTTTACAACGCTTTCTGCCGGAGTAAATGACTTCCACGCTGCCGTAAGGACATGAGCAACTTTTAGTGATGTGTAGGGCAACCAAAAGTCAAAAGTCAAAATATTTCTGCCTTTTCAAAAGTTTATGAAACGTCCCACAAACCAAATCTGACGCTGATACCATGAGCCATTCCAAAGTGTTAGGTCAAAAAAAAGTCAAAATTTATCATTAGGTAAAAATTTATCGTTAGGTCAAAGTTTTCTTGCAGCAGAGTTTTTTCTCGTTATCGATATTTTATTGAAGTTACAACAACATATTTTAAACCTTTTGCAAGTTTAGTTGCAATTCTAAAATAGTAATGGGTTTGTTGTGACTTATGACGTAATAATGTTGCTTAGCCCACTACGGGATGTTTGAATATTAAGTAAACTAGGCATGGCAATGCAAGAAACGAGGTCTTACTGTACTTCGTTCGGCAGATGCTCAATCCATTACGCATATACTCATGTAGTGTTTTAACTTCATGATACTCTCAGATTTGACTATACTGTAGTTATTAATGTACTTATCAACATGCCATGCCTAAGGTTAAACAACAAAAGTCTGCAAAAGTCCAAAGTATGCTGCATGAATATGCTTCTGATTTTACCTCAACACCTAAGGGTGAAATATTTTGCAAATTCTGTGACTGCTTAGAAAGTGACAAAAGGTTTATGGTGAAAGCACATCGCCGCAGTGCAAAGCATCAACGAGGTTCGTTTCATGAAACTGAAAGTAGCCCGACATTTTATAACATGCTATACCAAATTTTGTCGATAACTACTTTTTGTTTCATTTCAACAGAACAAACCTATCGGTTTGTTGTCTAAAGAAATGCTTTGTATTCCGCATTTCAACTAAAAACGCAGAAAATTGATAGGTCAAAATAAAGTCAAAATTTGTAAATAATAAAGTCAAAATTTTAAATTTTTAGGTCACAAAATTGGTTGCCCTAGTGATGACAATCGAGTATGTTGATCAGGATGCCACTGTCAATTGCTGGAATTGTCGCCGCTGTTCAACAATTGCCGTGTTTGCCGCTTGAAGAATGAAACCAACTTGCTTTTGTGTTCTGGGTGTTTATTGTCTCTGTGCCTTTTCATTTTTTCTCTTTCCGCAGATGTTCCAATAATAAGTCTCCACAAAGATGATGCAGTCGAATCAAACAGCAAATTGTTTTGCTAGGAAATGGACTTCACGTATTTTTCGCATCTTCAGGCCAGAAACTTGCAAGCAAAGGCGTATGGGTGAAATTGTGAAAAACTAAAGCACATGCCAACTGCAGTCTCAAACAAAAGCTGTGACAAAAAGGCTCGCCTCACACAAAAGCGGAAAAACACAACCTGACGCTAATTACTAACGGCAAGTTTCAGGCAACGTGCTGATGAGGAAATAACTATAGCAGGTCACGCTGCATTTTTGTTTTTGACCAGCCTGTGGTTCGGTGCTGGCAGATCTGGAGTTCGACTCTCGGCCGGGTCTTACCAACAACTTGTAAATTGGTATTGTAGCCTTCTTGCTTGGTGCACTGTGTGCAGAAGAGCTGCAGGGACTATCCGGAACACAAAAGAAACCGAGTCAAATGATACCGGACCTTGTACAAACTCAGTTGTGGTGCTACAACAGGGTGCACAACCTTTTGCTATTGCCGGCTGCATTGCTTTTATTTATATGAAGTACGGCCGCCAATGAGTTCGAGGTATATTTATGAGATACATTTAATGAAATAATAGGTTTCATCCAGTATGTGTCATTTACATATACAAACATAAATTGCGTATTCATTCTATAAGTCTTTGTGACATCACTATCCAGATTGTTGCGCATCGTGTCGACTGATTTTCTTGCCTTGCGTTTGTTTTGCTTCAATATATTATATACGCCAGCACTGCCGCTAAAATCTTATATTTTAAGTTATGTGGACGGCCGCAAATTTCAATGTCGAAGGCGGCATGCGGCCGTACGGCCGCAGGTTGTGCACCGTTTTGCTACAAGAACCCTTTAGATATAAAGCGCCATCAAAACACCATACAATGAAAAAGTGAACATTTTTTGATATGAAATCAAAAAGATAATATTTCTTCCGAAGCAAACTTTGAGCTTTCAATGCTGAATGATACGCAGAGAGAATTCGTTCAAACTCGCTCAGCTTTGCAGAAATATTTGAAATATGCCGAATCAAGAAAACACTTGAAAGCATAAATGCTTTCGCCGAAAAAACATGTTATCGAAAGTGCCTCAGGCGCTTTGCTTTCTAATGCTAATACTTACTTGGCGATTCTCACCCGCAGCGTGTGTGTCATTCGCACCACAGGGTTTTCTCATCTGCACCAGTGCGTACCGTCTCAGAGGTTAAAAAGCACTGATCTACTGGAATCAACAAAACAAGTCTAGTTTCCTTGTGCAAATAAATTATTGCGGCTGTTTCGCTTGATGTGTGGTCACTGCTGTGGCTTTGCTGTTAGAACTAAGACATGCCACAATAAAACTTGAGTGGAAATCTGGTGGTATAGTAATAGTAACAGATTGATCCTACAGCGACTAGCGTCGTGGAAAATGTGGCGGGCATCAGACTTTGTCTCTTACCTTATTCGATGCTCTTGCATTAATAGGTAGTTTACTCAGTTAGCACAGCTGTTCTAAGTCCAGGGCCCCTGAAATTTTACTCTTTATTCAGTTTTTTTTTAAGGAAAATGTTAGGAACCCGGTTTGGATCTGTAGGGACCCGATTTCTCTGATTCTAGGGACCCGATTTTCTCTGGTTTTAGGGACCCGATGATAATTTTCTCTGATTCTAGGGACCCGAATCGGGTCCCTAAAACGCCTTAAAAAGCCTGCTTTGTTATACCCAAGGATATTTTGGCCAAACGATGTATTACCAGTTCCAAGTCTTGTGTCAACTTCTTATGTATAAATCAGACGGCATATGATCGCATTGCGATTTTTCATGAGAAGTGGACAGTTCATTACAGTCTAATGCCGACGAAACCACAACCAATTTGCTCTGCGCGAGAAGGTAAGCAACCACGTATTAACCAAGACCATCAAAGTATAGCCGATTAAACAACTTTCATAAAGCAGTATGTTTGAAGAAACTGACCTAATATTTGCCATTGGACGACAGCCTGTACGTTTTAGTCTCTTTTTAATATCACGCAGTGTCGAACCACTTTTTGACAATCTCAAACGATTAATCAAACGGCAAACGCAAACTTCCGGGTATGAAGCAGCAAAAACGAAACGTTTAGACCAAAAAAGGAAGTGTGCTGGGACAGCAGCAATGCACCCAATGATCTACATCAAGAAAAGCGGCAGAGCTCTATTGGATAAAAGCCGCCTTAACGAATTTTTGCATATCACAGCCAAACTTTGAAAATAAAGTTTCAAAGATTTCGTACATTGTCAGACTTTTTTGTGACTTTACCTGATGTTAATGGGCCGTACTTCCACCCGATCGGTTTTTCTACCATATGAAGTGGAAGTTGCCGGATGAGAACTGAAGATGTTTCCAAGTGAATGCGCTCGTGTTCGATGCCCATCCACACCACCCACCAAGGACTGTCTTGAGTGACAGGAAGAGTGAAGTCATTTTCCTCTATAACTCTCCGTACCAGCTTTCTAACCTGACATTGAAAATGGACGTAACTGAAAAATGTTCAGTTTCACCACTACGCTGATTGCCAAATTGTTACACATTTAGTTAAGTTATTAGAAATGGTGTCAACAGAAAATACAGAATGTAATTCAAATCGTTATTTAATTTTTGATCTTACAAAATGCCTATAGCTTCTTCAGGCTAAATATGATTGCTACAACAGAATATTTTTTACATATCCTTAAAAGTGGCAAATATCGGTAAATGCAACTTCGATCCTATCTTCTGTACAAAGCAGAAAGACTGATTTCAAGTCAAAATTATCAGACAGTTATTAAAGTTTAGAACAAAAACTTATAGTTAACTTTTCATTGACCTCTCGCTCATTTTTTCATAATACATTTTACCTGTTACAGGTCAGGTTAACCGAACGTTTCTATAAGGCTAATTTACGGATCATAAGGACTGTGTGCGTTAAAAGATCAACTGTTCAGGACGAAGTATGTAAATGTCTGAGCCCACGGCTCTCTAACCCGATGCTTGGCTTTCGTGAACGCTATTAGAAGTCCAGGATTTCTTGTCTTTACAGCCGACGTTCGTTAATCAGAAGACAAAAGGAAAACTATGACTAAAGGGCAGCAACGCGATCCACTACACTTTGTTATCGGTCGACAGACAGATGACGATTTTAAGGTCCCCGGACCATTCCTTTTGAAATCAAAAGTTGAACCCCTTTTCAGGTTTTCGATATGAGATTGGAAAAGGAAAAAAACAAGTAAGAAAACATCGACCTAAGAATAGAGCATCTGTAACACGAAATAATTCAAATAGTAAAAACCAGACAAACTCATCTTTATGCAAACGCGTTGCTGTGTACCTCGCATACCCAATAAAAAGCAACGTCGAATATATCAGTTGATCAAAAGTGGTTTCCAGTATGTAAAGCAATTAGAAATGTATTGTAAGCTACACTTATATTATGCTAATCTTCACGAGGTGATAACGCATTGTTACAGACTCATCAAGACTCATACTCAGGGAGTGTAATTTAAGTTCTGTTTTCTGTATTTTAACTGTAATTTAAGTTTTATTTTTTATTGGATCTTTTCTCAGGTCTTTCTACGCATATTTTTAAACCATTTATGGAAAATGCGATTTTTCATTTTCTTTACTTGGGCAGCAGCACTGGATCTGTAGTTCACATAATTTCATCGACAACACCACACAGAGCCAGTTAGCTACAACATCTGAAGTCAAAACATTTTGGGTATTTATCATCAGCAGTCAGGTTTTGTAAAAAAATCTTTTATCAGGAAGAAAACGATACCAAAACATCAAATTAATTTTTCGCAAATTTTAAATTTAAATGGTTTAACCAGGGATTTTCCACCTTTTCGGATGAATGGCCACATAAACAAAGTGGTAGCGAAGGAGAGTCGCAACGAAACAAGTAAGCTAAAATCCGAAAAAAATGAATACACTTAAATACAGTTTTTATTGAAAACGCACATGCAAACCAAAATATAATGAAGAAAAACAAAGTGACACACATGAAGGGGTCTAAGCACCTATTCAGTAAGATAGCTGGTGCTGTGGGCAAGCATAGAGCGCTGAAAAAAAATTTTGCCGACGAATATGTCAAATGAATATCAGTTTCAAAAATACGTGTGCAACATGAATCAAAATCATGATAAAAATACTAAACGTTTTGATAAGTGACCCTGATTAATTTGCGGCATAGCGGGTTGCGCGGTAATGTAAACCCAGTATGGCACAGAGGTCTGGATAAATCCATCTTTGCAATTAAAATTTTGGTTGAGGGCCTTTCGTTCAGGTTGAGGACCACTCGTTTAAACGAAATATAATGCAAAAAGAGGACCTAATGTATTTCCAGAATGAAGTCACGATAGCTTCGTATATAAAAAAAACAACTTTGAATTGAGAAGGCAACTTTTCTACAAGTTTCAGCAAGTGAAAGCAAGACAACGTAAATTGTAACATCTTACAGAAGAGTCGAGAGTGGGGTAAGTGATATCTTGTAGGTTTCGGGAAGAGTCCGTTCGCGACGTTTACAACCAGCAGTCCGAACAAGTTATTTAAAACTTTTTGTGATTGTAGTTAAGTTCTACAGTAATAGGTCATTACTGGTTGCAAAGGCTTAAAAGCACGCGACTCATTTGCACTTTTGTCAACATACAGTTTGAAACGCTTCCCGACCAGTGGACCGCGGCCCACCTGTGGACTTCGAAGATATTTCAGGAGAACTGCGAAACATTTCAAAAATATTAAAATTTTCCGGTAATTAACTTAAAAAATCCTCGAATATTAGCCGATTATTTATTGAATTGACCTTATCATATCTATATAAGCAAGCTCCAGTTTACGACTAACAGTAAATTGCATGTGTTGTTTACATTTTGTTTTCTCTCGTATCTCAATTTTTTCACGGCTGTTTTACCGCAGTATCTCACAGTGGCCCCCACAATAATATTGTCAGTAAAAGTTGGTTGCAAACTAAAAAATATTGGTAAGCAGTGGTTCAAATTGATGCTCATCTGAGTCTACCTCACATTAAAATATTAAATCCGACAAGATAAGGTTTGGCTCATATAGAGCAACGTAGATATCGGTGGAAGCATTACTACAGTGCGTACGATAAAAACAAAATATAAAAATCATTTGTGATCGGGTCTAACAACAGTGTTCGTTTGAGTTTACTTTCACTCAAGTGGATTTAAAGCGAGAAGAAAGGTTAGGCCTGACCTACTTTTGATCATTCGAGTCTAAAAACAGGAGACAATTTTGTATTTCCTCTGAACCCGTTTGGCCCAGGGACCAATCGTCGCTCGAATTTGTGCTTCGCGGTACAAAAAATAAGGATGCCGGGCATTATCCCGGCCTTTTCTTCGTCAGTGGTAGAATGCTCTGATGAGCAAAGAGCTAGCATGACATCGAAAGCAACTTGTATCTCACAGGAGTCACGAAGACTTTTAAATTTGTCGAATTGAAATTGGGCGTTTAAAGCCCACAACGGAAGTGATTTTTGTTAACAGTTAAAAATCAATTATCTACGAAAGAAATGAATCAATTCGAATCGATGCGTGGCAGTGATTTAGCTTACTGGAATTTCCTCCACAAGATTTTGCAGCCAGTTTATTCTATTCAGCTAATGGAGCGCCGAAGGGAATCATCAACAAATATATTACAGTTTTTCAGCTCCATTGAGACGCTGGGGCTACTAACCTTTCGTCTGTAATCGACAACATCAGAAAGAGATGGCCACTTGTATGACCCACCCATTCGGTAATTTTCTGTGTCATCCCAAGACATTTCATCAACTCCAGTTTCGAACATGATTTCGAACTCCTCGTTGACCCTTGTCTAAAGCAAATGAACGACATTTGGCAAAGCTTGCTGACAACGAAACTATCTACCACGCGATGCGCCATAATTCGAAGATTTTGTTACTGTTTCAGCGAAGCAGGATTCATAGCTGTTCGTTAAAATCGTGCAGCAAAAGTTTAATCGCAAGATGGATGTAAGAAAGTTCTTAGTTCTTATTCGATTCTCATTCAAACTCACGCAGTTCCATAGCAATAGTTGGAGGCAAACGTATGAAACAAAAGAGCCTACAAGAATGATTTTTTCAGCGGCCTCTTATTTGCTTAAAAAGAAGTTATTGCAAACCAGCGATGAAAAATTAGCAAAAACTAGCCAACAATAGTGATCCTAAGACACATTGTTTGAATCACAATATGTCACCCAGTTTGAAAGTGAGTGTACTTTCTGTTGTAACAAATATGGAGACAGTAATTATCCTCAAACTGACGCATTTCGGTGTAGGTTAACTGCAAAAAAAACGAACAAAAATTAACAACTCGTTCCGCAACAAACCTCGATTAAGCCGGCAAGCAGAAACTTGTTGACAAAAACTGAGGCTGGGTGAGCGTAGTAGAAAATCAAAGGCAACCTAAGACGATCTGGACACTTGTAGAAATACTTCTCGTCTGCAAGGAGAGTAATCAATAAATAATTTCTTTTGAGGTCAGACTTTGTTCGAACTTCATCACATGCAAGTGACGCGGGTTTAAGTAAAAAACTTTTCTCACCGGTAATTGACGTGAAAATCCATTCGTCAAGCCCGTATGTATTCTCGAAGTAGTCCAGCAACTCTCTTGAAACATAATTTTTTTGAAAATGAGAACTGGTACTTACGAAGCATGTTCGCTTTAAAAATCACGAGTCTTTCACGAGCATATGGTTTCCAAAAGTTTTTCAGTCATATAACCCGTGTAAGCCGACAATGAGTAAGTGGTTGGGCAGTATTTTAATGTTTATATGTTTTTAGCGCGTTGAACAGTTTTGCACCATTTGTTCAAATCAAATTTCATCCCAAGTATAAGAGGTGAATTTACCACTAACACGCCGCACAGTTCTTTGATATGACATACCGGTGCCATTGGACGCTGTTGCTCTCGGCCCCGGCTTTTGACAAAAAATCGAAAATTCAATCAATTGATACGATACGTACGATAATTACCAAAGAAAAGTTTAATAACAGATGAACCCATAGTCAAAATCACCGGCAGGCTCTTTGCCTCTTGAGTTAATGGGTCTAATTTCCAAAACCATAACGAAACAAACGTGTAAGAAGCTATTCCTCAGCAAAGGGGCTGCTAATTCCATAAATAAATAAGATCGATATGCAATGGCCATTGAGCATGCAAGGCGAAACTTCGCTGATGAATGTGGTCTGAACACGAGAGCATTTTGCAACAAATTACTCACTTTTTGGTGCATTCATGTAAGCTCGGCGGTGTGGCAGATTCAGTCACGAGAGGCCCCGTCAGAACTTGAGTCGCTTTCATTTTTTTCAACAAGTGAAAGATTACAAACAAGTAAACAGGTAGTGCTGTCTGTCAAACTTGACGAATATGCAAAAACATAAGTCATTGCCAAACGTCGAATACAAATTTGATGACATTGAAACTAGCATTAGTTCACTTTTTTCAGAGAAAAACCTACCTACGAAAATTCCTTCTTCATACCGCAAATTTCCTGTTTATGATTTTTTAACGTCGCTCTGGAGCGGTATACATAATCTTAACCGAGCTAGATCTTAACGCAAGTTTTCATTGAACCTTGTCAGTACAACGACAAAATGAGGAAGCAAAGAATAATGATGCGATAATGTGAAAGTAGACGTTTTGCAGAAACGTTGACCAGTTGTGTTCGTATATGGTTCAGAGGAAAGTCGAAACTACAGCTTTAACAGTACATAATTTACTAATCTCTTGTCTGTTTACATGGTATCGAGCCACCAGCACATGTGCAATTCAAACAGAAACAGGCATATGCTATCTTGCAACTGGTTTAAAACGATTATACTTAAACACGTAGTCTATGCCGACAAATGTGACAATCATTCAATAAATATTGTCCAGAAATTGTGTTAAGTCTGCGGGTAACCTACGGGCGCAATGCGAGACAGGTGTTCTCCTCAAGCAAACGTGGCATTTGTAAGATTTTCTGGTACGTTTAACCACTAGCCTGCGCTGTTCCGTGGGAACGCACAAGTAAACCTGATTCTCATTGGTAGAAGAGCAGGAAGTGCGGCTCCTTACTG
>JGI24021J15306_10011651_pt1 | contig 10922 bp, 9 predicted proteins | sample Ectturendosymbi1_FD_15306 | JGI IMG/M metagenome (IMG submission 15306)
CAATGCTTCACTTCTTAACTATTAACAAAATTACCTTTGCAAACGAGGATCCTCCAAATCGCTTTCTTTGACCTTGTACAATACAGGAGCGAAAAGGTACACAAAAAGTTCAATGTTTTCATAACTGATTTGATATCTCGATTTGTGGGATTCTCCTGTTGAGAACTCCTGATCTAAATTTACAAAAATCCACTGCAAAGTGCGCAAAAGCTTCTTGGATGGCTCTCGCAGCTCGTTAGATTGATCTGCAAATGGAAATGTTACTTGTGACAAACAAGTTGAAGAAATCTCCGCTTATGCTCCGTTTCCATGCGCGTCGAGGTAGACTACCAACAACCTATTCATTTTCAAACCCGTTTCTCTCGGGTGGGTCACAGAGGCAGCAGGCTTAGGAGAACGGAAAATACCTCGCGGTTTGCAACCTCTGATAGTTCTGATGTCCACATGAAGAAGAAAACAAGTTTGGAAACTAAAATTGATGTACAAAGAAGTTTCTAGCAAAATGGCAAAAGCAAGATAAGTCAGACGTTGTTCAAGTTTAGGTAGATCAAGCTCTTTGGTAAAAGTGAACTGCGTATTTCCAATTTGCAGGTTGTTTTCAGTCTCAACTTTTGAATCAAAGAAAACAAGATTGTGAAAAAAATAAATTTGTTGGAATCAGAAAACCTAATCAATACTGCGCTTTTAAAATGTACTGTTTTCTCAGGTTTAGTAGGAGCTATTAGAAATCATCATATGTTTCAGTTTGTGCTTGTGTTAAGAAAAAAAGCAATAGACTTTCAAAAAAGTTTTTGGAGTCTGGACGCAGTTCAATTTTATTTACTACTTTATTATGCATCCATTTGCTGCAATTTCTAAAGTACCATCCATTTTATTATTGATTTATCTTCGGTCAACAAGCCGTTGAGATCGAATAATGTTAATTATTCTGCAGCACTTGAGTAAGACTGCGCTGTAAGTGATTTATCCCTGGTACGTTTGCTCAGGTAATAAATAGATTCTATGAATATTTAATAACAATCGCTGCATTATGCGGCAGCACACATTTCAAAAGAACCGTGATCGGGTTTTATGACAAGAAACATGAACATCAACTGTCCCACAGCGCTTTTACTGTCGATCGTGTTGGGACTCTAGGTCGGACTTTGGTAGCTTAGCTGGCACCACAGCATGCTATAATTTCACACCGAGTAACTTAAAATACTTTTATCAAAGATGCACATTTAAGTAATTGTTTGTGGCTTGCGTGGCGAAACTGCAAACAACAAACTGTCTGTAGTTAATTGCTAAACGCAGGATTCCAGTGCCTGGGTTGAGAACCACTGCTGTAATTATCGGAGTGGGCAAGAGGGAGTCGCTCCATATCTTTTCACTATCTACCTTGATCAACACTCAGTTCTGTTGGGCGCGGTCAGTGCAGGATGAACTGTGGAAAATGTGATTGTGAACCATCTGATGTTTCCTCATTATATATGTGCGTTTGGTGGTAGCTGTGGCGTCCGTGTTCTTCCACGTTGTCTGAATATTTGTTGTGGTCGTGCTACTGAGCATGAAAGTGTGTTTAATTGTAAAGCGACAGTCGGTGTAGTAGTTCCTTGCACATAAAATGTAATATGCGTCCCACACCCAGGGGTGAATCTAGGGGGACGATTGGGGCTGTCGCCCCTCCCTAAAACCAACAAAAGTACCTTTTTTACCATTATTTGTACAATTCGGCATACTGCATTCGCAACACAAGGCCATTTTGCCATCCAATGTTTTATCACAGCAATGTTGTGTAGTATTCTTCATCTCTCTTACAGCAGCGAAGCTGTTACGAGACTTGACTCCTAAACATTACTGAAATCGCCCCCCTAACTTTACTGGCTGGATCCGCCCCCGCCCACACCAGCTGTCCGTCTGAATAAAGTATGTATAAAGTTTGCTGAACATGTTAATTACTTTGATGTATTACTTCATGTTTCACTGACGTATGCTAGTGACATTTTGTGACAGGTGAAAACACTTTCTTGTGCGTCAGACAAACTCAAACACATCTTTGTCCGGTGTTCCACTCAGGACTGTGGAGCTGGAGCCGGAGCCCAAGCAATTTTGGATGGCCCGAAACGTCTAGATGGTGGAGCCGAAGCCGGAGTCTGAAATTTGGGCTCTTGTTTCATCGCCTGGTTCGGAGGGCAAGCGGGTTTTACAAATAATACAACGTTTTCCAGTTTTCAAATCATTTGGCGCCGGAGCCAAGAACTTGTTGGCGCCGGAGCCAAAAACTTGTTGGCGCCGGAGCCAAAAACTTGTTGGCGCCGGAGCCAAAGACTTGTTGGCGCCGGAGCCAAAAACTTGTTGGCGCCGGAGCCAAGAACTTGTATATATTGGTGCCGGAACTGGAGAAAAAATGTAGATGCCTGGAACTGGATCCGTAGCCGGGACCTAAAGTTTGAGTTCCAGCTTCACAGCCCTGATTCCACACTGGAGTTCAAAAAGACTCTTTCGCGCCTATTGTCGCCTATGTACACCTGCCAACTCTGAGTGCTGTCTGGCGCTTTTTACTTGTCTACAATAACGTCTATCGTATTTGACGTTACATCCCAAGGTTTGAAAATGTGTTCCCACAGACAGTTAACAACCCGGTCAGCACGGTTGATGCTTTGATAAGAANCAATGTCCCTACTTTTGTTTTTAACGATGTGCATCTTTGGTCTAACGTTTCATTCGCTCACTTTAATTGTATGGCGTTTTTACAAATCGTTATTTTTCNCCTACTGTGCANCGCTTCTGTATCAGAATGGCCAAATGCAATGGTTAGTGCTGCATTGTTTCAGTGTCTGTTCATCCTCGGTGCAGTCTTTGTGTACCAACCAACNTCTACCTTGCGATGCATTGCACCCAAGCATTTTTATATTTTTGTGTTCTTTGACTAACCCCTGTGATATGGACCATGTGTATGAGACAAGCGAATAAATAATAAAATTCAAAATAAGCAAGGACCGCACCTCGTGTGACTTGTGTTCTCAGCAATCTAAAATGTAGCTTGAGCTACTGAATGCATTCGAATTCTAAATTCAATGATAACGACAGTCTGACACGTCTAGCCACTCCCTGCAGAGACTTGATAAGCAATTGTGGTGCGAATGGAACAGCACAGGTAGAAATCAGAAAACTAGAAACCAGTTTGGCACCAAAGTGACAATGGACACATGGAAATTTGCTAGTGCGCAGTACGAAAGTTAAAGTGGTACTGAGAACCACTGCATCAAAAACACCAAATTCAGCATTACCAAAGTAACGACGGATTGCAATTATGTAACATAAGCACACCAACAAAAACCTTCAACTGGGTTGCAGGTTGGCTGAAATAGACCCTTACTTCAGCATGTTGTAATATACATTCACCGCGGGTTAGATCATGACTACAGCAGAAGTGTGCGCATGAAATATCTTAGTATGACAGAGCTAATGCACAAAGCTGTCAACCATCATAACCACGAAAACCCAGCTGAAGCTACTCGTCAACGCCAAGGATCATAAATCACGTCACGTTTGTCAAAGGTGATGTCATAAAACCTTTCAAAAAATTCTATGATTAGCTAATCAGTGAAGCAAGCTTTGACCTTCAGACCTCACCCAGACTGTCCCTGTTGGTCAGGAGCAAAGCTGTGCAGTGCATGACGTGGGGTAAACAGGCGTCGATCCATTGTTGTCGCGTAATGCTTTGAATGGCCTCTGTGACGGAGGGCGGCAGACTTTGAAGTTTGTTTTCCACTAATACGTGTTCAAAGGACTAAATAAAAAAGAAATAATTTTAAGTTGGGCCTGATCATTGAAGTCCAGACACGCTAACAACAAACAAAAAATTTTGTTTGATAGACGTTCGCATAAGGATGGCATTTTTTCAATTTTGTCCCAAGTACTTTCTGAAAGATAATGATTTTCCTTGATTTTTTCAAAAGACTATCATTTGTGCTTTCAAATAAACGTAAGTACAGTATCTTTTAAAGGTTGTGTCATAATTCGCTTGTACAAACCGCAGACATCATCATCCATGTTCAAACATTTTCGAAAGCTGCCAAAATGTCAGTGTTTTTTGTGTTCTTGCATATTCCTCAGTTATCACAAACATTAGTAAGCATTGACGCCTGTAAAAATTTTTCAATTAAAGCACAAAAGGACTTTTCACAATACAACTTCAAGATAAATTTCGGTTTTGCTTTAAGACATGCGTAAAAATGGTGCATAGAAGTACATAGTGTAAGAATTTAAACAACGGGCAAAGCAAACGATTTGTTCAAAGCAGACATGCATCACTGGCCACGCAAAAGGCATCACTAACCATGCAAGAAGCTTCGTAAAGTTTGTTGATTTTTCGACGTAGAAAAGGCCTGAAAACAGAAACACAATTGTAAGATGAAAGATGGGACGTTTGTGAACTTTGAAAACATATATTTATCTGTCCTGGTGTTGTTGTTAAAAGTCTTTAGTCAATTCTAAATGACATCTACCGACAACTTGATTCCCTTGAAGTTTGCGACGCCAGTTCAAAGACCAAACAAAATCTCTTTTGTTCGCCACTCTGATCGATTGCTACTCTGACACAAAATGTCGCGATTTTACCGATGAGGAGTTGTTTGTGAGTGATCGAGAAAGAGTAAGTTTTCTTTTGAGGCTATGAATTAATTATGGCGTATAAGGAGGAAGTTGGAGCTATAAATGGAATTGTAGAAATTCAATTTGCTTCATTTCTTTTGTTACAACCGTTCGTAATTTTTGCAACACAACTTTCTGTAGTATTATTAAAATCCTCTCTTAATCAACTTGGGCTAGAGCTACATTTTGCACAACTCGAAAAGATCAGCTTTGTCGTTACTTTTTGTGAAGTCAAAACCCATGATCTTAAACAAACTGACACAGAGGAAACTCGATTTAAATTTCATGAGAAAAAATATATTTCCCCCACGAGAATTTAAACTTTGTTACAATGTGCTTTTCAGTGAAAGTCAAAACAATTTGTTTAGGAATTTGATTTGTTATTAAAATATTTAGCAAAATATTTATCATCAACAAGCAGAAGAACGACAAGAAAAAAATCTCAGTAGATATGTGATTTGTCCGAAAAATATCGTTAAAAAAGGCATTAAAAACGAATCTTGAAGAACAATTCTGGATGCTTCCTAGGGTTAAAGTTGGAAAAGTCCCATAAAGAAACTTTAAGTTTAAAATCCTATCCAGTTTACTAAATTTTTCAAAGCGTAAAACTGTGCAGATGCTGGTATTTCAAACTGAAAAATAGCTCAGTGTGTCGTGTACATTATTGTGCAGCAGCGACCGCCCTGTCAGGATTTCATTGGCGTTGCTGCGCAATTAGTAAAAGCGACAACGTTCGATCGATGCTTACGCCGTTTGGCGCCAGAGGAAAGATTGGATTGGTAGCGGGATTCCGTTTGAATGACTACAACGAGCTGAGCTGAGCAATTTCAGCTCCATCCCTTGCTGAATGTGTTGATGTGGGGCGTCTTCAAGTTAATTCTTCTTCGTCTTTGTGTTTCATCTCAGATAAAAAACTAACTGATAACTTGCAACCAACATTCGCGACACACAGTTCTTTGTGATCGGCCAAACCATGAAGTGACGCAAACGTTTTGTGCACTAGTTGTCTGCACAAACAGCGTATTATCAAGCATATAAATTAAAACAGCTCGTATCGCTTATTATGCATTGTGATGAACACAAAACTCTCCTATTTTCGCAAAGTCCTGTCTGCTCGACTGCATGTCAACAATTATTGAATATTGTTTAACGGATACTGAATACGATCGAGATGCCACACATTAACTCGAGGTTTGCGATAACTGCTTACATAACATCTCATTCTTGTAATGTTTATTTGTTGACACAGAACGGCAACAAGCTTTTCGCTGCAAAAGTATGTTGAACACAATCAATGCATACGAACCAGTCACGATTTAAAATCAGAATTGCCTTAATTTTAATTTAACGATCGTCAAATCAAAATTTAAATGAAAATGAAATAAAACTCGTTCATGTGGAGATACGTAATGGCTGTATTGCACTGAGTGATTCCCCCCCTTGCCTTGCGTAAGATTTACTTTCACAAAAAACTTTCCACAACTGCGAAAGATCAGGTTGAGAAGTCGGCTTTGCTTAGATCCTTCAGAGCGATTAGGTAAAATGAGATGCCTGCAACATTAAAAATTAATGCAGGTGTCTTGTGAAGGAAGCTCAGGGATTAAAATCCAATTCAAAAGTCGGATTGTTTGCTGTTTACAGTTTTTTAGTAATGTATTAGACGATGCTTAATTTTTGAAATTTGAATCTATTTCAATCTAGGACGTAGGAGACAGGGTACAGGGTAGGCTGCAGCCCCTACGTTTCTTTTGAGCAAAAGTCGTTTCAAACATGGTAAAAATTTGTATCGACATCGTAATTTTTTTCAAACCCTGTTTTGTCAAATTAACTTGTTTCTGGTAGTAATAAAAAACTGCATTAAAATTTTTGGTAATAATCAAAAATATTGATGTGTTGTTTTTGGAGGATGAACATATTTCTTCGGTCAAAACTCTGTAGCGCTCTAGACTTTCTTGCTTCTACGCCCATGCGTTTCAAATTTTGTGCAATTATCTTAACGTTCGATTTTAAGGAGTACTTCGAATACTACAGAGCAGCCTTGACTGGATCTGAGATCAGCAACTTGGTACCAGAACTTTCTGTAATATAAAAAGTTTTTGATTCAACTCTCACTTCCATCGATCTGCCCTATTTCCGTTTTGGGCAACAACAACAACTGTCGCGACCTATAGCTGCTGAAAGGTTGCAAGCACTCATGCCTGCCTCTGCTCATCATAGTGCATGTTACCCAAACTGGAATGCTACCCAACTCTTCGACTTGCTTCGAAATAAGATCTTCATCTGCTCTGCATAAATCAGAACCACTTCATATATGAAACATTATTGTTTTACCAAATCTAGTAGTTAGAGTAAAACATGAAAGTATCAGTGACGTTTCGGATCTTCACCTTTCTTAGTAATATATACTAGGCATGTCACTAAACTTTATATGCATTCGCTAGATCAGAGGTTACCAGCAGCCTTTCTCTTACGATGTACACCTTCCGTATTTCGACATATGAGCATGTGCCCCATTTTGGGAACTCCTGCGCTGAATGAACAAATCTCACTACCGCAACCTATTTTCATTTTATGCAATTAAACGCACTTGCAATATTTATATTGGTTGATGGATTTTACAGACCATGCTTTTTCTGTCTAAAGTCACATTTTCGGTTATCAATCACGCGCAGATTGTGCGGGAATGTGGCTCTTCCCCAGTGCTTATCAAGCGATTACGTTAACAACCGTTTTCATTGATAAAAACAGCTGCTTGTAATCGCACATTTTCTTTCCATTTTGGTATAATTTCGTTTATTTTGGAACGTTGTTTAGATGTCGATAAATAATAGTTTAGAAAGGGCTTAAACCTTTTTCAAACGACGGTTTTTATTAGACAACGTATAACATGAAAAATCGACAACTAGTTTGCAGATACGGGGTATTAGTACACAACATGCTTGCAAAAGAACTGGTATTTTTTCGAGTTTTACATTGTCTGTGGAACAGAGTTAATCAACAAACGTTTTTTTTTGCATTCAGCTTTTCATTGTTCTGCATCTGCTTTTAAACTTCATGAAAATGTTTTTCATTCGAATTGCATCTCATCGTTGCTTGGCGATGCAACTGTACATCCACTCTTCACGAACGTAACAGAAAAATATATGCACACAAAGTTTCCTATGTTATATTACCAGTGATTTTGATAAAACATACGACATCAAAAATTTCAAAGGTTTCCCTGAAAATTTCTTTGTCTTGAAACTGCAGCAAGTATCCACTAAGCTCTAACGACTATGGTCCTGATGAGCCTCAGTAGCGAGAAATGCAAAAAAACTGCCCGAACATTCTTCTCCCGACTTGATTCGAGCTGCAAATTGCCACAGCCTCTCACCGCCACGTTTGATCGCACCACATCGCAGATATGAAGTAAAAAAACGGAGTGAGAGTGTTTTGCAACGACCTTGACGTCACACCGGCCTACCTTCAATCCAGCGCGTGACGCTCGGCGCTTACGACGAGCGAAAACTTAATTGAAGGATCGATCGAAAGCGCGTTAAGCGCACGGCGAGATTTCGATTTTGTCCCAGAGGCTCCGGCAAAATCGAAAGCGACGAGAAAGTGAATTTAGACACCCTGGGCAGAGACCAAGGCGCATGCGCCTGAGAGCTGTGCTGGGTGGACAGGTAAATGTGGTTACGAAAGATTTATTTGAATGGAAGAATGACAAAAACACAGCTGCTGTGGTGTAAGGGTGCAGGCTCGGATTGATAANCTCCAGCTACAACTTAACAAATCCAAATTTGGAATATAGCGTCACGAAACGCATGACGTCTGCTGACGGTTGNGTTTGTGTGCTTTTTTGGTGGGGTGAAGCAAACCAACGTTTTACAGTTGAATCAAGGGCGCAGCCGGGGAGCCTGCAGGGGTTGATGCACCGCCCTTATCAATTTGTCCAATCAGTAATATACTAATATTCAGGGATGTTGTGCTGACAAAAAAGGTGTGGGAACACATCTAAAATACACCCGTTTTGAAACAGCTTCCAGTGAAAAAGGTGTGAGGACGCCATTCCCACGCGTTCCCGCCCCACTACACTCGTGCTAATATTTTATCTACAGGTGAGCTTTTCACCAATTGAGCAATTCGGGATCGAGTGCTTCGGAGAAAGTTCTGCGGCAACTAGGCGTAGCAGCACATTTGTTATCAAATCAGTTAGTTTTCGATTTATTAAGTTGGCGAAGTATTCAAACAGCTATCTTCATTCCTGCCTGGTCGAATCAGTATCCACAACAACAGTTCGGTGTACCCGTGCTGTGCAGGATTGGAAAAAAGACTACAGTTCGTGCCCACTGTTGTGTTGTTAAAACATCACAATAAAGCTTGTAGTCTCGCAGTGCACTCACCTTAGAGATGTGCAGCACGAAGTGTGAGTGACGCTTGCTACTGACGTTAACTAGTTCTTTATTCTGATAAACAGCTGCTGCTGCTCTTTTTTCGGCGGAAAATGAAGAAGGACAAGTTTATCGGAGAAAAAGGTTTTCCTTTCTCGGATGAAACAGATCAGAATGTGTTGGTGAGAGGGCTCGATAAGTTTTATTGATCACTATTGGAATAAAACTTGTCCACCGATAGGGGAAGAGAGAGGAGCAACGAGCATTTAGCGCAACTGGTAGCGACAATGTTTTCAGGAATTTCCTGGGCATGTTCAAGTGCAAATACATCGGAAACTTTGTCGGACATTCTCCACGCAAAGGTGAAAAACTTTATTGTCTCCATCTTCGTTCGATTTTCCGGTTAAGTACATAGCCTCCCAAAACCGACTTTTCCAAATGCATTGGCTTGATGAGTTTAATTGGCTAGCCTACTGCGAAAACCAATAAAGTCCCAATTTTTCAAATGGCACGTTGCATTCCCACCTGAATTTGTTAGTTGCAGCGCTAGGGAACTCGGTCTGTTGGTGAAATCAGCACAAATATTAGAAAAAAAACGAAAAAAAATATAATTTTTATCAAAAACGCCAATGCCTCCAGATTTGCGTAGAGACGTTTAATGCTTTGCTTCGGCTTTGCAATAATGAAGGAAACGTGGATGTGAGAAAGACGTTTTACGAAAGCAAAGATATAAACATAGACCAAAACAAATTTGGACTTAGACACGTATATATCGTTGTCATAAAGATTGCGGTCGCTTTCGCACTGATGAACCCGATCGCAATAATAGGGTTTTTAGAGTTGTTTTTCAAGATTGTGCCTAGATGCTGCTGTTGACACTACGACTGTGTTATTTAAGATTGTTCCACATAATCCGTCCTACATCAGCTGGCATACGCACGCAAAATATTCACCGTGTTTGCCAAACAAATTCAAAATCAAATTATAAACGATGTTGCAAACCTGAAGCACTTCTTGGTATTAGCGAATGAGCCATCTGATAAATACCCACGGTGAGCAGTTCGGCTTAAATCCCCTTTTGTCAAAATCAACGAAAGCAATGAACAACTTCTTTGTTTTGTGTAACTTACGTCCACCACTGGGATCAATGACTCGTTGCATATTAACAAATTTATCGCAATTGCCCTTGACATAAACCGTTATCGGGAGCAAGGATGCGATGGAGACAACAACTAAACCCATGACGATATTCTACATTTTATGCTACTTATTTCCACTACTATGAGTGGTGCCTACAGAGATGTACAGAAAAGAGCGCACATGCTATGTTCCTTGTGTGACATGTGACGACACTTAATCACCGAGACATACAAAAAATCACCAGAAAAAGAAAGTACGTTGAATACCTCCATTATCTAACAGTGAGGTGAGCCAATAGCAATAAATTGATTTCTGCAGGTGATTTTTACTACTAATTGAAACTTCCAGTGGTTGAACGTTTTTTTCTGCTAAGTTTCAAACGCAGTGTGACTGCATCTTGGCATTACATGCGCAATGCTGCAGCCACGCGGTTAATTTGGTGTTCACTGAAGCAGCGCAACTACCTTCATTTAGAAATGCAACGAATATTGTTTCAAGTGTTTGTGTTTTTATTTCACAGTTCGCGGAGCTATTTTGCAAATTTTGGTCGAAATGGAAACATCGACATTTAGTCAAACAAGTAAACTTAAACCTATGTGCCAATCTCGCTGAGCAGAAAGACACTATTCTGTTATCACGTTTTGCTTCTATAAGGTGAATCCGTCGAGAGATTGCCACCTCTGGACACACCAGATATTGAGAGGGCATACCAGGATTTCTGCGAGAGCCTACTTTCTGCGGCTAAACAATGTATCCCACGTGGCCGCCGGA
>JGI24021J15306_10011653_pt1 | contig 10921 bp, 5 predicted proteins | sample Ectturendosymbi1_FD_15306 | JGI IMG/M metagenome (IMG submission 15306)
TTATACGTGGTTAAAAAACATTGCCCTGAGGAAGCCCACTTGAATAGGTGGACGAAACGTCGGCTAATAATAAAAAATCGCCAGAAGATCTAATTTATCTGCTGGATTTGAAACCTAGTGGCAAACGCTACGAAATAACAACACGAGTAGCAAAAAGATCAGGGTTTTCTCATCCGCACCGTGTTATAATTCGCACCGCAATGTTTTATCTTCCACACCAGTGAGTGCCATAGCACAGTTTGAAAAGCACTGGTTTAAACAACTACAATACTATTTTGTGCTAGTTCCATAGTTCACCAAAAAGAAACACTAGCTAACGAGTGCTCACCAACGTTTAACATACGTTGGCAAATGCTGAAATAGGTGTGTCTGACTCTCATAGGAGCCAAGAAATGCTTAAAATCCGCCTAAACCTTGTCCGGACTGATGAATATACACTGGCTCGTGCGATGCTAAATATGTAGACCAGACGTCACCAACCTTTGAGTAACACTCATTAATCTCATTATAGCGCTGTTGCTAGGATACCCATTATGGGCGGTGACGATCGCATCCTCCCCGTGCTCGCGCGGTTGACGCATTGAGTTGAACAAATCAGAGTCACTGCGAAGGAAAGTATAAAATCGATACAACGTCAGTTATGGCAGAAATCGAAACCAAAAGCAATAATAAAACAACAAAAGGCTTGTGTACTTTGCATGCTAGAACATCCTTTCAACGGACTAGCATCAAGCGCAAGTAGTTTACGATGAGCTGCCCAAACTCTCAAAGGGACCGTGTGTTTGTTCTATCATTACCATGGGCTTATTTATACTTCTCTTTTCCTTCAGCTATACTCAGTCAAAACGCCTTCAATGCAATAAAATTCCTGTCCTCTGCAGATATTCAAAGACAAAATCTTAGTAAGCTTGGCAGTGGGTGCGCAGTAACACATATTCCGAACCGAACCTGATCACAAACTTTAAAACAACTTTGAGGATTATTTCCGGATTATTTCCAAGCATACAATGCACTTTGATTCATAGAAGAAAAGCTTTTGAAACGTAATTCACTGGCTCGCATTAACTGAGAAGCACAAGGATATGAGCTGACGAATACCTCAAACAGTGTTAGGTTTACTTTAACTAAAAGCTATGAAGAAAACTACATAGAGATGTAGATAAATACCTGAGTTTAGCGCACACAACCATAAAACAAACATTTATGAACTTTTTATGAAGTGTAGAAGTGCTGTTCCACACGCGTAAAATACTGCGGTCTAGTGCAGCAGGGGTGCCTGGGGAGGAAGGCGCAGCATCAAAAAACGAGGGGTAGCCCAGATATTCGTAGCGATGTTTTGAAAAAAACATTCACTTTCACCTCTTGCTTGGTCGTCGTTTATATCCAGGGGTCGGTGACTGACATTCAATCGACTTCTTATTCTGTGTAGTATTGAAGTATATGTCAACGACTAAGTTCGTTTCTATTAAAAACCAATCAATCAGTAGATGCAATAATAAACATCTGTTACGATATCGCGGCATCTGTACATATGCGGGACGCAACCGCAAACTTTCTGAAACTTGCAATGAGAAACGCATTGATGAATTTTTTTACACAAGCATTCAGTCTTAATTAAGTTAACACGATGTTTTTTGTGAGTGCATGCAAAAACTATGCCGCGACAGTTAGCTGATCCAGCACGCTTGCCAACGCTATCAAATTCCCAGTAATTAGGCCATCGACTTTAAACCATGATAGAAAATTTGTGAAACTGTCGAGGGGTGCCCGACGGGACAACCTGCTTATCAGATTTATTTCGGTGTCCCAGCACTTCGATTTTAATTGGCATGCAATTGCTTGATGTTTGCGCCAATAAACTCACCTCAACACAAAAATACACGCTGAACAACACGAGGCAACTGAAAGACGATAATAGGGTGGCAACACAATGCAATAACCCCTCAACAAATTTTCTGACTAATGCCTCAAACAGTGTTAGGTTTGCTTCAGTAAAGTCTAGAGAATTAAGCATAAGGAATCAAGGGCAGGTTTGCCGAGTTGATGAAATAATTCACAGTGGCGATACGTACGCACTTGTTGTCTTAAAATCTGATCGACTTTATCAGCAGGTCTGCGAACCTAAAATTTAAGAGAATAACCACTCAGAACATTGAGCATGACAGGACCTACAGTCACAGATACTTTTCAGCGTATTTGAGCTTTGGAGAGTCCTGTTATTTTAACTTACGCTTGGCAGATAAGGCAATTTCAAGTCGTCTGTACATCGTTCCGACAAGGCTTGGGAGAGTTCGGGAAGATTTTGCAATGATGAATGAATAGCTTGTGCTGATTCGGCCTGCCACTCCTCGTACTGATTTTGCTTATGCCAATACTCGGAAGAATGGAAGTACTCCTTATGTTTGTCGGGATTTTCCTTTCCGTTCGCAGAAAATGGATGGTAACTCCCCGAATGAAATTGAAACTTCTCAGCTGTGGGTTGTTCGCATTCTTGAACTGATGTGAAAGTAGGAGCGTACGAATTTGAGTGTCTCGGTGGAAAGGGCTTTGTTGAGTTGCATGCGATCGAAAAGGGCTGATCTGCTATAGCAGCAACATACGGCGCATTAATTCGTCTCACAAGACGGTAGTGTGCCTTTATTTGCATCACTGCACTCAACATTTTTTTACTCAAATTTTTCTGTTATTCTTGCTAATACTTGGCACTATTTGTTGCATTTTGTGTTTACAGAGATTCCAAACAAATCTACGTGTCATCAAGTTTCAGGATTTACAGCATTTGGTACATAACTATGTGTAGTACATCTTGCTGAAATATTACTGTTTTCTAAAGCAGTTTCAAATTTAAATCGCTGAGCTTTATTGGTGCAGAAACACAAAAAAATCAGTAAAAAACGTGGAAAACGCCACACTTCCACCAAAGCTAATCCTTGCTTCTCCTATATAGAATATAAATAGAATCGTTGAGATAACACAAACCAATTACAACTTTCACTTCATTAGTTCCTCATCCCCAAGGGCATGGCCCAATCAGACCAGCAAGTTTTGTCTAGCAGTAAAGTGGTAAACTAAGGTGACTTGTGCAACTATTGATTCATTTGGGCAAACTTAGTTTCATTTACAGAACAATTTTTAAGCAATAGACACATGAGACACACAATCAATGGAACAAACAACAGCTATGAAAAACAGTACCTATTGTTGCTAATTAATGTTATGGCTTATGACCAAGCTGAAACGCTGAATAAAATAATGTTTCTGATATTTGTGGCTCTGTTGTTCACAATAAAAACAGTACCTGTATTGACAATATTCCATTCCACACACAAATCATCATTGTTCAGCAATGTGGTCCAACAAAAATGGTTTTGTCATCTGATTTTCAAGTCAGGTGCAAATCACTACAGCATGCATAGAACCATTTATTACATTGATTCAATCACACAAGCATGACATAATGCACCTCAGCATGCACTCTTGTGAACTGATCCACCTGAATGACTGCATAAACAGAAAAATCTTCTTTTTGAGGTAAATAGGTCACTATAACCTTGGCTTTTGGGACTGAAAAAATCCTCCAGCACTTTGTGCAGCGCATTGCATTTGAGCACAAGAAATGTGGCTTTAGCTTCCCCTGGGTTTTGTCCGGTCCTCACAGCACAAAATTTTGCTGTGCTTAACTGGTGCTTTTTGTTTGGCAGTACAGTTAAGTTACTTGTAGATAATGTGGTGATTTGACTTTGTACTTTGAATTTACTATTCATTGTCTTGACATGACATGTTACTTGAATTCTAGCACTACTGATCACTTTTTTGCACATGAGAGTCTGTGATGAAGTTTTGTGAAACTTAATACCTCATTTAAATACAAAAGAGTTGTAACCACCAAAAATCAAAACTCACCACGAAAAGTTAAACATACCAATGTAATCTGCTTTTACACATACTGAAACTTCAATGAAGCTCATCTTCAATGGACCAGGTTTTGATTGAAAAGCCATGATATCATATAAAAAAACGTTCTTATACCACATGCATCAAAACAATATATGCATGAAGTTGTTACAATGCAAACGCATACACAAATCAAGCCAGAAAAAAGAAAACATATGGAAAACACTACTATAGATAACAAAATAAAAATAAAGCAAGCAACCCTTTGTAATGCAACATGTAATCACAGCACTTTTAAAGTGGAACCACTGCACAATTCAAAATCCATACATGAAAACCTTATAGACAAAAGTATAAAGTATATACGTTTTTGATTTAACATTGAGGCATGAAAAAAACAACTAAAAATTAAAGCCCAACATATTACTTTTTGGCTAAGAGCACTGCATAAACATTTAATGTCAAATATGACATCCACTATATTGGTATTAGAATGGCCAACATGTCTTGGAACTTGCACCACAGTTAGCAGTCATGTCTACAAAATGATAACAGGACTATATTCCATAAAGCAGTTTTATGCACCTGGCATGTCTCTGCCTAACTTACGTCATTTGATTCTAATAACCATAACATGTTTTCAGAAACAGTTATGATGATAATTCTTTGACTTAGTTATGTGAAGCTTAACATGAGAGCCACAAAAATTATGCATCATGATCAGGCAACACACAAAAACAAATTGGCAAGGTTTTTAAAGTGAAAATAGTTGAAATCCTTTTTCTTTTCTTTTAAGTAAATTTCCACATCAAAACACTTTGTGCAAGAGTTTTGAAACGAGGAGTCTACAAACCATCAAAGAATCCAAAAAGACTTGAATTCAAAATGGGTTGTTCATCAATTGTGAGTGTTTGCATAACATGTGCCATTTTTCAAGGATGTAACAGAATATAATTTCAAGTTTTCCAAACGGGCCACACTGCAATTTGCATTGGTGGACTACTGCATCCATGGAAATAAGTTTGATGAACAATGCACAAATCTGTTTTTTTTCGCTGAGACTTTTTGGTCATTTTTTGCTGAGACAAATTGGTCACTGAAACATTTCAGTCGTTTGACTCACAGTTGTAGTAGAACTCACCTTAACAGTGTTAATTAGCCTATATTTTCAGATATTCTGACCAAAATGACTAAATTTTTTCTCAGTCATTTCAAAAACATTTCAGTCTATGACTGAAAAACAACAGGTACAAAGTCACACCTTATCAAGGGTACAAAGCATAATTTGAAAATAGTGCAATACGAATGTTGATTAGAATACAAATTTAAGAAAAAGATAAAGGCTAACCTCTTCAAACAACTTTTAAAACAAACTTGGAAAGTACTAAGTTGAAGTACAGGTACAATTAAAAGCTCTGTAAGCTGTATAGGAATCAGCCGACTAGGCTACACTTTTATTTTTTTGCGATGATTCAAACTTGCACATATCTGTAATCAAGTTAACTATTCTCCACAAGGGAGATAGAGGAATCAATCCGCAAAATTTTAATAGGAACTTAATTTCATGTAACGCTACGCATCCTCAGGATCCTAAAATCCTATTCATATAGAATCTAGACTGATGCATAGTGTTTCATGAAATTGACTTCCTATTAAAAATTTGCTGATTGATTTCTTGTTTATCTCCCCCATATGGAAAGTAGTTACCTGAAGTAGAAGCATTTCAAAAACATTGCTGTCATTATGCAATCAATTAATCTGAGCACTTTTTTCAAATGATATCTAATTTCAACAGCATGTGTAGACACAACTCATAGATTTGTTGTATGCATGTTCTTTCAAGCATAGGAATAATATTCTTTCCAATATAAAGTGCATCTTTTGCGTTAGAGTATCCTCAAACACTGTCAAACAAGATTGTACAGCATGCACTTACAAGAGAATTTCACAATAAAGCACCAGCTGCAGTACAGTTTAGAATGGTACAAAAGTTTAAAAAGGAAGGTTATTCCTGTAGGGTCAAAGGATCTGGACAACACTAGTAACTAATAAAATGGTTTACAAAACCCACAAATGTTTGAATTCTGCAACCTATTTTTTATGACTAAACCTTGAAAACTTAGTCAATTCTTTATGAAATCCAATCTGCTTTACTTTTTCAATCTAATTGTTTTGGATAAACTTCTACTGTTGTTGTGATTGGAAAGCCCAAGCAGCAAGTGCGCAAAGCTTCACACTGTGGCAACAAGCAACAACAAAGATCCCCATGAGATCACTCTTTGCTTCCACTGGTCGCCACATTCAACCACCCACTACTACTGTAGCTAGCATCAGTTGATAGCTCCACTGGGATCACTCTATTATTTCTTGTTCGCACACATTTATGGATGTTCTTCTTCACATACATCCCGTTTGTGGTGAATCACACATTCAACGCCATGCTAACCAAGAGGCTGCAATAGTACTAAGCATCAAGCATGTTTATTTTCATATACCTAACTAGAGTTTGTATGTTCTCAGATATATATCTCAAATGATAAACAAATTGTATTGTTTATAATGCCCTGCTGTTTTTCACACAGACTTTCTGTACTGGTAACAAGGACTTATGCTTTTTATTAAAGTAACAAATTCCTGCAAGTAAAAACATCATGTTAAAAATTAACAACTAGTTTGTGAGTACTGCTTGTTTACTTCTTGTTAATATAAAATAAGCTGGACAAAAGTGTCAATTCACTTTGTTATTCGGTATTCTAAAAAACATTAATATCACTGCTATCACGACAATAAAGCAAAAACTTGTCAATCACCAATGGCACAACGCAAACATGTAGCCGTATTTAGACAAGAGGTCTTTATCAGCAACAGGTCACCAAAAAGAGAAATGCTGGCAGGTTCAGAGTTGGTGTTAATCTTGTTCAAAGCTATGTTTCACGCAGCCAACAGACTAAGGGTAACTCTGTATAGCTGGTTGTGAATCATTAAAAAACTTAGGAAATATTTTTCTGGCCTGCTAACATGATTTTTAGTAAAGAACATCAGAAACCTTCTTACCAACAAAGGCTTTGCTTATTCGGTCATGGAAATATCTTTCTGATATGTAAATGGGAGAAAGTGTCTGTAAATCAAGTGGTAGCTGATTCTGCTTCAGCATACGATCCATCACAACCACCACTAACGTGTGCTGTTTGTGCTCATTCTGAATCATGTCCTGAATTGCCATGTCTGCTTTGAGCTTTAACCAAAAATTGCGAATGAAGTTTCTGAAAAATATACCAAAAATGTAGGTGTCTTGAACTGATAAAAAGTAAATTTTGTACCAGCTAATAACCTACAACACAAGTGTTGTAAACATTGGAACATATTAGCTTGCCTATGATGCCAGGATCCACTAACCCAGACACTATTTCCAAATCTGAGATAAGCATTAACTCTGATTCAAGTTTTCATTTTGTAAACTTACACTCAAGATCCTTACAACCTTATTGGAGCTTATTCATCACTTTAAGCTCATGCACTTTGTTTACAGCTTAATGCATTCAGCACTGGGTCGTTTACCTTTAAGACCCACGTGAGCCACTTTTTTCCTTCACTTTGCAACTTCATAACTCACCAGATGATTGAGCTAGAGAGCTGTTCAAACCCTCAAAAGATGCAGTGAGTCTTTTAGTTTGGATTTTTAAAAAATTGAAAAGTTTTGGATTTCAGATTTTTTGTGGATGACGTCATAAGTGGGATAGGTTTAGGCATTTTCGGCCTAGGTCATCAGCAGGGCTTGAAAAATTGTAAATTTCCCAGGAAGCTTGTCGAATTTCCCGTGGGTCGCAAGTTGGAGACGATAACCCCTTTATGACGTTGCAAAAGAAATTTATCTTCTTGAAAACATTGCACCCAAGAGCCTAACTATCACTGCGTACACATAGGTCAACTTGGATTGATTAAGCCTACTAATATCGATTTACAATCAACGTGTAAACAGTTGCATCGCCGCAGTGTACCACACTACCGCTTGGTACGCCAAAACGAGATACTGAAGGAGTGCAAAACCAATAGAAGCGGCAAATCTTCACCGCAAAGTGGCAAATTCTCATGCCTGATCCTTGCTTAACCTGCTTCTAAAATTTGTATTACATGGGCACTATTAAATTAACAAGGAATTGTTTTACTACATTAGAGCTTTAGATAACTTATTTGAGTAATATGGACTGCTTACATGAAGTTTCGCAACAACCGCTGGGATATGAAATCGCAACACGGTTTCTAGCCTATGGTGCCATTCCCCCCTAATTTTTAGATCATATAGTCATTTTCTAATTTGAGAGGCGGTATCCAAACAAAATGGTGTTAACAGTTTCCCCCTCCAATTTTTGAGCTGGCTACACTACTGGTTTTATTGAAAGACTGCTGAGAGCCGTACAAAAGGTGCTTGGGAGCTGCATGCGACTTTCAGAAAAGTGGTTTTAATTTGCTAGTGGTGCTGCATTTGAAGTGATTGTGGCATCATGTATCAAACATTGATTGTTGCAGCCAGTTCGGTGATGGCAAAATCGGTTTAACCGATCCGGCCTATAGAACGGTATTCAGATGGTGTTAAAAGTTTCTGCTGAGTGAGCATTCTACATATGAATGCATTTTTTAAGTGCAAGTGCGCAGTTACCAGAGTGAGCTGGTTGTAAGTTGATGCTAGTTTGGGCAAAAGGTGAACATTTTTGCTATAAACTTGATCGCATTAAAGCTTTTTTGCATATTGTGTTATTTTCTGCAACAGAAGGTCTGCAGTATTGTCTTTAGCAAATACTGTAATCCTAATTATTGGGATTCTTGTGCTGCATACACTGAATTATACTTATTGCTTCATGGAAAATCGCATCATATACAAAGCCAAAGATGCAAAAGTCAGCTTTAAGAATTAGTATTGACTGTTAGTGACTATATGTTCGTAATAAATAACTAACCAATTTTTTGGAACAAACACAAAAAAACTTGTTTAAAAGTGCTAGTTTTGGTATCCGCATCTTGCAATGTATGCTGTAGCAATTTTATGCTCATTCAAAAAAATTAAGCTCTAGCTATAAGTGTAATGCCATTCCACAATGGCATCGTGTTTCAAACGTTGATTGTTGCGGTCAGTTCAGTAGTGGCGAAATTGGGTTTTTAGCCCATCCGACCTGCAGAATGACCCGATCTGTAGAATGATATTCAGACAGTGCTAAAAGTTTCTGTTGAGCAAGCGTTTTATGCATGCATTTTTTTAAACACGAGAGCGCAGTTGCTGGAGTGAGCTTGTCAGTGGGCGCTGGTTTGGGAACAAGTTGAGCATTTTTTAATGCCATGGCATTCGGAATGCAATACCATTTTGATTGATAACCCAGTAAGGCAACCACTAACCAAAGTAGTCGTAAAAACAAGTATTAACAATCTGAATGTATTCAAAAGCTTCCAGGTGATGCTAGCGCCACCGTCCACTCATGCTATCTAATGCAATGAAGTTCACTTGCATAAACGCATGTAGTTTCAAGGATGTGTTCGTCTTAATGTCCTCTGACTGTATGTGTCATCATAGCAGCAATATTAAAACTAACAGCTTTCCGGCACCATTAGGAGTCTACGACACGTGACCAGGTTCACCAAAAAAGGCAGATCTTGTCTCAAAAAAAGCCAAAATAAACCAGATAGCAGTCCTAAGACGTATAGGCTACACATACAGTAAAACATGCATAACCAAACAAAAATAGATACTCAAATTCATCAGAAACATCAATAAAATGCAATTCAGATTTTTATAAGCAATTTCTTTCCCCGTAAATACACTGTCATACATTTGTTGCTTATTAAATACATCAAAACTTTTTAGGGCAACAGTAAAAACTTTGCAATATTCTTTGCACCCTGCATGGTCATAGACTCCTGCCAGAAGAGATTTGTAATGAATGTGCAGCTCAGGCAATGTTTAGCCAGAGCCAAGTCTTTTAGACTGAAAAAAATAAAAAACAGCCAGATTTTGACTGGTATTTTTGATTTTCAAAAAAAGTCAAGAGCATCAAAAAAAGCCTGAATCTCAAAATTTCGCTTCAAAAATGCCAAATTGGTAACCCTGCACGTGACCTGCGACAGCATGAGACCACTATTGTTAGGTAGGGGTGACTGTTGCGTCAAAAGGCCAGGTATTGGACTACTGACTGAGTGAGGAAATTCGTACAGTCTGTTTTGTGGTTTTCCTGCAATTTTTGGGGTATTATTTGATTTCACTTAACTTGCAGCTGGTTAATTTCCTGCGAGCATGTACGACTTCCCGGGAAGCTCCTTCCGGATATCCACACTTTCTGCAGCCCTGGTTATCAACCCCTGGGCCCCAACTGCAAGAACCACTTTTTTGACTCAAGTGTTTTTTGGGAACTAGGCTATAAAACAAATGTTTAGAGCCCTTGATTGGCTTTCTAGCGTTTCTGGTTCAAAAGTTATGGCCCAAAAGTGGTAATTAATTAATTAGGGGATTAATTAAGTTGTTGTTTATAAAGATATAAGTAAATCAAAAAACCCATATCAGCATTTAGTCAAGTTTTACATAGCTACAATCCAGGATTCCAGAAGTTCAAAAATGCGGTCAAGCATTTGTACCACACAACCAATAATTCGGAATTCACGAATGGGATTTGTAGCGATGTAGCAGTACCTAGTTTATAATTTTAACACTTTGAGAGCCAGCGTACGATATATTCGCACTTCGATTTCGACCTAAAAAACAGCAGTTTTTGGTTGCCTTACCAACGCCCTAGCTCCTCCGCCAATTGTGCTAGAGAGCTGTTCAAGGGCTCAAATGGATCGGCCAGTCTCCTAGATTGCACTCGAAAAAAAATTTTGTGGTTGGGGGTTGCAGATTTTTTGTGAATGATGTCATAAGTGAAGTACTTTTGGCGTCATTTTGGCTCATGTTGCCTGGCCTAGGGCCCAACTGCTAGGCCAAAGTGTTTTGCTGAAGTTTTCATTGGAAACTAGGCTCAAGTCCGAGTCTTTTGAGCCTTTGATC